>ERZ1740068.156-NODE-156-length-42940-cov-8.320578_pt1 | contig 42940 bp, 34 predicted proteins | sample MGYA00581735_ERZ1740068 | MGnify/ENA primary metagenome ERZ1740068 (study PRJEB43018, sample SAMN04849740) | marine metagenome | isolation source: floating plastic debris | place: Pacific Ocean | collected 2008-08-30 | study: EMG produced TPA metagenomics assembly...
GAATGGGGCTTTTTAGTGGTGGTGGGCATTGCCTTTGCCTTGTCGCTGCAACCCTTTATTCGGCTCATCGGGGTCAACAAAGTACGCATGCGGAGGAGCCTCGAATTGCTTATTTGGTCTTTAGGAGCTGCATTGTTGAGCCAATGGATTGCGCCAGGTGCGTCTCATCAATTGCTGTTGCTCATGAGTTTTCCGCTTTCGATCTTCTTTGCCAACTATGCGCTGCAAGCCCGTCGGGTCTGGATTGGAGAGCTGATTTTCGGAGTGTGGGTCATCTTGTGCATTTACCATCAGGCCACCGGTCAATAACCCGATCGGATTTACACCCTCCAATCTGTCAATTTGATTAATTTTACCGCATGAAATTTGGTGTGATTACCTTCCCCGGATCCAACTGCGATCAAGACATGATTTATGTGCTGGAAACCATTATGGGCCAGCAAGTAGAACAACTGTGGCACAAAGATCCCGACCTAAAAGGATGCGAGTTCATCGTGCTTCCTGGTGGTTTTTCTTACGGTGATTACTTGCGCTCAGGAGCCATTGCCCGGTTTTCACCCATTATGAATTCGGTGATTGAGCATGCCAGGAAAGGCGGTTATGTGTTGGGCGTTTGTAATGGTTTTCAAATTCTGACCGAGTCCGGACTGTTGCCAGGAGCCCTGCTACACAATGCCAACCAAAAGTTCATTTGTAAAAATGTACACCTGAAGGCACAGACCTTTCAAACGGTGCTCACCAACCAAATCGATTTGTTCAAACCCTTGAACATCCCCATTGCCCATGCAGAAGGGCGCTACCATGTGGATGCAGATACGCTCGAATCATTGAATGAGTATGGCCAGGTGCTCTTCCGTTATTGCGATGAAAATGGCAAGGTAGACGCAGCAGCTAACCCCAACGGTAGCGTGGACAACATTGCAGGCGTGTGCAACCGTGAAATGAATGTGTTTGGCATGATGCCGCACCCCGAACGGGCCGCCGATGCAGAATTGGGCAACGAAGATGGCAAAGTGCTCTTCGAATCCATCCTCAACATTGTGAGCGTTTAAGCGCTTTTCCTGCTACTTTTTGTAAAAATTCATCTCCTCCACATACTGGTGTACCGGTTCGGTAAGGAGGTAGCGAACGTCCTGTCGGTTTTTGATCGACTGGCGGATGAAGCTGGATGAAATGTTCATCACCTGCACACCTTCAATTAGGTGAATACTGGGATGGTCTTTGAAACGGTTCTCCGATTTGGGCGCCAGTTCCAATTCATCCAGCGTGTATGCCCGGGGATAGACATATATCTGATAATGTTCCAACAGCACCTCATGGTTTTTCCACTTGTGTAGGGTGCGCAAATTGTCTTCCCCCATAATGAGGGCAAATTCAAATTCCGGGTGCTGCTCCTTGAGGTGGGCCAGGGTGTGGGTGGTGTAAGACGGGCGTTCGAGTTTGAATTCGATGTCCGAAGCTTTGAGCTTTCGGTTGTCTTCCACCGCCATGCGCACCAAGGCAAGGCGATGATAATCTGCCAGCAGACTCGATTTTTCTTTGAGGGGATTTTGCGGACTCACCACCAGCCAAACTTCATCCAACGCAGTGTGATTGGCAATGTGGTTGGCAATGATCAGGTGCCCAACGTGAATCGGGTTGAAGGTACCGAAATATAATCCGATTTTTTTCACGGTGCGAGAAATGCGGCCACCACCGACTCGATTTCTTTCTGGGCCACTTTTAAATCATCGTTGACAATTACCCGGTCGAAACGTGTAGCGAAAGCCAACTCTTCACCGGCCTTTTTCAGTCGCAGGTTAATTTTTTCTTCCGACTCAGTTTGCCGACTGCGAAGTCGGGCTTCCAGTGCAGCTTCATTGGGAGGCTGAATGAAAACCGCCATGGCCTGTTCTCCAAATTGGTTTTTTAGGTTGAGTCCACCCACCACATCCACATCGAAAATAACGTGCTTGCCCTGTTTCCAGATGCGCTCTACCTCCGATTTTAACGTGCCGTAATACTGATCTGGGTACACCTCTTCCCACTCGAGAAAAGCATCTTTTGAAATCCTTTGGCGAAAGCCTTCCACCCCGAGGAAATAATAATCTTTTCCGTCTTGCTCTTTCCCGCGAGGGCTGCGGCTACAGGCAGAAATGGAAAACTCCAAGCCCAGGTCTTGTTCCAGCAGGTGGTGAACTAAGGTCGTTTTTCCGGCTCCCGAGGGTGCAGAAACAATCAAGCACTTCCCGTTCATGAATCAATTAAAGTACGTTGAGAATCTGTTCCTTGATTTTTTCCAGCTCGTCTTTCATCTGGATCACCAGCTTTTGCAAATCTGCCTGGTTGGCCTTGGAACCCAAAGTGTTGATTTCCCGACCGATCTCTTGTGCAATAAACCCCAGCTTTTTTCCTTGCGATTGGGGCTGGTCGAGCATCTCAATAAAATAGTTGCAGTGGGTTCTGAGCCTTACTTTCTCTTCGGTAACATCCAGCTTTTCCAAATAAAAGATCAACTCTTGCTCAAAACGATTGCGGTCCAGGTGCTGCTCACCAACGTTTTCTTCCAGGTGCTTCTCAATGCGCTCCCGGATGGTTTCGATACGGGCCGCTTCGTATGGATCTACTTCCCCAAGTAATTGCAGGATCGCCTGGATGTGCTGGCGAAAAACACTGTCGAGCGCTGCACCTTCGGTTTGGCGAAACTCCTGTAAATGTTTAATGGCTTGCTGCACGAGGCCTTGCACCACTTGCCATTCTGCTTCTTCCAGTTGCTGACGTTCCGATTTTAACACATCGGGCATGCGCAGCAAAAGTTCAAGGTAATTGTCGGGCGATTCATTCAGTGCACCAGCAAGTTGCGTCAACTGTTGGTGATAGTTCAGGGCAAGATTTTGGTTGAGTGTCATGCTGGAATTGCCTTCTACATGCTCCACAAAAATGCTCAGTTCCACTTTTCCACGGCCCAATGCTTTGCTCACCATCGATCGCATGTCCAACTCTTTTTCCTTGTAAATACCAGGAATGCGCAGGCTAAGGTCCAGTTGTTTGCTGTTGAGTGACCGAAGTTCAACCGTGAGGTTTTTTCCTTGGGTGTCTCCGGTGGCTTTGCCAAAACCGGTCATAGATTGAATCATAGGTAGGAAGTGCTAAGGGCGCAAAGGTAGCCAAATATGAACGCTTAGCCTTTTGATTCTTTGATACAGCGATACCCACACGCTTTCACTTTACCATTGTAAAAAGCCATATCCTGTTCTTTTCCAGGCAACTTCAGTAAAATGGAGGTTCACTCAGCCTGCATATCCGTTCATTGGTCGGTCGGGAGCGGACCGTTGACGAATATTTCACAAACGGGAGTTAGCTTTTTGTCAATGGCAGGGGGCAATGCTGAGAATAAAGTACCTTTGCAACGCTGAGATTGAAATTCCTTCAACGGAAACAAATGCGCTGAACTATTTTAAGTTTCATGCGTATTCAACTTACGAATCGTAAGAACCTTGACCCCGTTCTTATAAAAATATTCGTTTTCGCTGATAAGATGACGCGTCCTATTAGTACGAAATATTATGCGACAACACTTACTTACCCAAATTATATCCTTTGCGGTATGCTTTACTGGCTTTTTATTTTTAGCCACAACCGCTAATGCTGCAACATTTAATGCCACTAATAGTGGCGACTGGAACGATGGCAACACCTGGGATGTTGGTCCGGGCAATATCCCTGGAGTACATTATCCTGATGTAGGTGATGAAGCCATTATCACCGGTTTTACGGTAACGGTGACCTCCCTCCAAACCGTGGATTCCATTTTCATGGACGGTACAGGAGCCTTCACCACGTTGAACATCAATTCAGGGATCACCCTCCAAGTTACCAATGGAGTGGCCTTTTCGGTCAACGCATTTGGTTTTGCCTTTATTAATGTAATAGGTACGGGAGCCCTACAGTGTGACGGAAATGTGACTTTGGGATCTAACTTTGGTTCTGCATTCTGTGGTATTTCCATGGGAAACACGGCCACTTCCATGACGTTGGGCGGTGAATTTTTCCTAAGTCCAGCCGGAACCTTCTCTGGGGGAACTTCCAGTTCTATTGAATTCAACGGAACGGTACCACAAACCTTGCCTGCGGCTGCCGGTTTCACTTACCACGATATCACAATCAACAACCTGGCAGGAGTTACTTTAGACAATGCTTTATCGTCTTCTGAAGTAACAGGGAGCATTACGGTATCGAACGGTACGCTCAACAACGGGGGCTTTACCATCGCAGGAAACGGATCGGAGACATTTGAAGTACAAAACGGTGCGATTTTCCAGTTGAGTGATGCTGCTGGCGCCATGCCCACCGGCTTTGGAACGACCAATTTGGCGGAAAATTCTACGGTAGAATACAACCGTGGTGGAGCTCAAAGCGTAACGGGTACTACCTATTCTAATCTGTTGATCTCAGGCTCAGGCACGAAAACCCTTTCGGGCGGTGCCACGGTGACCCGCGAACTGGTGGTAACGTCTGCTTTCGCTACTGGTGGAAACGGCTGTACCCTCGAATCTACTGCTGCTCGTTCAGCTGCCATCGGCAATTCTTCCGGTTCTATTTCTGGCAGTTTAACTATTCAACGACACATTGAAGCATTGACTACCGTAACCACCTTCGGACACTGGTTCATGATTGCTTCTCCCTTGGCCAATGGTCAATCCAACATCGAAGATTGGAACACTGAATTTGACATGACCGGCTTTACCGGAACAGAAGACCCATCGTCCTCCTTCGGCTCCGTCTTTTACTATGTGGAAGACTCTGCCGGCCTGAAAGACATAGGCTATACTTTGCCGAATAATACAACTGATGGACTGGTCAATGGCCGTGGATACTTTGCCTTTATCGGAGCAGACAGCAAAAGCGGGATGCCCAAAACCGTTAATGTGAACGGTCAGCCTTTAGTAGGCTCTACTTCAATCACCGCTAATTTCAACAACAATGCGGCTTCCTCCGAGATCGGATGGAACTTGATGGGCAATCCATATGCCGCACCTGTAACCTGGACCAACACCAACCGCACCAACATTTCAGGAGGAAGCGGTGGCATCGGCTATGTGCTCGACAATACCGGCGATTATGATTTGATGCCCTCTGACCGAACTGTGTTAGCTTCTGGAGAAGCCTTCTGGGTACAGGCCTCGGCGGCAGGTTCGGTAGGTTTTGATGAAGACGACAAAGCTTCTGCCGATACAGATCCTTTCCATTCAGCGATGGCAGTGCCGCACCCCGATTTTGTCAATCCCCTTCGGGTATGGCTCAACGTAGGCACACGGGAAACCAAATCAACAATTTATTTAAATGCCAATGCCACGGAAGACTACGATGTAGCCTACGATGCGCAAAAGCTCAACAACGTTTATGGATTAACCGACATTGCTACGGTAGCAGAAGGTCGCGACCTTGCCCTCAACTTTTTGCCAGCGCAAACCGGTAGTGGTTTAGAAGTTCCTATCCGGGTATATGAACCCTGGCCTTCCGGAACCACCGACAATTACACCGTTTCATTCACCGGCGTACAGCACTATTTGCAAAGCGGCTACTGCCTTATTTTAGAAGATCGCGAAACCGCCACATTCACCTCCATCGATCAAGATTCTGCCGGTTACAGTGTCACCATGTCCGATACTACTTCGGCACCGCGGTTTTTCCTGCACATCTCTCAACCCGTAGAAACTCAATCCGTAGAGGCATGTTTTGCCACGCCTTCCGGAGAATTGGTAGCGAACCCAGTGGGCCTCGGTCCATTTGATTATCTCTGGAAAGATGGGGCCGGAAACGTGCTGCGTAACGTCACCCAAATTACAGGTCCGGATACGCTTGCAGGACTAGTTCCAGGAGATTACAGCGTTGAAGTTGGAAATGCCGGAAACGGTTGTGGCCTTATCCAAAATATGTTGGAAGTAACCGAACAAGCCGAAATTGTTGCCGCCTTCAGCGGTCCCGATACCGTTTACCTCAGCCAGGGAGGCACCGCTCAATTTGTCAACCAGTCTACCGGAGCTACTGATTTCTTGTGGCAGTTCGGCGATGGAGGACAATCCACTCAGGTACACGCCACGCACACCTACACACAAGTAGGTCAATATCAGGTTGATTTCACTGCGACCGAAGAACATTGCGCGGCACAAGATGCCCAAGTGGTAGAAGTGCTGTCCAACCCGGTAACCGTAACCGAATTGCCTTCTGCCAGCTACTTGCGCTATTTGAGTCAGTCCAACGGTGTTGTAGTGGAATTGGGTTTTGAACAACCCGAAGTGGTGCAATGGACGGTAATAGATGGCTTAGGCCGTACCGTTTTGCCCGGAAATCAACTAAATGGCAACGACCTGCGTTGGCCAGTTGACCTCAGTGCGCAAGCTTCAGGGGTTTACCTTCTGCAAATTACAGTAGGAGACGAAAGGTTGACCCGGAAGATCATCCGCTAATTTTTGGCGCGAGCGGCTTTCGGGCGGCTCACCAAAAACACACCTACAAAAATCAGTAAGGTACAGATCACCTGCATCCACCCTACCTTATAATTGGCCAGCCAAATGGCAAATACGGTAGCCAACACGGGTTGGAGGTAAATGTAGCTGCTCACCACCGAGGGGGAAAGTGCCTTTAATGCAAGGATGTTGAGCAAATAGGCAAAAAAGGTAGTCGCTACAATTACAAAAACGATTTCCCAAACGATGTAGGCCGGCATCTCCCACTGAATTTGCGGAACCTCGCGCAGCCCAAAAGGCAACACCAGAAAAATGCCGAAGGTAAACACCCAGGTAATCACCGTAAGGGGTTTGTATTTTTGCATCAACGGAGTAGCTACCACCAGATATACGCCGTAAGAGGCAGCATTGCAAAAAACCATTAGGTCTCCACTGAACGTAGAGGCACCCAGGCCGAACCCATTTTGGCCACCTTGTAAGTTGGCGATCATGAGTGAAATCGCTCCGCCCATTCCGATAATTATCCCTGCAATACGCACCCACCGAATCCGTTCGCGCAGCAAAACAGCACTTGCAATGAGCACTAAAATCGGGTTGGTGGTCATGATGATGGACGCATTGATGGGCGTAGTGTGGTCCAGGCCGTTGAAGAACAGCAGTTGGTTAGCAGCTACGCCAAACACACCACAAAAAAACAGCCGAAGAAAATCTTTGCGCTCAATCTTCTCGCGGCCGGTGAGAAAGTATACCACCCAAAAAAGCAGCAATGCGCCACTCACCCGCATTAAAATAAAAGCTGAGGGAGGCACATAGCCGTCCGTCATCACATCTTTGGCGATGGTATAGTTGATACCATAAATAAGATTGGCACCCAGTAGCGCCAGGTGGGGTAGCAAGTTGCGCATCAGAGGTCGGCCAGTGCCAGTTGGGCAGCTTCTACCGTCTTTTTGGTGTTGCCGACGAAAATTTGTTCTCCCAGGAGAATGACGGGTCGTTTCAAAAAGGTGTATTCCTCTAAGATGAGGTCCCGGTAGTCGTTTTCGGTCAGGTTTTTATCTCCCAATCCCATGGCCCGGTATTTCATCGCTCTTCTACTAAAAAGAGCTTCGTAACTACCTGCCCGGGAGGCCATTTCCGCCAATTGTTCCGTAGTAATTTTAGTAGTTTTGATGTCTTGTAATTCCATGTCTTCGCCAGGGTTGAGGCTTTTGATGATGCGCTGGCAGGTGGAACAAGTAGAAAGGTGATAGATTTTCTTCATCTTCGAGAAAAATGGCTCTTTGAGCCGATTATGACCGAAAATAGTTTCGGTGATTTTGCGCTCAAAAGTAGGAAAATCGAGAGCTAAGGACGAGAGATGGCCCGTAAATCAAGCCCCATTCGAATACTCCTGGATCCCAAGCGTATCCTATTGGTAATTGCGCTCGGATTAGGAGCAGCATCCTGGATGCTTTACTCCAGCTGGGACGGCGAACAATTGTCTAAAATGACCTGGACCGGCGAAGTAGCCCTTTGGCTTGGTCTGGCCCTGGTCATGATGGCCATCCGTGATTTGGCTTATATGTTCCGCATTCGGGTCTTGACCGGTGGAGAATTGACGTGGCGCAAAGCTTTTGACGTTATTTTTCTATGGGAGTTTGCTTCCGCCATTACTCCTTCGGTAGTTGGAGGGACACCCATTGCAGTCTTTTTGGTCAACAAAGAAGGCTACAGCATAGGCAAGGCTTCTACTTTGGTGATGGTAACCGCATTGTTGGACGAAGTTTTCTTTGTGACCATGGTGCCCTTGGTTTACTTCTTAATCGGAGAATCCAACCTGTTTGTGACTTCGCCCGAAGGCTTCAGTATGTTTGGATTGGATGCGGCCATTGGTGTGGTGTTTTGGGTGAGCTACAGCATCATTCTATTCTACTCCATCTTTCTTTCCTACGGCCTCTTCTTTAATCCCAACGGGATCAAAAGCATTCTGGTAGGCATTTTTCGCTTGCCTTTCCTCAGGCGGTGGAAATCGGGTGCCCAACGCGTAGGAGAAGAGATCATCGGAGCTTCTACCGAGCTAAAAACCAAGCCAAAATCGTATTGGTTCAAGGCCTTGGGAGCCACTTACTTTTCGTGGACAGCGCGGTACCTGGTGGTTAATTTTTTGATACTTGCCGTAGCAGCGGGTGCGCTCGATCATTTTTTGATCTATGGGCGCCAGTTGATCATGTGGGTCATCATGCTCATTAGTCCCACCCCGGGTGGCAGCGGTTTGGCAGAATTGGCCTTTTCCCGATACCTCAACGAGTTCATCCTTCCAGGCTTTGATGGAGTGCTGGCCCTTGTATGGCGACTGATCAGTTATTTCCCGTACATCTTTATTGGAGTCATCATTCTTCCCCGATGGATACAACGGGTTTACCTCAAACGAAAGCTCATTCGATTCAAAACGCCAAAGTAAACCGCACCAGGGAAGGTATGCAACAGGTGGGGTACATTCCTTAATTTTCACCATTTGATTCACATGGCAGTAGTATGAAATTCGGCACCAAAGCCATCCATGCCGGGGTAAGGCCCGATCCCTCCACCGGAGCGATCATGACCCCCGTATACCAAACCTCTACCTACGTGCAGCCCAGCCCGGGCCAGCATCAAGGCTATGAATATTCCAGAACACACAACCCAACCCGAACCGCACTACAGAAAAATTTAGCGGCCTTGGAAAACGCCAAACACGGCCTTTGTTTTGCCAGTGGATTGGCCGCCATTGACGCCGTACTGAAAACGCTCCGACCCGGTGATGAGGTGGTTTCGACCAACGATTTATACGGTGGAACTTATCGGTTATTCACCAAGATATTTGAGCCTTACGACATTCGATTCCACTTCGTAGGGATGGGCGACCCTGCTGCGGTAGAAGCCGCCATGAACGAACGCACCAAAATGGTGTGGGTAGAAACGCCTACCAACCCCACGATGCGCATCATCGATATAGCCGCCATGAGTACCTTGGCTCAAAAATACCAGGCGCTGCTGGTGGTTGATAATACGTTTGCCTCTCCCTATTTGCAAAATCCGATCGATTTTGGTGCGGGCATCGTGATGCACTCGATCACCAAATACATTGGAGGGCATTCCGATGTCGTGATGGGAGCTTTGTGTTGCAACGACGATGACTTGGCCGAAAAGCTGGCTTTTATTCAAAACAGTTGTGGCGCTGTATGTGGTCCTCAGGATGCGTTTTTAGTCTTGCGAGGAATCAAAACACTGCATTTGCGGATGCAGCGGCACTGCGAAAACGGAAAAGCCATCGCTCAATTTTTAAAAGACCACCCCAAGGTGAATCACCTCTATTGGCCGGGCCTTGAAAGTCATCCCAACCATGCGGTGGCGCAACGGCAAATGCGCGATTTTGGGGGGATGATCGCTTTCGATCTTCACGAAAACCAGCGGGAAAAAGCGTTTCAAATTTTAGAACGCACCAAGCTTTTTAGTTTGGCAGAATCGCTCGGAGGGGTAGAGTCCCTCATTGGGCATCCGGCAAGCATGACGCACGCTTCGATACCAAAAGCAGACCGGGAAAACATCGGCGTGGTAGATTCACTAATTCGATTGAGTGTAGGTATTGAGGATGAAGAAGACCTCATTGAAGACCTTCGTCAGGCACTGAACTAAACATACCTTTATCTATGGCAGGATATTCAGGATCGCGTTATGCGGTCATCGGTTTGGGACAATTTGGCAACGCCATTGCGCGCCACCTTTCAAAACGAGGGGCAGAGGTGCTGGCCATTGACAATTGTGAGGCACACATCCAAAACATCAAAGACGAAGTGGCCTATGCGGTGCAGCTTGATGCCACTGATCAAAAGGCTTTGATTGCGCAAGGTGTTCAGGATATGGATGCAGTGGTGTTGGCCATCGGGGAAGACTTTGAAGCCCTGCTGTTGACAACCGTCTATTTGTTGGAGCTCAAAGTGAAACGGGTGATTGCGCGTGCCAACGGCCCTCAACAACGAAAAATTTTGGAGCAAATCGGCGTGGAAGAAATTCTTTCACCTGAAGATGAAGTAGGGAAATCGGTGGCAGAGTCGCTGCTCAATCCCAACATTTTATCGTTTCTCGAACTGCCAGACAACTACGAAATTGTGGAAGTGCTGGCTCCCAAGGGCATTGTTGGGCGCTCTCTGGAAGACATCGACTTGCGCAACAAATACAAACTGAACCTGGTGACTTTGAAACGCGAGTTCGACGAAAAAGTCAATGGCTCCATGGTGAAAGCGCACCACGTTTTGGGGGTACCCAGTTCCCGAACCATCATCTCCGACACCGATACTCTGGTGGTGTTTGGATTGGTGAAGGATATCCAGCGTTTTTGCGTCATAAATTAAAAGGACCCGGGTCCAATTCCTTTCATTCCCAACGGGGCCTTTATCCTTATTTGAAGGTTAGGAATCCTTGATAATGAGGCCTTTTAGAAGTCATCGTGGCGACACATGACATGATTTTTGGTAACCCTTTGGTCCGTTTTATTGTATATTAGATTTGCCTAACTAAACTTTCAAATTCATGCGCCCCAGGCAGAAAATCTTTCTGGTGCTGATTGCTTTATTTCCCTATTTAGGGGCTTTTAGTCAGCATTCTCACCCTCACCCAGGTCCTTGTGGTCAAGGTCATTTGGAGCAACAACTGATGGATTCAGATCCTGATCTGGCCAACTTTATCCAAGCTGAGGACTTAAGAGCAATCCAAGAACAACAGTCCGGAGCACGAGCTACTGGTCAGGTGTACGTTGTGCCGGTGGTCTTTCACATTTTACATGACAATGGACCAGAGAATGTTTCGGATTTGAAAGTGAAACAAGCCATTGCTGACGTCAACCTCGACTTTAGCGGCCGACATCCTGATTTGGATGATGTGGTGGCCGCCTTCCAACCAGTTATTGGAAATGCTGAAATGGAATTTCGGTTAGCCACCAGAGACCCCAATGGCAATGTGACCAGTGGAATTGTTCGCTACCTCACGACTGATACTTACACCGGCAACGACAATGCCAAGCAGGGAAGAATCTGGCCGCGTGAAAGTTACTTGAACATTTGGGTCGTTAATGAAATTACCGTCTCCGGTCAATCAGGAATAGCCGGATATTCCTTCCGTCCGGCTGCAGTGGACACTGATCCTGGCCGTGATGGAGTAGTGGTAGAATACAACTACATTGGTGGCAACGACGATTCTCACACTTTGGCTCATGAGATAGGGCATTGGGCTAACTTGAAACACACTTGGGGAGGTACTAACAACCCCGCTCTTGCCATCAATTGCAACGATGATGATGATGTAACCGATACCCCCAACACCCTCGGACAATCGGGCGGTTGCAATGTAAGTGCCAACACGTGTGGTTCTTTGGACAACATCCAAAATATCATGAACTACGCCAATTGTCCTGCGATGTTTACCGACGGTCAAATTACTCGCATGCGCAATGCTATGACTTCCATTGTGGCTGCCCGTAGCAATTTGTGGACGACCAACAACCTGGCCGCTACCGGAGTAATTGATCTTACGGTGGCCGATTTTACCGTAAACAATCGGGTGATTTGTAGTGGTGAATCGGTGACTTACACCGATGCTTCTTCCTACGGTGCCACCAATTGGGACTGGACTTTCGAGTCAGGACAGCCCGGTACGTCTACCGATCAAAACCCTTCTGTACTTTATTATACGCCAGGCATTTATCAGGTGGGATTGGTGGCTTCAGATGGAACCAACTCACTTTCTAAAAGTTCGGACAACTTCGTGATGGTAACTTCCGCCACTGGAATTGCATTGCCTTACACCGAAGATTTTGAGCAAAGTAGCAGCTTGCCAACCAGCGAATGGTTGGCCAACGATGTGGATGGCGACCTTTTTGGATACGGCCTGGCTTCCAATACCGCGTTTAGTGGGAGCAACTCCGTGAAAATGAACAATTTCGGCAGCAACACCGGACGGTTAGATGAGTTGTTGTCTACTTCCTTTGATTTGAGTACGCTAACCGATTTGACCCTAACGTTTCAGGCGGCTTATGCCGAAAATCCCAACGCATCCGGCAACGATAACTTGCGGGTATACATTTCCGACGATTGTGGTGAAACCTGGACCTTAAAATACATCAGTGGTGGTAGCGGGTTGGCAACCGTTCCTGCTCAAACCAATCCCTTTACGCCCAACAACGCCAGTCAGTGGGTGCTGCAAACGGTGACCAACTTCAACATCGCCGAATTGACCGAAAACGTACGTTTTAAGTTTGAGTTCATCAGTGGAGCGGGGAATAACTTGTACCTCGACGATATTAATTTAACGGGGACTTTTCGCAACGAACCCGTGTTGGAATATCCACCGAATGCCTCTACCGAGCGGCCAGATAATGTAGTATTGGATTGGAAAGCACTCCCTAACGTCAACGGTTACGAATACGAATTGTCAACCGACACCAACTTTGGCAATGTTGTTTTCACTGGAACAACGAATTACATTGATAATGGCCACTTCAATACCGATACAGAGATTCCTACCTCAGGATTGACCCACGGTCAGAAGTATTTCTGGCGGGTACGGGCCTTGCAGTCAGGAGGGCCTTCTGGTTGGAGTGAAATTTGGTCGTTTACCGTAGATCCGAATGGTGTGAGCGTCAATGAGATCAACACCTCGATCAGAAATCTCGCAGTATATCCTAACCCGCTGACTGAAGAAAGTGTGTTGGAGTTTGATCTGTCAGAACCGGGCAATCTGAACCTTGAAGTAACTGATTTGTTTGGTAGAACAGTGCGCGTGATAGCTCAGGGTTCCCATTCTATTGGAAATCATCGTTATGCCATACCCAACCAAGAGTTGAGTTCAGGAGTTTATTTTATACGCCTTACCCACGGAAACGAAACTCAAACGCTACGCGCCATCGTGCGCTAATAGCGTTGATATACAATTAAAGGACGAACAAGTGATGAAGCGGACAAATAAATTAAGCATAGCTTTCATGTTGCTTTGCCTTATGGCAGCCCTGCCATCGGTGGCGCAGGATTGGTGTGGCTCAGACCACTACCACGAGCAAAACATGAAAGACCCGGCCACGCGTGCCGCCTACGAAGCAGAGCAATTGAAATTCGATCAGGTTGCACAAGACTTTCTTCACCAAGGATCGCGCGATGTGGATATCATTCCGGTGGTTTTTCACGTCATTCACGACAACGGGGTGGGCAATATCAGCCGCGATCAATTGCTGGATGGTATCGATGTGCTCAACGAAGATTTTCGGCGGACCAATCAGGATGCTTCCAACACCCGCTCGGTGTTTTTACCTTTTGCCGTGGATTCAGAAATTGAATTTCGCATTGCGCAGCTCGATCCCGATGGTAATTGTACCGACGGTGTCAACCGAATCAATTCCGGTTTAACCAATAGTGCGGACAATGACGTTAAAGGCTTGTCGCGATGGCCTTCAAACATGTACATGAACGTTTGGGTGGTTGAAAATATCAATTCTGCGAGCGTCAATGGTATTATTTTAGGATATGCTCAGTTTCCGGGTTCCGGTTCCTGGAACAACTACGGTATTGTGATTCGCAACGACCGGTTGGGCCGCATCGGTACGGCTGCTACCAACGATGGACGAACCTTTACGCACGAAGTCGGGCACTGCCTCAACTTGTTGCATACCTTTCAAAGTGGATGTGGCGGCAGTTGTTCTATCTCTGGCGACCGGGTTTGCGATACACCACCGGTTGATCAAAGCACCCAAGGGTGTAATCCAAATCAAAACTTATGTAGCAACGATGTGTCTGGCCCGAGTGCTTACACGACGGATGTGCCCGATCAGATCGAAAACTACATGAGCTACGACGATTGTCAAAACATGTACTCTGCAGGCCAGAAAGCCCGCATGAAAGCAGCTTTGTCCAATTACAGCCAGCTACGGGACCTGGTTTCTGCCAGTAACCTTGCAGCCACTGGAACCGACGGCAATGATGTGCTCTGTGCCGCCGATTTCAATACAGAATTTACCACGATATGTGTGGGGGAGGCCATTCGTTTCAACGACCAATCCTACAACGGGCAAACCACCTGGAACTGGAATTTCCCTGGTGGATTTCCCAGCACTTCTACTCAGGAAGATCCTTTGATTGTTTACAATACTCCCGGTATTTACGATGTGAGCCTTACGGTAGGCAATGGAGTGAATACGACGGGCGAAAGCAAGCAAGGGTATATCAAAGTATTGCCAAGTCCTGGGTTTTATTTGCCCTATCAGGAAGGCTTTGAAAGTACTTCTATTGCCGATGGAGAATGGATCATTAGTTCTCCCAACGGTGGGGCAGAGTTCAAGCAGACGAACGCTGGCGCTGCCACTGGCCTCTACAGCATCCGCATCGACAATTACAATGGCTTCGATGGCGACATGGACGAACTGGCAAGTTCCTCGTTCGACCTTAGCACCATGACGTTTGCCAACCTGGAATTTAAAATGGCTTACGCCACTCGAACCGGGGCTGAAGCCGATCGTTTGTGGCTTTCGGTTTCAACCGATTGTGGGGAAAACTGGCAATTGCGCTGGGCGGGAGCCGGAGCCGCCATGGCTACTGCTCCACCACATTCCAATTCCTTCTCGCCCACCGCCAGCGAGTGGAATACTATTACGGTACCTCTGACAAGCAACTTCTTGCGAGAAAATTTCCGTTTTCGCTTCGAATTCGAAAGTGGAGGAGGCAACAACTTATACATCGATGATATCAACATCACCGGTACCTTCAATCCCGTGCCAATTCTGCTCTATCCACCAGATGCATCGCCAGCCGAAGCCCCTGATGTGACCCTCGATTGGAAAGCAGTGATTGGTGCTGACTTCTACGAATACCAATTGGATACCGATCCCGGTTTTGTTTCTCCCAACCTGGTTAGTGGCACTTTAGCTGCCCTGGGTCCTGATCCTTCTCAAGCGGATACTGAAATTCCGGTGAATGGTTTGACACCGGGTCAATTGTATTACTGGCGCGTTCGCGCCACGCAAAACGGAGCGCCCTTTTCCTGGAGCAATACCTGGGTCTTCACTGTAGACCCCAATGGTGTTGGCTTCAATGAGCTGGCCGAAGAAAAACTCAACCTGGGCGTGTTCCCCAATCCTACAAGTGACGAATCATTCGTGCGTTTCAACCTCGATCAATCGAGCGAAGTGCGCCTGGAGTTGATCGACCTCATGGGCCGTCAATTGATGATTCCCGTAACGGGTACACAACTCTCTGCCGGAGAGCACCAGTATCGGATCAATGCTTCCGAATTGCCCGATGGGGTGTATTTGGTGCAGTTAACGGTGGGTGATCAGCAGTTTCACCAGAAGTTAGTGGTCCACTAAAAAGAAATTCATTTAAAGTATACAAAAGCCGACTCCATTGGGGTCGGCTTTTTTTATGCGCTGGTGTCTGGTATGGTTGTTGCTTCAGCCTGTCGCCCCTCGTTCCTTCCTTCGTTTCACGTATTAACCCTCAATGATTATGAAACGAAGACGAAAAACCCCCACTATTGCTGCCGGTTCCATGGCAGACATCGCCTTTCTGCTGCTGGTCTTTTTCCTGGTCACGACCACGGTAGACACCGAGTTGGGACTCATGCGCCTGTTACCCTTTGGCGAAGATTCGGGCGTTGTGCACGAGCGCAATGTGTTGGAAGTATTGGTGAATGCCGACAATGAATTGCTGGTAGAAGACCAAAAAATCACCATCGAAGAGTTGCGGCAGCTGGCTAAAACCTTTATTCAGAACGCAGAAGATCGCGCAGATTTACCACTAAGGGTAGAAAAAGACATTCCACTTTTAGGGCCAATCATGGTAAGCAAGCAAGTGATCTCCTTGCAAAACCACGGCCGCACTTCTTACAAAACCTACGTAGCGGTACAAAACGAGCTGGCAGCAGCCTATCACGAGTTGCGCGATGATTTGTCCAAGCGCTATTTTAATCAAAGCTACGATGCCTTGGTGAGCAGCAAGGCCAAAGCTAAAGTAGCTGCCATACGCGCAGTATATCCCCAACGAATTTCGGAAGCTGAACCCTACACTCAATAAAACCAACGCTTATGTTTCAGAAGAAATACAGTCGCTCCGAAAAGGAGCCTCAAGAAAATGCTACCTCCTCGTTGCCCGATATCGTGTTCATGTTACTCTTCTTCTTCATGGTTGCTACGGTGATGAAAGAGAATGAACCCCTGGTGAAAATTAGTCCTCCGGAAGCCTCAGAAAGCAAAAAATTGGAAGACCGGAGCCTGGTTCGGCACATCTTTATCGGGCCACCACAAAATCGGGTTTTGGGCGATCAACCCCGTTTGCAGCTCAACGATGCTTTTGCCTCGATCAACGATGTGCGGCCCTACATCGAAGAGCAACGTCCTCAAATGCCAGAGGTACTGCAAGAAAAGATGATTGTATCGCTGAAGGTGGACCAAGCAACCCAAATGCAAATGGTAACCGATGTGAAACAAGAGCTAAAAAAGGCCAGTGCCCGAAAGATCAATTACGCTTCCACACCGGGAAATGATCGGCCTTAAGGCTCCTCTTCAAGGGTTTGCGGAGGTGGTTTCGTGTCTTTCGGATCGTGGGTAGGCCCGGCGTGCAGGGCGGCAAATTCCGGCTGTCGCCGGCGATGGATGACCCAAAGTCCTAAGCCGGTGAGCACCAAACTAACCACGGCGATGACCCAATCGCTTTCTCCTGCCCCTACCTGTTCTACCGTAGGGTCTACTGCTTGATTTTGAATGGCAAAAGAAAGCACCACCGCAAGCCCATTATTGGTAAAATGTGCGAGAATTGGCAACCAAAGGGAGCCGCTCCACACAAAGAGATAACCGAAGATGGCTCCCAAAAACATACGGGGAAAAAATCCGTAAAACTGGCCGTGAATGGCGCTGAATAAAATAGCGGAGATCCAAATCCCCGCATGTACGTTGCGCGTGAGTTTGCTCGTTAAGCGCTGAATGACGCCCCGAAAAACCAATTCTTCTCCTACGGCCGGGATAACGGCCACCATAAACAAGTTGAACAGCAAATCGCCAACCGTCTCCATTTTGAGAAAAGCCTCCGTAAGATCGGCTGCTTTTTCTTCGGCGGTTTGCATCATGGCTTCAAGCCATTGCAAGGCATCGGGCAGCACCATCCCTCGGTTGAGTTCGGCCATGGCATTGATCATGGGCAAGGCAAGCGCCATGAGCAAAAAGGTGACCAACAACTGGTAGGGAGAAGTGGCGGCTTTGATTCCAAGAAACTGAAGGGGCGATCGGGAAACCAACCTGGAAAAGGCTATTGGAGCCAACACAAACATGGAAAGGGAGGTGATCAACTGGAGCACTTTGAGTGCCCTAACGTTGTTGGGGTCGCTGTAGTTGTTGATGGAATCGGGGTTGAGGGCAAAATTGACACCAAAGCCCATAGAAACGGCAGCATAGCCGATAAACAGCGCAATCAACATGGTGACGCCGAATACGCCGGCAAACACAATTAACTGAATGAAAGCAGGCTCTGAAGCGAGGAAGGGCTTACGAAACATGAAAATCCCCGAAATTCAATAATTTTGTGGCTGGAAAGCTACCAAAGATGGCACAGATTGGCAACATTAACCTTGGGGAATTTCCCTTGCTGCTTGCTCCCATGGAGGACGTGAGTGACCCGCCTTTTCGCAGGTTGTGCAAGCAGCACGGGGCTGACATGATGTATACCGAATTCATCTCTTCCGAAGGGTTGATTCGGGATGCAGTAAAAAGCGTTCAAAAGCTAGACATCTTTGAGTACGAGCGTCCGGTAGGCATCCAGATCTTTGGCAACAACATCGATTCGATGAAAGAGGCCACCGAAATTACCGAACAAGCCAACCCGGATGTGATCGACATCAATTACGGTTGCCCGGTGAAGAAGGTAGCGTGCAAAGGTGCTGGTGCCGGCATTCTGCAAGACATCCCCAAGATGGTGCGCATGACGGCCGAAATTGTGAAGTCGACCAAACTGCCAGTAACGGTGAAAACCCGCCTCGGTTGGGACGACAATACCAAATACATCGTAGAGGTAGCCGAGCGCTTGCAAGACGTGGGCATTCAAGCCATTTCCATCCACGGGCGCACGCGAAAGCAGATGTACAAAGGCGTAGCGGATTGGACCTTGATCGGAAAGATCAAAGAAAATCCCCGGATGCGCATTCCGGTTTTTGGCAATGGGGATGTAGATTCTCCTGAAAAAGCGGTGGAAATGCGCCAGCGCTTTGGCGTGGATGGCGTGATGATTGGCCGGGCCAGCATTGGCTATCCCTGGATATTCAACGAGATCAAGCACTACATGGCTACCGGCGAACATTTGCCACCACCTGATATTGTGGAAAGAGTGAGTGCTGCCCGTCAGCACTTAACCGACTCCTTACACTGGAAAGGGGAGCGCCAGGGCATTGTAGAAATGCGCAGGCATTATGGCAATTATTTCAAAGGCCTGCACCACTTCAAAGAATACCGCAACACCCTGGTTACCAGTGAATCGGTTGCCGACCTGAACGGCACCTTAGATGAAATCGCGGAGCGTTTTCAGGAAGCGGTTTTCGCTTAATCGAAGTAGCGTTGGGTAATGAACCGGGCGGGAAACCAAGCGGCCAGCAACCCAATTGTCATAAAAGTGGCCGACACCGCCAGCACATCGCCCAATTCCAGCGCCACCGGATAAAACTCCACGACCGAATCTTGCAAAGGAAGCAAGCCAACTTCCGATTGGAGCAGGATCAGCACCATGCCCAAAACCAGGCCACTGCCTCCTCCCAGTAAGGCAATGAGCATGCCCTGTACCCAAAACACCCGGGTGAGCACCGGGCGGTCTGCACCCATGCTGGCCAGGGTTTGTATATCGTCTTTTTTATCAATGATGAGCATGGTGATGGAGCCCACCAAATTGAAGGTCGCAATCACCAAAATGAAACTCAGAATGAGGAAAGTGATCCACTTCTCGGTTTTGTTGGTTTGGTAAATGATGGCGTTCTGCTCGTAGCGGGTTTTCACTTCGAAGTCATCGCCCACCAAATTTTGAAGTTCTTCTTTGATCGCCTCGGGAGAAGCATCATTCGTAAGGTCAACCTCTACCGCAGAGATGGCATCCCCATAGTCGAGCAGGTTGCGGCCAAATTCAAAAGGGACTAATACGTATTCCGCATCAAACTCGGTATTGATGGCAAAAACCCCAGAAGGTAAAATGCGCTCTTTGCGCAGTGCTTCGGCGGTATTGAAGCGCGCCTTCATGCCCCTTTTAGCCGCATAAAATTCAATGTAAGAATAGTCGTTGCCCAGTTGAATGCGCAAGTCTTCTGCCAGCGCGTATCCCAAAACCGTGAAAGGTTGATCCTGGTATTCCAGCAAAAAGTTACCGTCGAACATCATGCTGTCTACGCCGGTCATTTGCCGAAATTCGGGTTCTACCGCTTTCATAGTGGCTACCGCTTGCCGGTCACCAAACTTCAACATCACCGTTTCTTCTATCACATTGGAATAGAAAGCCACGCCTTCCAGGTTCTTGATCTTCGCTTCGGGAAACTGGCTGCGTTCAAACGTTTTGCCCTTTTTTACCGTGATGCGGATGTCGGAATCAAAAGAATTGTAGAGCGATTCCACCAGGTTTTCCAAACCGTTGTAGGCCGATAGCACCACAATCAAACTCAAGGTGCCCACCCCGATTCCACCCATGGAAATGGCGGTAATGAGGTTGATGACGTTGGTCGATTTTTTGGAGAAAAGGTATCGCCGGGCGATATAAAGTGGAAAATTCAACACGGCAGACTTAGGCCATAAAGGTAAGGATTGCTCCGGGCCTATTGGAGCAGCCGGTCGATGTTTTCAGCGTAGTCCAGTGAATCGTCGACAAAGAACGCCAATTCGGGAACCACCCGTGCCTGCTTGCCCATGCGCTTGCCCAACTGACCACGGATGAGGCTCGATTTCGATTTGATGGCCAACAACACCTCCTGGGCTTTTTCAGAGGGAAAAACGCTGAGGTAAATCTTGGCAAAACCGAGATCAGGACTGATGCGCACCACGGTGACCGAAACCATGACGTTGCCGTAGATGGAACGGCCGTTTTGCATAAAAATCTCGCTCAGGTCGCGCTGTACCAAACGGTTAAACTTCTGCTGTCGGATCGATTCGCTCATAAGTCGACAAAATTACGGATTCCCGCCAGATTGTGCCGAAAGCAAGCCCACCGTTAACTAATGGCTATCTTTGACCCGTGAAAAACCTCTGGAAGGTCCTTCGATTTGTGCGCAACTACCGCGGACCGGCAGCGCTTAACGTGCTGTTCAACCTTATTTCCATTGTCTTTTCTTTCTTCTCCTTCGCGATTATCATTCCCTTTCTCAACCTCATTTTCGACATTGATATGGGGAACGAACCTGCTCAAGACAAGGGAGCAGAAAGTTTCAAAGACAAAATGCTCGATCCGCTACTCGGCGGTTTTCAACAGGTAATCGACGAGGAGGGCAAAGTAGGTGGCTTGGTGTACCTGTGTTTGGGGATCATCATCATCATCTTTTTGAAAAGCCTCTTTCGCTACCTCGCCATGTTTGCCATCGCCCGGGTGCGTGCCGGTGTGGTAAAAGACATTCGCGTAGCAGTATTTCGAAAAATGAACCGCTTGCCGTTGTCTTACTATTCCGAAGAGCGCAAAGGCGACATCATCGCCCGCATGACTACCGACGTGCAAGAGGTAGAATGGTCCATCCTCACCGGTTTGGAAATGATTTTCCGCGATCCGCCAACGGTTTTGTTTTACCTGGCGATGTTGCTGTTGATGAGTCCTAAACTCACCTTGATCATCTTCTTGTTTTTGCCCATCACCGGTTTGTTGATCGGGCGCATTGGTAAAAGTTTGAAACGCACCTCAGATAAGGTGCAAGCCAGAATGGGCCTTTTGATGGCATTGATTGAGGAAGCCGTTGGTGGCTTGCGTATCATTCAGGCCTTCAATGCCGAATCGGCTGTGAATGATCGTTTTGAGCGCGAAAACGACCGTTACCGGCAGTTGATGGTACGGATGTATAACAAGCGCGATCTTTCTTCTCCCCTGAGTGAATTCATTGGTGTTAGTGTGTTGGCGGCCGTCATTTGGTTTGGTGGCAACCTTATTCTCGACGATCAAAGCTCTTTGAACGGTTCGGAATTCATTTTTTACGTTATTCTGTTTACGCAGATCATCACACCGGCCAAAGCCATTACTACCTCTTATTATAATGTACAAAAGGGAGGGGCTTCGGTCGACCGGATTGAAGCCATTCTCAATGCGCCCGAAACCATTCAATCCAAAACCGGAGCCAAACAACTCGATGGCTTTCACGAAAGTGTGGAATACCGCAACGTAAGTTTTGCCTACCAAAAAGAGCGGGTGCTCAACAACATCAACCTCACCATTCGAAAAGGCGAAAGCATTGCTTTGGTAGGGCCTTCGGGAGGCGGAAAATCTACACTGGCCGATTTGTTGCCCCGCTTCCACGATCCCATTGAAGGAGCAGTTTGCATTGACGGGACAACCTTACCGGACTGTGCGGTATCTTCTGTGCGTTCCCTCATGGGAATTGTTACCCAACAATCGATTCTTTTCAACGATACTGTGGCCAACAACATCGCATTCGGAATGTCCAACACCAGCCGTGAAGCCATTGAGGCCGCGGCCAAGGTGGCCAATGCCCACGAGTTTATCCTGGGGCTGGAAAAGGGCTACGATACCAACATTGGCGATGGTGGTGGCAAATTGTCGGGTGGTCAGCGGCAACGCCTGAGCATTGCCCGTGCCGTTTTGAAAAATCCACCCATCCTCATTCTGGATGAAGCCACTTCGGCTTTGGATACCGAATCGGAAAAGCTGGTGCAGGACGCGCTCAACAAACTGATGCAAAATCGCACCTCGCTGGTGATTGCGCACCGCCTGTCTACCATTCAGAATGCCGACCGCATTTTGGTGATTGAAAAAGGAGAGATTGTGGAAGCCGGCGATCATCAAACTTTGTTGGATCAGGGCAAAGTCTATAAAAAGTTGTACGATCTTCAAGCCTTTGCCTAAGAATTTACGTTTAGTCTAAAAACCGTCCCAAACTATAGTACCTCGATATGAAAAAAGCTTTACCTACCCTACTTAGTATTTTCATGAGCATTGGCCTGTTGCAGGCCCAGATTACCGTTACCCTTTCTGATTTTGGAAGTGCCGGTGCCACCGTCGTGCAAGGCAACGATACTACCTTGCCTGCCGGGATTTCAATTGGTACCACGGGCAATACCACCTGGGATTTTTCCAACCTGCAAGCCGATGAGCTAGACACCCTGGAATTTATTGATCCGGCCACTACGGCTAGTGCTGGCTTGTTTCCCAATGCTACCGTAGCCATTGAAGATGCTTCTGGGTTGGCTTACCTTAAAACCTCGAGCACTGGTATTGAATTGGACGGCATTGATGGCGACTATTTCAACCTTGGTGCAGTGGTGGCCCTGAACATCAATCCGAACATTACCTTGTTCCCTTTGCCGGCCACCAACAACACTACCTACAGCGATTTTGCCGACATCGATTCTACTTTGGACGATACTTACACCGGTGTTTTCGATTCTTTGCGGGTTCGGCGGGTCACCAACGTAGACGGTAAGGTAGATGCCTTTGGAACGATAACCCTCCCAGGCAACAATACTTATAATGTGTTGCGCCACGAACGCCGGGAGATCAATGCCGATACCGTTTGGGGCAAAGTAGCCATCTTAGGATGGCAACAAGTAACCACCAACTTCGATACGGTTTACACCTATTCCTGGATTGCGAATGGCGAGGATTATCCCGTCTTGGAGATGATAGGCGCCTCGCCCAACGGACCTTTCACTTCCGCCGTTTTTACCATCGGCCCCGATGTGCAAGCCACCATATCCGGGCAAACGCCCACTTCGTGCAATGGAGATTGTGATGGTACTGCCACCGTGACCGGCATCAGTGGTACCGGAAATTATACCTACCTCTGGGATGCTGCTGCTGCCAATCAAACTACGGCTACCGCTACGGGCTTGTGTGCGGGAAATTATTCCGTGACCGTATCCGATGGCTTGGGTTCTACGGTAGCCAGTGCTTCGGTGAGCGAACCCGGTGTGCTCTCTGCGGGTGCCAGCAGTACGGTTGACGAAACGTTCAACGGCAACGATGGCGAAATCAGTTTGAACGTAAGTGGAGGAACTTCTCCTTACACCATCGCCTGGACGGGTCCCAACGGCTATACCGGAAATGGATCCAATATTTCAGGGCTCGTTGGTGGAGCTTACGTGGCTACCGTAACCGATGATAACGGATGTACCACCACGGCCAACATTTCCATTGGTTCGGCAGTCGGTCTCAACGAATACGCAATCAACCGCAGCCTGAACGTATTTCCTAACCCGGCAACCGATCTGCTCATCCTCGAAGTAGAAGGCAATGCTGCCAAGGAAATTCGGATCATGAACCTGCTCGGCGAAGTATTGGAGGTCCAACGCGCTACCGCCGACCGTACGGAACTAGACATCAGCAACCTGCCTCCCGGGCATTACCTGGTGCAAGTGGATACCGAGGCCGGTTGGGCTACCCGCAAGTTTGTGGTGCTCCGCTAATTCAAAGCAGGGCTCAATACAAAAAGTGGTTGTAAGGAAACCGCTGAGCGTGAATGTTCTTGATGTTGTCGTACAACAATTGGCGCAACTCAGGAATGTTGGCTTTTTCCGTAGCTGAGATAAAGATACACGGGTAGTGCGTACGTGCCGCCCAGTAACTGGACAACTCTTCCAGGTTGGAAGCCGGCAATTCGCCCGATTCAATTTCGTCGGGATCGGGTTCCCGTGGCTGGTACTGATCAATCTTATTGAAAACCATCAAGGTGGGTTTGTCGGTATCGGCAATCTCCTTGAGGGTCTTGTCAACCACTTCGATTTGTGCTTCGTGACTGGGGTGCGAAATGTCTACTACATGCACCAGAACATCAGATTCGCGTACTTCATCCAAGGTAGATTTAAAGGACTCTACCAGCTGGTGGGGCAACTTGCGAATGAAACCAACGGTATCCGAAAGTAGAAATGGAAGGTTTTCTACGACCACTTTGCGCACTGTGGTATCCAAGGTGGCAAACAGCTTGTTTTCAGCAAATACTTCCGACTTGGTGAGCAAGTTCATCAAGGTAGATTTGCCCACGTTGGTGTAGCCTACCAAGGCCACCCGCACCAGTTTTCCCCGGTTTTTGCGTTGGGTCGCCTTTTGCTTGTCGATGGTTTTGAGCTTCACTTTCAGGCGGGAAATTTTATCCCGAATCACCCGGCGGTCGGTTTCAATCTCGGTTTCTCCCGGACCACGCATCCCGATACCTCCTCGCTGACGCTCCAGGTGTGTCCACATGCGGGTGAGGCGCGGAAGTAGGTATTGGTATTGTGCCAGTTCTACCTGAGCCCGGGCGTGTGCCGTTCGGGCGCGGTTGGCAAAAATATCGAGGATCAGGTTGCTGCGGTCAAGGATTTTGCAAGACAAGATGCGCTCAATGTTGCGCAGTTGGGTAGGGGTGAGCTCATCGTCGAATATGACCATAGACACCTTGTGCTCCTTCACGTAGGCGGCAACTTCTTCTATCTTGCCCGAGCCGATGAAAGTTCGGGTATCGGGCCGGTCGAGGCGCTGGTAATACTTGCGTACGGTAAACGCCCCGGCCGTTTTGGCCAGAAAAGCCAATTCGTTCAGGTATTCGCGGGCCCTGTCTTCGTCTTGCCCCTGGTTGATCAAACCGATCAGAACCGCAGTTTCTTGTTTGGTAGAGGTGTCGGTATTCAAATTAAAAAGTGTTATTCGGCAGCTTTGCTAAAAGTATCGAGAAATTCTGCGATGGCTTTCATTTCTTTTTTGGATAATGTGCTACCGTAACCTGCTATGCCGTTACGGATGATTGAAATGCACTCTTTGATGTTAAGGTTAGAAGCGCTGAGATCTTTGGCTAATGAGGGTCTTCAATCTCCCTTGGCACCGTGGCAAACTTTGCAATTCAGGTGGTATAATAGTTGTGCATTGATCTTTTCTGTCGCTGGGTTGGCGGCACCAGATTGTGCTTTGGCGGGGCCTGTACGGGAGCAGGCAACCATCGGCACTATTAACCCAATAAATGCTGTTAGGTAACCAAGTCGCACTAGCGTCACGCTACCGAAACAGTTGAAAGTGGTTTGAGCAACCGACACAATTGGACAAAAGGCCTTTTGAAAAAGTACTTCTCTCTTGCGATCGGTCTATTCCAGTCAACGACATTTTGTCCCTCCATCCCACGAAGGCTAGATGACCGTCACCTTCAGCAAGCGCAAAACTGCTCAGCGTAAGCCAGTGTGTGCGTGAATAAGAACGAGGTACATTGGAATGACGTTAAGGCCTCAAAGGTAGACTAAAATTGATTTTTGAGTGAACTATCACCGGGGTTTTCAACCGCCAATAGTCCTGCGAATTTCAGTACTTTAGCCCACCTCTTATGATCCGTATTTTCTCGCTTTTTGTTTTGCTTTGGCTGGCAAACGCTACCGTATTGCTGGCACAGAAAACCTTTCCGGTCAACGGAGCGGCCAACCCGCAACCGTCGGTTACTGCCTTCATTCATGCGGTGGTGCACCTCGATGCCAGTACCACCTACGACGATGCCAGCTTACTTATTAAAGAAGGCCGAATTATAGCCGCTGGACCGGGGCTCAAAATTCCGGAAGGAGCGCGCATCATTGACCTCAAAGGCAAGCACCTCTATCCTTCTTTGATTGACTTGTATGCGGATTATGGCGTTCCAGGACCTCCGAAAAAGAAAAAAGGGCAGGGGCGTTCAGTACAACTGAATTCCAGTACCGAGGGCGCATTTGGTTGGAACCAGGCCATTCGGCCACAGGTGTCGGCTTCCGATGTTTTTCGGGTAGACCCTAAAAAAGCCGGTCAGTTGCGCAAAATGGGATTTGGAACGGTGCTCACCCACGTTCGGGACGGCATCATGCGTGGTACCGGCACTTTGGTCACCCTAAGTGAGCGTAACGAGAATTATGTGATGCTGGGCGCAGCGGTCACCAGCCACTATTCGTTCAGAAAAGGCAGTTCGCAACAGCGCTACCCTTCTTCTGAAATGGGAAGCATCGCCCTCTTGCGGCAAACCTTTTTGGATGCCGAGTGGTATACCCGCCACCAACCGCGTGAAGAATACAACCTCAGCCTGGCGGCTTACCTCAATCAACAAGAGTTGCCCGCTATTTTTGAAGTTCCGGATTATCATAGCGCTCTGCGTGCTGATAAGTTGGGCGATGCCTACGGCAAGCAATTTATCCTCAAAGGAAAAGGAGATGAATACAAACGCATCGCGTCCATTTTGGCTACCGAGGCCACCTATATTATTCCGTTGACTTTTCCCAAACCCTACGACATTGAAGACCCTTTCACGGCCATGTGGGTGCCGCTGGAAGACATGAAACACTGGGAACTGGCACCGGCCAATGCAGCACTTTTGGCAGAAGCAGGCGTTCCCTTTGTGCTCACTTCCGACGGATTGAAATCGGAAAAAGAATTTTGGAAAAACTTGCGGAAAGCTCATCTACACGGTCTTTCCGATTCGCTGGCCTTAGAGGCGCTCACGATGGGCCCGGCCCGAATCTTGGGAATGGAAGCAGAACTCGGCAGTTTGGCACCCGGTAAGTGGGCCAATTTTTTGATTACTTCCAAACCCTTGTTCGACTCGCGGTGTCAGATTTATGAGAATTGGGTACAAGGCAAGCGCCACACCATAAAAGAACTCAACCGTCCTCAAATTCTGGGGGAGTACGACCTAAACATTGACGCTAAGGTGTACGACCTCACGGTGAAAGGCAGTGCAGACAAGCCCAAAGGCGAATTGAAAATTCCCGGTGAGAAAGAGGCGTTGAAAGTAACCGTGCAGTCCAAAGGGGATTTGATCACGTTGGTCATTCCTTTCGATTCTGCTGCAGGGGGTACCTTGCGCTTGAGCGGAAAGATCAGCTACAACGGCGGCCTCTGGGACGGACAGGCGCAGCAGCCCGATGATAATTGGGTGTTGTGGAGTGCGATTTTGGACGAATCGTTGCCAGAAAAACCTGCTAGGCAGCCCAAGACGCCCGAGTTGGGCGTTACCTGGATGCCAAACGTAGCCTACGGAAGTCCCGATACCCTGAAACCGGAACGCGTCCTGATTCGCAACGCTACCCTCTGGACCAATACGGATGCCGGAATACTAAATAATACGGACCTGCTAATTGAAAGCGGTAAAATTGCCCGCATCGGAACCGGTTTGGCCGTAGAAGGCGAATACCGTGAATACGATGCGCAAGGCAAACACCTGACACCGGGTATCATCGACGAGCATTCGCACATTGCCATTCACCGGGGCGTGAACGAAGGCAGCCATGCCGTTACTGCGGAAGTTAGCATTGGCGATGTGGTGAATTCGGATGACGTGAACCTCTACCGCCAATTGTCGGGAGGAGTTACCGCTGCTCAATTGCTGCACGGTTCGGCCAACCCCATTGGCGGCCGGTCGGCCCTCATCAAATTCCGCTGGGGCCAGCCTGCCGATTCCATGCTGATCGATGATGCTGCCGGCTTTATCAAGTTTGCTTTGGGCGAAAACGTGAAACAATCGAACTGGGGCATTGCCCGGCCTACCCGTTTTCCGCAAACCCGCATGGGCGTGGAGCAGGTGTACTACGATGCTTTTATCCGGGCAAGTGAATACGATGAAGCCTGGAAAACCTACCAATCGCTGAAGAAAAAAGAAAAGGAAAATACTTTACCGCCCCGGGAGAACTTGCAGCTGCAATACCTCGCTGAAATCCTGAACAGTGAGCGCTTCATCTCCTGCCACTCTTACGTGCAATCAGAGATCAACATGCTCATGCATGTGGCCGATAGCATGGGCTTTCGGGTCAATACCTTTACCCACATCTTAGAAGGCTACAAAGTAGCGGACAAGATGGTAGAGCATGGAGCCGGCGGTTCCACCTTTTCCGATTGGTGGGCTTACAAGTTTGAGGTGAACGATGCCATCCCTTACAATGCCGCCATGCTCAACGATCAGGGCGTGGTAACGGCCATCAATTCGGATGATGCCGAAATGGGGCGAAGGCTCAACCAGGAAGCGGCCAAAACCGTGAAATACGGCGGTGCTTCCGAAGAGGACGCCCTAAAAATGGTCACCCTTAACCCGGCCAAACTGCTGCACCTCGACCACCGCATGGGAAGTCTCGCGGTAGGTATGGATGCCGATATCGTGATTTGGACTGACCATCCGCTTTCGATCTATGCCCGTGCCGAACAGACTTATATTGATGGGATTCTGTTTTTTAGTTTGGATCGTGATACCGCTCTTCGGGTAGCGATGCAAGCGGAACGGCAACGGCTCATTGAAAAAATGCTGGCCGCCAAAAAGGCCGGAGAGAAAACCCAACCCTTGCAAGTAAAGGAACCCAAATTGTACCACTGCGATACCCTGGAGGACCAACATGAAACAGATCATAGCCATTAGTCTTGTAGTGTTGGGAGCCTTCACCGCGTGGGGGCAGGTGCCAACACCTGGAGCATCCCAAAGCAAAAAGATCCTGATGCTGGGCGGCATTGCGCACCTCGGCAACGGAGCGGTGATTCAAAACTCGGCCATTGCCTTCGAAAACGGCAAGCTCACCATCGTGGGTGATGCTACCACCATGCGCCTGGACATTGCTTACTTCGATGAAGTGATAAAAATCCAGGGCAAGCACGTTTATCCGGGGTTGCTGGCTCCCAACTCCCGCTTGGGTCTGTTTGAGATTGGAGCCGTAAAAGCCACCCTCGACCAGGATGAGATCGGACCCATGTTGCCCCACGTGCGTTCTATCATTGCCTACAACACCGATTCAAAGATCATTCCTACCGTGCGTACCAATGGTGTGTTGCTGGCTGAGATAGCACCCAAAGGGGGTGTGATCTCCGGGAGTTCTTCTGTGGTACACCTCGATGCCTGGAATTGGGAAGATGCCGCTGTGGCCACGGAGGTGGGTATTCACCTGCGCTGGCCCGATTTGCTTAAGCGCACCGGCTGGTGGGCCGAGCCCGGAAAGGTGGTGAAAAACGACAGCAACCTCGCGCAAGTCAAACGCATTCGGGAATTTTTTGCCCGAGCCAAAGCTTACTGTGACCTGCCGGTTCCTGCTCCGACCAACCTGCGCTACGAAGCCATGCGGGGCGTGTTCGAAGGCCAGCAAACCCTGTTTGTGCACACCAACTACGCCCGCGAAATCGTACAAGCTGTGAACCTGAAACGGGAATATGAAATTCCTAAAATGGCCATCGTTGGCGGATACGATGCTTACCTGCTTACCCAGCTCTTGAAAGAAAACAAAGTGGCCGTGGTGTTGGGCCGCCTTCATCGGCTACCGCTTCGGCCCGAAGATGATGTAGACCTGCCTTATAAATTGCCCGGCCTCTTGCTCAAAGACAGCATCACCGTTTGCCTCGACTACGCCGGCGACATGGAAGTGATGGGCACACGCAACCTGCCCTTCCTGGCCGGCACTGCTGCTGCCTATGGGTTGGATCGTGAGAAAGCCTTGCAGCTGATTACCCTTAACCCCGCCCGTATCATGGGCATTGACCACCTGGTAGGCTCTTTAGCCGTGGGTAAAAACGCCACCCTTTTCGTTTCAGAAGGAGATGCCTTGGACATGCGTACCAATGCCGTAACAATGGCCTACATTGATGGCCGCGCATTGGACCTTTCCAACCACCAGGAGGCCCTGTACGAAAAGTTCAAGGCGAAGTACGAAGCGGCTGATCAGTAGGAAAAACTGGGCTTCTCGACTCAGCCGAAAGGCTGACACGGTGCGCTCGAAGACTGGTTTTTAGGATGCTCGAAGATCGGTATTGAAACAACCAGGATCATAGCTCGCGCGAAAGCGCGCCAATAACCATCCGGTCTTTAAGAGAACTGTTTTAGCCCACTTGGTTAATCCGGAAGGCCAACCGAATAAATCCAATTAAAACTATAGATCACCACTTTTCATCGGTAAACACCAGGTCCACCGGTTCTAAGTGCGTTTTAGAATGCAACAAATCGGCCGGACGTACCACTTGCCCGTTTTCTGCATAAATATAGCGGTAGCCTTCCAAAGCCTTCAACAAGCTGCGCACCGCGGCCATTAGCGGGCCATCGCTCCAAGGGAAAACGCTCAGGCGTTCCTCCAGGCTAAGCCGCAAGCGGCCGAGGCCCTTGTTCTTGAAAAAATGTTCCCGAAAATAATTGCCGTGGAGCGATAAGAGTAGGGTCGGTTTGTGGGCCATCAGCCAGGGTGCCATGTCGGGTATCACCTCAAACTCGGCCCCTTCGATGTCCATTTTGATAAAACCTACCGGGCTGTTGTTGAGCATTTGAGCAAAAGAAGCAAAGCGCTGCACCGGAATGGTCACCGTTTCTCCCTGGTCGCGGCTCCGGGCCACCAGGCTGGAAGAAGAATCGCCAAACTCCCGTCGGCTGAATAGCAGCGCCTCCGTATCCTTTGGCCCAATCGCCACCGAATGGCAAAAAAAGCGGTCTTGCAACGCTGGGTTGGCCCGCAAGTTGCGCTCCAGTTGCCGAAAAACTACTGCGTCTGGCTCAATAGCGTGAATGTCTCCCCGCGTCAGCTGGGCTGCATACAACGAAAGCGGACCTGCCCAGGCGCCCATGTCGATCACTGCCTTCTCAGGGTGCACAAAGCGATCGAACACCCGCGTGGTATGCGGCTGCCAGCCCTTGGCTTCCCATAAATCCCAAAAGGAAGTCGCTACGTCAGCTTCGACCTGAAATTTTCGCCCGGTGATATCGACTGCCCTCGTCTGCATTGACGGGGCTAAGGTAAGATTGTTCTGGAGGTAATAAAGGTTTTGGTGCAATTGGAGCTTATTTACTGTACTACCCGAATTTCGGATTGCCCACCACTCATAACACTACACAATCATCCTGCGTCAGATCGTAGTTTGCAACTACGATCCTCTATTCATCTGGTATAGTATGCAGAACAAACTTGCTGCGTAACATCATTCTTGCAGCTAAACAGGTTGGATAATGATAAGCTACTAAATGGATTTAAGCAGTTATTGTGCAGGATGGATAGTAGGGTGTAGTTGCAAACCACACCCAATGAAAGCATTTGAATGTTGGTCGTTTTAATACCGGTCGTTGAGCGGACCGTGTCAGCCCGCTGGCTGAGCCGAAACGCCCGGATTTAGCAAAACAATGTTCAATACATTAGCTAAAACCTATACATCAGATCGTAGTTTGCAACTACGATCCTCTATTCATAGCATACCATTGTATAAGGTGACTCCTCCAATTCTTTCATCATTGTTGCTAAACAGGAAAGCTGATAACTAATTGGTAAATGGATGGGAGGCCACTATTGATAGGGATTGGTAGTTGGATATAGTTGCAAACCACACCCAGTTAAGCTGCGAAAGACTTCCTGCATACTGCATTGCTAAGCTTTCTTCAACCGTTTGCGAGAAGAAGCAAAATAGCTGAATGCTATTACATCGAAATGAAGGTCTTTCCCTTCCCTACCTCTCATAGCTCCACAGGACCATTCAATAAATGGTGTTTTTTCCCCTCACTGCCATTTGTATCTTTAAGCCATGCGTTGGTCCATTCTAAGCCTTTTGCTCCTGTTCTTTTTGCTGGGTTGCGAGTCCCGGGTGGAAACTCACGACATCAAATACCGCATTCAGCGCTTGTCCAACGGTCCGGTGACCTACCGGGTGGTGTACGCCTCGGGCGGTGATGCTACATTACAACAAGGGCCCATCGAAGATCAATTGTGGGATTCTCCCGTAGTACAAGATGTGGACAACGGCACCGAACTGTTGATTACCATGGAAGTGATTTCGGGAAATGGACAGTTTGAGGTCACGATCTTTCGCGGTAAAGGAGAATGGGAGGTAGAAACCGCCAACGTGGATCCTAACCGAACCTACACGCTTTCCAAAATTCTTTAATGCTGCACCATCAGCATGCGTTGGTCTATCGGTGTCCCGTCTTGTCGGAGTTGACAAACATATAAGCCGGAAGCAAGGCCTGCAAGGTCAAACGAAGCCTGCGTAGACGCAGTACTCATATTCCACGTGCGCACTACTTTACCCACCGCATTTACTACTACTAAAGCATAGCCTTCTGAAGGGTTGGTAATCCATTCGACCACCACCTGTTCGCGGGCAGGATTGGGGTAGAGTTGCCATTGCAATGCAGGCAACGTGTTGTCGCTAATGCCGGTCACAAAGGGTACTTGCAAGGCATAGGTGTTTTCACAGCCGTTGGCATCGGTCACCGTTACGATATAATCACCGGCCAGCAGGTTGGTAGCAGTGTCGGTGGTTTGGTTTTGCGGGTCGTTCCATTGGTAGCTGTAGGGAGGAGTACCGCCCACCGCAAAGGCAATGGCTTGTCCGTTGGCACCAAACGTTTGCGGCTTGTTGGAGCCCGTTACGCCCAGTAAGGGAGGCTCTAACACCGCAATGGTAGCTTGGTTGCTACAGCCCAAGCTGTCGGTGATCAGATAAGTATAGCTGCCGGCTGGCAGGCCACTGAGTTGTGCTCCAATGAAGCCACCACCGTTCCACGAAACTTGATGTGGCGCAATGCCGCCAAACACCGTTAAGTCGATGTTTCCGTTACTTTCTCCAAAACACAAGACATGGTCTACGCTGGAGTTGGCTCCTACTGGTGCGGGCTCAAACACAAAAAACGACTGAAAACCAATGCATCCGTTTTGATCGGTGACCGTCACCGAGTATGTTCCTCCTGAGAGTCCGACCAGTAAGTTAGTGTCTGGCCCCGAATTCCAGGTGTAGGAATAGCCTGGAGTTCCGCCGGTGACGTTCACTTCTACCAGTCCATCGTTTTCCCCAGCGCACGACACAGGATTTCCTACGATGGACATGGTGAGTAGGGGCGGTTGGGTGATGGTAGCAGTATCACTAAACTGACATCCGTTTTGGTCGGTAACGACTACCGGATAACTTCCCGCGCCCAAACCAGCATAGCTGGCCCCCACGGGCCCATTGACCCATTGAATGCTCAATGCTCCGGTGCCCCCACTTGGGCCGGTTACCAGCGCGCTGCCATTGTTTTTTCCAAAACAGCTGGAGTTTTGTGTGCTTACCGAGGCCACAATGGCCGTAGGACTTACCACAACCGCAGAGTCCGTACGTTGGCAGTTTTGTGCATCGCTCAAAGTGAGAAGGTAGTTCCCCGGCAGGAGCGAATCCACTTGTGAACTATTTGAGCTACCGGTGCTCCATTGGTAGGTGTAGGGCGCAGTGCCGCCAGTGGGTGTACTCGCCACGCTTCCGTCCTGAAAGCCAAAGCAAGAAAGGTCAGTGGTCACCAAGCCGCTTTGTAACGGATCGGGTTGCACAATGATGACTGTGTCGATATAGGCACAGCCCAAACTGTCGGTTATCGTAAGCAGGTAATTGCCAGCAGCTATGGCATTCAGGCTGTTGCTTGCTACTGAAGGGTTGGCCCAAGCGTAGGAATAAGGAGCAAACCCTCCATAACCAAAAGCGGTAATCTGCGCATCTGACAAACCGTTGCAACTCACATTCTGAATCAATTCATTGCCAATCAGCGCAGATGGTTCCGATAAGAAAATTAAATCACGGTCCTGGCATCCGGCAGCATCGGTAAGGGTTACTTCGTACATGCCGGAGCCCAGGCTGGAATTGGTACTGCCCAGGTTACCATCCGACCATGTGTAGGTGTAAGGCGCGATGCCGCCACTGGCCGAGGAGGCAATTACTCCATTGGTGGCTCCTCCGCAAGTCAATGCCTGGGTAACATTAGCCGTTACCGACAAACTCGATAAGGTGGGCAAGGTGAAAGCAGGAGAAATTTGGCAAAGACCGTTGGTGTCTGAAACGGTGACCTGAAAATTGCCTCCGTTCAAAACGGTGATGCTGGCGCTGGTATCTCCGGAAGACCACGCGTAACCAAAGTGGTTGCCCACCGATAAGGTGACCGTATCGCCACAAGCACTCAAAGTCCCCAAGCCACTAATGGTAGGTGGTGAAACGGGCCCCGAACTGCCTTGAATCAAAGTTACAAGCCGGTTGACACAAACTTGTTCGAACACATCGTTGCTGCCATCGGGCCACAGCACCCGGATGGAGTCAATGAGGGGCGCATTGCTTAAACCCACGTGTACATTGCCGGAGTTTTGCGCCAAAAAGCCACTGCCACATTGTGTGTAGCGCATATAACGGTTGGGGCCGCAATACACTTCAATAAAAGCGCCAATACCGTCTCGGTTCACGGAGGTACCTCGCAGGCGTACCTCAATCCAATTGCTGCCCGAGCCTTGGTTTTCCCATACCCGGATGAGGTCCTGGTTGAAATTGTTGATCACTGCGATATCGGGATAACCGTCTCGGTTGAAATCGCCGTAGGCAGATGAAAAATTCGCAGGGGCATCGGTGCCAAAACCTGCATTGTTCAAATAAGAAAACGTACCGTTTCCAAGGTTTTCGTAAATGTGGTGCGTACTTACATAGGCTGATCCGGGAGCTTCTGAGCATACAAACAAATCGAGGTCACCGTCATTGTCCATGTCCAGAAAAGTGGAGCCCCAACTGGTTTGGTTGAGTGCTACACCAATGGGAGCGGCCACTTCGGTAAAGGTGCCGTTGTTGTCGTTGCGGAGCATCTTGTTGCCCGAAGACGTGTTGGTGATGTAGATGTCCAGATCGTTGTCGTTGTCGTAGTCGCCGGCGGTAACACACATGGCGTCCATGGTGAGGTTGGAGCCGGAAGAAACGCTCGCGTCCGCAAAAACTCCCGTTCCGAGGTTGCGAAACATCGTGTTGCCAAACTGATAGTCTTGCGCCACATAAATGTCGGGCCACCGGTCGTTGTCATAATCCACAAACGAAGCACAAAAAGCCCGCTTGTTAGAGTCGGGTACCCCGGCAGTGAGGGTGGCATCGGCAAAGGTGCCGTTGCCCAGGTTGCGGTACAAATAATTGCTGAAAGGAACGCTTCCGGTACGGTTGGTCAAGTAGAGGTCAAGGAAACCGTCGTTGTCATAATCACCCCATGCTGCCCCAAAGGAGGGCATTGAATCGAGGGGGAATCCAACTGCCGAAGTCTTGTCTACCAGGTTGAGGTCGCCAGTATTTTCATACAAGCGGTTGGTGCCCAGGTTGCTCGTGAGGTAGAGGTCTTTGTCGCCATCGTTGTCGTAGTCGACCCACAATACTTGTTTTACTTCTGAAGTGTTGGGCACCAAAGAAGGCAGGCGCTGAAAAGTACCGCCAATATTTTGAAAGAAATGAATGGAATCTCCTTGTTGACTGGCCAAGGTGATGTCGTCCCAGCCGTCACCGTTGAAATCGTAGAAGCTGACCCCTCCGCCATAGGCTCCGGAACCATAGCTGTTTACGATGCCGATGCCGCCAGCCACCTGTGCAAATTGTTGCGCTTCACAGGGAGTTAGCGCCAACAGCAAAAGGCTCAACATGAGCCAACTGGGGGTGGAGGAACGGCAGATCATGAAAACCAAAAAGTGAACCAGGCTTACTAATATAAAAAAATAAGTGGCTCCTTCGGAAGCATTGGAACTGCTTGTGTATCAGGCAGTGGGAGTAGACAGGACCTAATCCGCTGGGATGCCTTGATTCGGCCATTTGGGGCGGACTTTTATTCCATTCGGAATGGAAATAAAATTTTTGCGCTTCTTTCCAGAAGATTTTGAAAGGTTATGGAGGTGTTATTTTGGAAGGCTAAAAATCCGGGCCTTTCGGCTCAGCCAGCGGGCTGACACGGTCCGCTCAAGGGCCAGGGATTTTGGATCAGCCGAAAGGTGGATACAGTTCGCTCAAGAACCGGGTATTTTGGATCGGTGATCAGTATTATTAGTACCAAATGAAAAGCCTACTGCGCACTATACCCAATCCGACCTCGCACCCGATTCAGTACTTCCCGGGCTACTACGCGGGCCTTTTCGGCTCCTTTTTGCAGTTCAGCGTCCAATTCTGGCAGGTTGTTCATGTAGTAGTCGTAGCGTTCGCGGGCTTCGGCAAAGCGTTTCAGAATCAGTTCGAGCAATTCTTTTTTAGCGTGCCCATAACCGTAGCCTCCTTTCAGATAGTTTTCCCGCATGGTGGCAACCTCGGTTTCACTCGCTAAGAGCGAATAAATTTTAAAGGTGGTGTCATTGTCCGGGTCTTTGGGGTCTTCGAGGGGCGTGCTGTCTGAAATAATGCCCATGATCTGCTTCTTAAGCTGGTTTTTGGGCAAAAAGATGTTGATGGTGTTCTTGTACGACTTGCTCATTTTCTGGCCGTCGGTACCGGGAACGATCATCACCCGCTCGTCGAGGCGTGCTTCGGGTATCACCAGGCTTTCACCCATGATGCGGTTGAATGCTCCGGCAATGTCACGGGTCATTTCCAGGTGCTGCACCTGGTCTTTGCCTACCGGCACGATTTCCGCATCGTAGCACACAATGTCGCAAGCCATGAGCACCGGGTAGGTAAACAGACCGGCATTCACATCAGACAAGCGATCGGCTTTGTCTTTGAACGAATGCGCATTGGCCAGCATGGGATAGGGGGTGAAGCAATTGAGGTACCAGGTAAGTTCTGCAACTTCCGTTACGTCCGATTGCCGGTAAAACACATTGTTGGTGGTGTCAAAGCCACAGGCCAGCCACGCAGCAGCAGTGCTGTAGGTGTTGTTTTGCAAAGTAGCCGCATCCTTGATGGTGGTGAGGGAGTGCAGGTCGGCGATGAAGAAGAACGCCTCATTCTTTGGGTCTTGCGAAAGGGCAATTCCGGGGTAAATGGCACCGAGAAGGTTGCCAAGGTGAGGAGTTCCAGTACTTTGAATTCCGGTCAGGATTCTGGCCATTTTGTGGGTTTTATCAATTGACGGGTAAAATTAGCAAATATCGCTTCCGGGTAAAGGATCATGGGTGTTTTGTTCCGCCTTTCCCACTGGATTTACCGACTCTGTGGATTGTTGTAAATGGTACGCTCGAAGACCAAAGTGAGGAGGTTTTAGTGAAGTGGAGGTTCCCTAAAATACCACATTGACCATCACCAACAGTTAGAGGAACTATTATGGAAGGGCAGAATTTCTACTTTTGTGGAGATGGAGTGGTTCTTCAAGCCGTTTCGAGCACTGTTTAAGATTTATTTTTTCGTGGTCTTTTTTGGATCGCTCATGGTGTTGTATCCGCTTTTTTGGTGGCTGTTGCACGATCCAAAGCGGCACCCGCAGTGCTTTGCTTTCATGAAACACTGGGGATCTTTCCTGCAATTGATGGGAGGTTTTACCTTGGTAAGACACCTGAAAGAACCACTACCGGAACCGCCTTACATTGTGGTACCCAACCACAGCAGCTACCTCGACATTATTTTAATGTACAATGTGATTCCCGACTATTTTGCCTTCATGGGAAAAGCCGAACTCAACAATTGGCCGCTCTTTGGCATTTTCTTTCGCAAAAAGATGAACATCTCAGTAGATCGTGGAAGTCGAATTGCGGCTGCTCGTGCTTTGGTAGCCGCCAACCGCGAATTGGATTCGGGGCACGGCCTTATCATCTTCGCCGAAGGCACCATACCACCTCACGCTCCTAAGCTAAAAGCCTTTAAAAATGGAGCATTTAAGTTGGCGATCGACAAGCAGGTGCCCATCGTGCCGGTAACGTTTACGCGCAACTGGCGCTTAATACAGAGTGCGCGGCTTTTCAAAGGACTGTCTGGGCCCGGCTTTGCTCCGGTACACATCCACCCCGCCGTGTCCACCAAAGGCCTCACCGAAGAAGATTTAGTAGATTTGCGCGAGCAGGTGTTTCACACCATTCAACAACCCTTGCTGGAACATGAAAGTGGACGATAAACTGGTAGATCATCTCTCACACCTGGCGCGCCTTCGGTTCGAAGATTCCGCCCGTGAAGACATTAAAACCGACCTCGGTAGGATCCTCGATTTCGTTGAAAAACTCAGTGAATTGGATACTGATGACGTTCAACCCCTCATCTATATGACCGAGGCGGAAAACGTAGTTCGCGAAGACCAATCCCAGCTTACCGTCACCAAAGAAGAAGCCTTGAAAAATGCTCCGGTGAAAGACTCCGATTATTTTAAGGTACCGAAGGTTATTAATAAGTAGTCGTCTTTTTAGATGCTACCCCGGGCTTCTCGACTTCCATCCGGGCTTCTCGACTCCGCTCGAAGACCGGCATTAGTTTGCTCGAAGACCGGCATTAGTTCGCTCAAAGACCGGGGATTAATAGCAAAAAAAGGGCCAGTACCCTAAGGATACCGGCCTTTTACAATTTCGTTGTACCGATGATTAACAGAACTCGTCGAATGCAGCGCTGAGGTTGTCGGCAATCATGCTGGCTTCGCGTCCTTCGATGTGATGACGTTCCAGGAAGTGGACCAGTCGACCATCTTTGAACAGCGCAATCGCTGGAGAGGAAGGAGGGTAAGGCAGCATATACTGACGGGCCTTTTGGGTAGCTTCAGCGTCCACACCGGCGAATACCGTAGTGAGTTTATCCGGACGCTTTGCGTTTTCCAAGGCCATCCGAACTCCCGGACGGGCGTTACGAGCGGCACAGCCGCAGACAGAGTTGACTACCACCAGGGCAGTTCCCTGCTTTTCATTCATCAATTGATCGACCTCGGTAGAAGTGCGTAATTCTTCAAAACCGACATTCGTCAGTTCTTCTTTCATCGGTGCTACCAATTCTGGTGGGTACATGACTCAGTTGTATTTGTAGTTAAATGTATAGACAGCAAAGTTAGGGAATTGCCGCCAAGCTCGAATAGTAATCTCGGTTCCCCTGGTTCGGGGTTTCCGCGTAAAGGGTAAACCTATTAATTCCTTTTTTGTTGAAAAAAGGCCTTCAAAAGGGCACTACATTCTGTTTCAAGCAGTCCTCCTATCAATTGCGTTTTGGGGTGCAGCAGTTGTTCTGACTGTTGGATGAAGCCCCGCTTCTGATCGCGTGCTCCGAAAACAATCTTGCCCACCCTGGTCCAGTACGAAGCACCTGCACACATAACACAAGGCTCTAAGGTTACATACAAGGTACACTCGTTGAGGAATTTACCGCCCAAAGTTTCGGCGGCTGCGGTAAATGCCTGCATTTCAGCATGTGCAGTAACATCGTTTAGGCGCTCGGTAAGGTTGTGTGCACGGGCCACAATGCGGTTATTACACACTACCACGGCTCCTACCGGTACTTCATCGGCTGCGAAAGCCTTTTCGGCTTCGGCTATGGCCTGTTTCATGAAATGCTCGTCCGAGTGAATGCTAAGTACCATGCCGCAAAGATAGCTTTTGAGGCAAAAAAAGAGGGCGCTCTGCAAGGAGAGACGCCCTCTTGACTCAAGGAGTAAGTCGGAAATGGGATAAGTGCGGGAGGCTTATTGACGGGTAAAACGCAGCGATTCTGAACGCTGATTGGTGATCAGGCGCACCACATAAACTCCTGTAGGAAGCTCTGCGGCTTGCCATTCTACCTGGTTGTTGCCCACTCCGGTTTCGGTTAGGGCAACCCGATCAACCAGCTGTCCGGAGAGTGAATATACCTCTAAACTTTCGGCGATCTCATTGTCGGCGAGATCGATGGAGAACACCGCGTTGTCGGCAACAGGATTCGGGAAGACACTAAATTCGAGTGCTTCCAATGCTGTAGGCTCCGTTTCGAGCGCTTCAGAGGAGGTTGATTTTCGTAAACTCTGGTTGGTAAAGAAGCTGAATTTGTAATCAATGGATTGGTTGGTGCCGTCTGACCAGGCGTAGAAACAATCCTGAGTAGTAGAGAATTTACCATCGTTGGCCGAATACAATTGCTGTCCAAAAACGTTTTGGTTCACCAATGAATAATCGTTGAATACTGGATTTCCATCAAAATTCAATTGACGGGCCACAATGTCTAAGTCGCCGTTGATGAGGCCCATGCAATCGTCGAATGTCCAGGTGGAGATGATAAACTCTCCTGCATAGCTTACGGTAGGGTATTTATTTCCACAAGGCGAAAGGTCAAACGGATTGGTATTGATGGGTTGGGTGTTGAATACATTCAATCCAAAACTCAAAGCATGATGGGTGTAGTTGTTGATCGTGTAGAAAGCCGTAGAGTTGTCATACTTCAGGCAAACAGCACTCAAATCTTCGCGCACATACAGGCCTGGAAACAGACGGTTGGGACATGCAATGCGAGGAACACCAAATTGTTCGGCAGATAAGGTAACCGCATCGATCACGTTGGTCCAGCCAAAAGCACAAACGGGGGAAACGCCATTCCAAACCTGGTTCCAGGAAGCCCTTTGGATGATCAGTTCTTCGAAGCTACCGTAGTTGGCCACGAAAATAAAGTTGGTACGGTTACCTGGTGCGCCATTGGGCCTGAAGGAAGCCACATCGCTACGGTCACAGTCGGCATTGATGCAGGCACTGGGCTTGAACACGTTGGGCGAAAGGTTCAAAGCAGGCAACACATAGCCTTGGGCATACACTACTCCATTTTCTGACCAGGTCATCACCGCACGGCCGTTGAAGTAGATGTCGACATTGGGATGCGATACATTGGAACTGGATCCACTCAACAAGGTAGGGCCTGCCGTGAGTGTAAACGTAGCTCCGGTCCAGGAGTGTACTTCAAAATACACTTCCGAAAAGTTGGTTTCGTAAATGATCAGCACCCGCTCATCTCCGGGGTTGGCCGATGGATCAGTCACAATGTCGATTTGAGAGATGTTGCCGATGCCAGAACCAGCTATTGGCGCTGTGCCAGTAGTCCCGGCATAGTCCCATCCGAAGGCGGGATTGCCACCACCCCATACCATTACCTGGAGGGGCGCCCCACCACCACCAGCAGGAATTTCGACCTCAGCAGTGTTGACAGTAGAGACGAAAGGGGCATCGCCCGGAGCAGCAATGTTGAAGTCGGGTGTGGAGGGGTTGATAACCTGAGCGGTTGTTGGGATGGCCAGCCAAAGCAGAAAAGCCCCGGCAAAGAAAGCATGAATACAATTTTTTTTCATGGTGTTTGGGTGTTTGGGTGAGATTTGAGGGTTGTAAAGCCGTTTGCTTCATGCAAGTTAGAGATTGGTTGAGGCGCTTTTAACCGTGTATTCCCGCAATCTTTTAATTTGATTTTTACGGGTTTTTATACCGTATTCCTACTTGCTGGGAAGCTTCTTTTCATCCCCATTCCTTCAAGGCTGGGAAAGGACAAAATCAAACCTTCGAAATCCTTTCCAAAGGCCGCAATCCAGGCTTAGAAATATGTAATTTCGCACACGATTTTGAATTCGAAGACCATGATGCGATCACACAACTGCGGACAATTGACCCTCGCCAATGCTGGCGAAGAAGTAACCTTGAGTGGATGGGTTCAGCGGACCCGAAACTTTGGCGGGATGACGTTTATCGACCTGCGCGACCGTTACGGCATTACTCAATTGGCCTTTAATCAGGAAGTGAACGCCGACCTGTGTGAAGCGGCCCGTGCATTGGGCCGGGAGTTTGTGGTGCAGGTGGAAGGCAAGGTGATTGAACGGAGCAATAAGAATCCCAATTTGCCGACCGGTGAAATTGAAATTGAAGTGAGCGCCTTAAAAATCTTGAATGCCTCTAAGGTACCTCCTTTCACCATTGAAGATGAAACCGACGGTGGAGACGAGTTGCGGATGAAATACCGCTACCTCGACTTGCGAAGAAATCCGGTGAAAGCCAACCTGCTTACCCGGCACAAAGTGAGCTTGGAGACCCGCAAATACCTTGATTCCATTGAATTCATTGAAGTGGAAACCCCCGTGCTCATCAAATCCACACCCGAAGGTGCCCGCGACTTTGTGGTGCCCTCGCGCATGCACCCTGGTGAATTTTACGCCCTGCCGCAGTCGCCCCAAACTTTCAAGCAGATTCTGATGGTAGCCGGATACGACCGTTACTACCAAATCGTACGGTGTTTTCGAGACGAAGACCTACGGGCCGACCGTCAACCTGAGTTTACGCAAATCGACTGCGAATTGTCTTTCGTGAACCAAGAAGATGTGTTGAATACCTTTGAATGTTTTGCCCGTCACCTGTGGCGCGAAGTACGGGGCATTGAACTGCCTGCATTTCCTTGGATGTCCTACGCGGAGGCGATGGAGAAATACGGCAGCGACAAACCTGACATTCGTTTCGGGATGGAGTTTGTGCGCCTGAATGAAGTTACCCAAGGCCACGATTTCAAAGTATTTGATGCGGCCGAGTTGGTGGTGGGCATTTGCGCTCCGGGAGCCGGCGAATGGTCGCGCAAACAACTGGATGCTCTCACCAATTTTGTGAAACGGCCTCAGATTGGAGCCAAAGGGTTGGTGTACGTGAAGTGCAACGCCGATGGCAGTTTCAAATCTTCGGGCGATAAATTTTACAACCAGGAAGCGCTGGC
>ERZ1740068.157-NODE-157-length-42618-cov-7.953128_pt1 | contig 42618 bp, 40 predicted proteins | sample MGYA00581735_ERZ1740068 | MGnify/ENA primary metagenome ERZ1740068 (study PRJEB43018, sample SAMN04849740) | marine metagenome | isolation source: floating plastic debris | place: Pacific Ocean | collected 2008-08-30 | study: EMG produced TPA metagenomics assembly...
TGAGCCTTACCGTCATCTACCGTTAAGCAGCCGATTATTAGTGCATAGACATACAAGAGTTTCATTTGAAGCCGAAATTCAATAAGGGTCGAAGGTGGCATTTGAACATGTATCGACAACCTTATGGTATAATAGAAGAACTCCAAAAACTGTGCCCTTGAAATGGCTCAAGTTCACCGGTCGGGATTCACATTTACCGCCTGATACCTGATGTTTTCATTATCGGGTATTTTAGGTAAGATGGTCCAAGTGGAAAACGAAAAGATGTCTATGCCAGAGCCGTTGCACTGCCCTGCCAAACTGTAGTCGATGGCAATGAGCAGAATACCATCGGATTGACGCCTGCAAAGACTCCCCGCAACTTCGTAATCATGGCCAGCACTTTGGGTATTGCCGTTGACAACAACGAGTGAATGGGTCGTAAAATCAATAGTGTACCGTTGTTGAAAATCTCCCCACAAAGAGTCCAAAGCTTCTTGTGAGTTGATCATCACTACCTCTTCATTCGGGAATCGATGGATAGGAAAATTGTTCATGTCCAGCTTTTTGATGCAATCGTAGCCAGAAGGACATTGACGGTCATCCAACTTTTTGAAAGGGCATTGGATAAGTTCGCAGGAGTTGCCCAACAGGAGCAACAGTAGAAAAGTGAATGTTCGGACCGTAAAATTTGTATGTAGCATAAACAATTCTAAATCGGATTGATGTCAATCATTTGGCTGCGCACTACTGCATCTTCCGGCAGTTGGTCAACAATGGCTTCGTAGGTGAGGATGAGGTGGTCGATGCCGGAGCCGCGGCATTGGCCGCTTAAAGAGTAATCAATGGCCACCAGGTAAGAGCCGTCCGATGCCCGTTGGCAAAAGCTGCCTTTGGCCTCATAGCCATCGGCCCAGTTAGTCTGAGCTTTGAAATACACCAAGCTTTGACGGGTATAATCTACCGGTCGGGCATTGGAGCGACCGGGATGCACAGAGTCCTGCTCGGCTTGCGATCGAATGATGTATACCTGTCGGTTTTCGAGATGAAAAATGGGAAGGTTGCCAATTTTTACATCTGCATTGATGCAGGCATATCCTTCCGGGCACTGACGGTCGTCGAGGCTTTTTTGATAGCAGGCCCCGCGCAGGTCGCATCCTGTAACGACCACTAACACGATGAGAAAAAGAAAGTAGGGGCGCATAGTAAATTTGATTTGAGCACAAGATACCCGTAAACCAACCATCGGTTGTATCGCTACCGAATATCGTGGGCTACCTTCCTTCAAAATTGGTCCTTCATTTCGGGTGCTCCGTCGAAAATTGGAAGAGGCATCTTGTTGTATTCTTTAATTTGGGCACAAAATTTACCGCAGGGATGGGCAAGGTGAAAATAATGGTGGTCGAAGACGAAATTGTAGTGGCCGACAACATTTGCATGATCCTCGAACAGTTGGGCTACGATGTGCTCGATCCGGTGATCAACTATACCGATGCGGTGGCTTTGCTTGAGCAAGATCGCCCCGATTTGGCCTTACTCGACATTCAATTGGCCGGTAGCAAAGATGGTATTGACCTAGCGTGGAAAATTAAAGAAGATTTTGACCTGCCCTTTGTGTTTCTCACCTCCAATGCCGACCCACGGACCATCGAGCGGGCAAAAATGCTTACTCCGCCGGCCTATTTGGTGAAGCCCTTCAACCGGGACGACCTGTATACTTCCATTGAATTGGCCTTATTCAATTTTCAAAAAAGCCAATCCCATTCAGAAGAAGGCGAGGAAGTAATTATCAAAGACGCGCTTTTTGTGAAAGACAGAAACCTCTTTCACAAGGTGAAATTCGAAGAGATTCTTTTTGCTAAAAGCGAACATGTGTATGTGGAGCTGTATGTGAAATCTGGCAAAAAACTGCTCATCCGAACCACCATGAACCGCATGGTAGAGCGCCTGCCCAAGAACTTTTTTCGGGTGCACCGCTCCTACACCATCAACCTCGATTTTCTCGATACCATTCACCCGGCAGCCGTTGAAATCGGTGGGCATCAGGTACCGGTGGGTAAAACCTTTCGTGAGCAATTGATGCGGGTTATCCACCTGGAATAAAGTCCGCTTTAGGCTACTTCTTTTCTCCTGAAGGTATCCAAAAAGGTAACCGTAAAAACGGCACCTTCATCAAAATGATAGTGGGTATTGCCATACAATTGGGTACTCAACCGGCGAACCAAACGCAGGCCCAAACTCTTTGCCTTATGAAAATCAAAATCTACGGGTAAGCCTGGACCGTTATCGCGCAACACCAATTGGTTCTTCCCGGGTTCAAGGGTTGCAACCGAGATGTCTAAAACGGCTTTACCTTCGGAGCTGGCGTATTTGAAAACATTGGTGATGAGTTCACACAAAATCAACCCCAAGGGAATGGCAGTATCGATGTCGAGGGAAATGCCGGGCGCCTGAATGTGGCGATCTACCGAATGGCCATTGGGAAAGATGGCAGCGATCTGCACCACCAGTTGTTCCAGGTACTCCCCAAATACGAGGTGAGCGAGGTCTTCATTTTGATACAATTTCTCATGGATAAGGGCCATGGCTTTCACCCGGTTTTGTCCATCGGCCACCGCCGAAATTGCCAGTTCATCTTCGAGGTTGAGGGTTTGCAAATCGAGCAGGCTCGAAATTACTTGCAGGTTGTTTTTCACCCGGTGGTGAATTTCTTTGAGCAACAGCGCCTTTTCTCCATCCCTACGTTCGAGTTCCAGAAGGCTGTGTTCCAATTCTTCCTTTTGATTCGCAATGATGTGTTGCTGTTTGCGGGCCTTGCGGTAACGCGAGAAGGCAAAACCACCAGAGAGTGTAATGACAATAAGCAATACCCAAAGCAGGCGAGAGTTTTGCTCTTGCCGGCGGTTTTCCGATTCTTTCAGGGCCAGTTCGGCCTCGAAAGCTTGTTCTGCGGCAGCATCTTTTAGACTGTCCTGGATGCGTTCGTATTCAAACTTGTAGTTGAATTCAGCTTTGGTCACAGCGCGAATGTTTTCCTGATCAGCAATGCTGTCTTTGGCAGCCATAAACCGCTCGTGGTAACTCAAGGCCTCTGCATAGTTGCGTTGCTTTTTGTACACCTTTGATAACAATTCGCAGGCATCCCGAATGCCTCTTGGATAGCCCTTCTCTTCCGCCAATGCCAAACTGGCAAGACCATTTTCCAGGGCTGATGCCTTGTCGTTTCGCAGCAACTGCACATTGCCCAAGCGGGCAAATGAAAAAATTTGTCCTTGTCGGTCGTTGATCGATTTTCGAATGTTGAGCGATTGCTGAAAAAACTCCTGCGCCTTTTCCAGGTTACCCCGGTTTTGGTTAAGACTGCCCAGGTTGATGAAGATGACACTACGGCCCCGTTGGTCGCCCAATTCTTCGTAGAGCTTGAGTGCCTTTAAAAAATATTCCTCTGCCTTTTCGATGTGGAGTTGTTCCAAAGAAGTGGTGCCCAAATTATTGTAGGTGAGCGCCATGCCACTTTTGTCGTTGGCGTGTTGCTGAAGTTCCAGTGCTTTACTGTGGTAGGTCATGGCCGATTCAAAATCGCCTTGATTCTTAAAAATGGCTCCAATCACCACATTGCTAAACCCCTGTCGATTGATCATTCCCAATTGTCCGAATTCATTTTCTGCTTCGTACAAGTAACTCAACGCCTGTGGGAAATTGGCCAGCAGGTAGTAGTTGACGCCTAAGCCACCTTTGGCTTCGGCCCGCCGTTTGGCGTAGAAAATGGAGTCCCTCAAAGAAACTTCACCTTGTAGGCGTAGGTTACAGGTATCGATGATAGAAAGGTGCAGAGCCTCATTTCCTGCATTGTCGAAAGGGGCAATGAGCTTGGCCCAGCGGGCAAGCGCTTCGAGGCGTACGGTATCTGAAGTAGCGGTGTCCGACAGTTGCTGCAAAGAGTCGAGCACCAGTGAATCGGGTCCTTGGCTTTTTCCTAAGCGGGCAATGCTCAGTAACAACAGGAGCACCATTCCACATCTGTAGAATTGGGAGGCTGGCATGGAGCAACGAAATAAAGGAAAAGCCTTGGTTTGAGCAGCTTGATGGTAAAAAGAACTTGAGGATACGGGAGGCTCAACTCAGGTCTACGGTAAGGCTATCCGTCATCCAATTGAGCATAGGCATAATCGCTGGCCCTTCGGGCTTCCATTCGGTACAATACCCATGCTTTATTGGCCAGCAATTGGTCGAGCACCACTGCTGCAGATTCGGGTTGATGCAAGGCCAACAAAGCATTGCCCCGCAACAGCAAAATCAACTCGATTTGCGGGTGGTCTTCGGGAAACAATTTCAGTGCTTGCTCGGCCTGTGCATACTGCTCCTCCCGATACAATTCAAAAGCGGCCTCCAGCTCAGTGGCTTCGGCGGTATTGCTGCGAACCGTAGTCGCCATCAGTTGGTAGGGTTCATAGCCCTGACTTGAATTCCACCACAAGCCAATGCCTACAGCTATAACGATGGTAATAGCTGCGGCCAAGGGGAGTAAGGAGCGCACATTAGAACCGGTTTTTTCATTCGACTTTTGCTGCGTAAACGCCCGTATGTGTTGTTCCATTTCTTCCGCTTGCTGCAGTGCTTCTGCTGGGGAAAGACCACTGCGATCCATGGCTTCTACCGCTGCGGCCAACAGGGAATCGGTGGCCATGCGCTGCTCGAATTGTTGGGCCTCCTTTTCAGAAAGCTTTCCAGCGAGGTAGTTGCCCATTTGTTGTAAGGTAGCGGGGCTATGGTGGGAAGATGTACTCATTCTGTTGCGTCCATTAATCCTTTGCGATTGGCGGGGAGCAGCTCTCGCAAACGCCGGATACCCCGGTCGCGGAACCCGCGCACCTGATTGAACGAAAATCCGTGCCGTTTCATGAGTTGCTGATAACTTTCTTCTTTCAAATAAATGGCCTCCACACAGAGGCGTTCGTTTTCTGGCAGTTGGGCAAGGGCAGCCATTAATACTGCTTCTTCCGGCGAGGCTTCCTCTGCCTGGGCCTGCGGAAATAGTGCCGCTTCCAGTCCGTAGGCCGATTTGTGCTTGTCATAGTTCTGCTTTTTGCGCAGTTGGTCCAACAAACTGTGCTTGACCAAAACCGTCATCCAGCTGCCAAAATCCTCCCGATCGTCCAACACCAAGGCGGGCAGCTTCTCCCGCAACTTTAGGAAAAGCTCGGTGGTGAAATCCTCCCGGTCTTCAGCAGTGGAGCAATAGCGAAAACTCAAACCAGCGATTTGGGCGGCATACCGCTCCATCAGGGCTGCAATAAGGTGCTCGTCACCCGTTTGCTGGAACCGACGAATCAATTCCGCGTCCGTGAGCCTCTCGGAGGATTTTCGCAAAAAGGGTATTTGAAACAGTTTGCCCAAACAAACAAAATGGGGGTTTCAAAATCCAAAGTAAGCATTTCCAAAGGTTACCTGAATAACGATGCTGCTGAGGTGATTTCCATCTTTCTAATGAAAAATGATGAGAATGTGATTTTTTTGGAATTGAAAATCAGTCAGTTAAATGTTTTTGAAAAAATAATTGGTACAAAAAATGGAATTGGGAAAGTCACAAACGTCACCTCTTCAAACACGGCCATCCCGGGATTTTTTTGGCCCTCATATCAAATCAAAAAACATGAAACCATCATTCAATTCGAAGTTCTCCATTGAAGGAATCATTCGAGGAAAAGAGAAGGGGCAGGGGCTGGAAGGGCTCCTGGTCAAAGCTTATGACAAAGACAAAGGGGTTGACGATACTCTGGGAACTACTAAAACCGATCCCAATGGTCGTTTCTCCATTGCCTACACCAGTGAAGACTTTAACGATAATGAAGATACGCGTCCCGACATCTACCTTATGGTTTGGAATGAACACGGGCAAGTGATTCACACCACCGAGTCCAAAGTGCGCTATGGTGCTTCTTGGGCAGAAAAATTTGAATTGGTCATTTCCGAAGAACTGCTCAAGCTTCCGGAGCGTGATCACCTGCGCGAAGACTTTGGCAGTCTCATCAGCATCAACCCCAATTACTTTGGTAGCATCCCCGAGCTGGACATTGATCTCGATTTTCCGGTGATTTTACCCAAAACGCTGGATACCTCTTATGAAGAACTGCTTTGCATCGGCCTTGATTCCAACAGGGATGAGTTAGAGGCGGTTTTTGAAGTGAAGCGCAGCACCGGCTTTCGAGGCGACCAATGCCGTGGTGGCAGCAACGAGTATGTAGCCTTCTACATCGATTATGGCGATGGGGCAAACGGAGCGCCCAACTTTGTGCCAGCCGGAGCTCCGGTAACCATCCGCGTACACGATTTTCGAGTGGCTGAAAAAGCACGGCCCAACTTTGCTGCACGTGCCGTTTTTACTCCCGAAATGCGGGAGAAATGCAACCAGGCGGGCTTAGTGCGCCTGCGTGCCATTCTTTCTTGGGATCAAGTGCCCACCGGGCCCAACTACCAACCCACTTGGGGAAACATTGTGGAGGCCAACATTCAAATCGCACCAGAGCGGTTGATTCCTCCTTCTCCTTTGCCAGAGCTGATACCTTTTGCCAAGGTAGCTACCCAATACCCGCAGCAAATGATCGAATTGGCCAAGATCACCGAAAAGCAATTGACGGGTATCGACCTTAAAAAACTTAGCGAAGAAGATAGGGAACGGTATACCTTAACCCAGCCTTTGAAGTTCAACGCAATAAACACGGAGGCACTGCAGCAGCGGGCCAGCTCTCGTACGCGTTGGGAAAAACTCACTTGTGTGGGCCTCTATCCGGAACAAAACCTGCTGGCAGCTACCATTGAGGTAAAACGAACGGCGGGTTATAATGGTGGGTTATGCACCTTCGGTAGCCCCGAATGGGTGATTTTTTACATCGACTTTGGCCAGGGCTTTGAGTACGTCGGTACTACTTCGGTAGCGGTACACGATGATGTTGCCAGCGAGGAAAATCCGGTCATGTATGCGGTGAGCATGGTATTGGACAACTTGCAATCGCGTTTGGAAAAATGCTCGGTAGAAAATGTGGTGCGGGTGCGCGGCATTCTTTCCTGGCGAGACGATCTTACCAACCAAGGACCTGACCCTGTTATTATTTACGGGAATCTCCTGGACCGAAGGGTGATTTTGCCACCGGCCCGCACCGAAAATCGACAACCACGTATTGAATCCATCAGCCTGATCCCAAGGGTAAACATTGCACAGGTGGGCAATCTCAGCGGCTATGCCGTGAAACAAAATGCCGCGGGCAACGATGTACCCGGTGCATTCGATCGCCCGTTTGGAGGCACAGTAGTAGCCAAAGGCGTTGTACAAGATGCGCTGGCGCAGTTTTACCGCTTCCGTTTCCGCAAAGTGGGCAATGTAGATTGGTTGCCGGTGACCAATCCCGTGGGCGCTTTTGATCCTGTTCTTTTACGAGCGGTGCAGCGACTGCCGGATAATGAAGGTTGGTTATCGTTGCAACAATTCAGAACCGACCGTTCGGTCTACCCCGATCAATTTATGATGATGTGGAACAGCCGGGGGATAGAAGACGGCTTGTATGAATTGCAATTGGAGGTCGGAGATGTTTTCCGTCAGCCTATCGGCCAACCCGATCGTCTGCTTTTGCGCATCGACAACAGTGCACCTCAGTTGCTTACTTTCTCTAATTCTCCATTGCGCAACGAGGGAGTTACCGTGAAAACGATACAGGGGCAAAACCAACCGTGCGGACAATTTGAAGGACCGCAGGAGATCGCGATTTATGGCAACTTTAGCGATGCGCACTTCAGAAACTTTGCGCTTACCATATTTGGTGGCGATCTCGACCCAGGAGGCGTTGCGCTGGCAGTAGATGGACGCTACGATGGCAACAATCCTGCCTTGAACACTTCCGGTACCGTTGGCGCAGTACCGGATGGTGTAGGCGTATTGCTCACCCGATTGAACTTGTGTGAATTGGCCAACATCGCCTGTGCTTACGGCATAGAGTTGTCGGTAAGCGACCGCACCATTGTGGGCAACACCCCCGGTGGCTATCGGTTCAATTCCCGGGTTTACCGAGATCGAGCTTTTGTCACCTTCAACTGGGAACCCACCGGATGCCCCTGATCTCAACGGAAGCATCACCCGTGAGACAGGTTTTCCAGGAAACCGGCCTGCCGACGGGCAGGCCGGTTTCTCCTGCTCACCAACGAAAAACAATGAATTCTAATTTTATGGGAGAAATGATCCGGTTTTTTTCTCCACCATCACCTATACAATCATGGAAAATTTGGCATCTAAAACAAACTTCTTGCTGTGCTGGATAGCACTCTGTCTATTGTGCAGCACGGCTTTTCCAGGAAAAGCCTCCGAAAACCTGGGCATTCAATTTCAGCGGGTACAGACGCCCGACCCCAATGAAGAACGCTATCAATTTTGGGTGGAACACCAGGTCAATCCCGACAGCTTGGTGTTCTATCATTTTGTTTGGCAACTCGAAGGGCGCTTCTACGAATTTGGCTCAAACATCACCTATACTTTTCGCATTCCAGAGGGAAACCTGGAACCTGAAGTGAAGCTCCTGGCACATTGGCGTTCTTCCCGCTATGCCGGAGACGATGACGACCCGGGCGTAACGGTGGTAGAAATTCCCGAAGGTAGCCTGCAACTAATGGAGCAGGCTACGGTGAAAAATGAAGCGCCCAACCTGGCTTTTGGTCGCTTGCCACGTCCAGGGTTTGGAACCACCTGTGCGTTGAATTTGCGACAGTCTAATTCCGCTTATTACCTGGAAGTGGTGGCCAGCGATGGTATGAATGAGGTTGACGCCTGCAGGCCCTGGTTGGGGTTCGAAGCGCAACTCCCAGAAAACATACACTTCTTTTCCAGCTTGTTGGAGGCCTTTCCCGACCGTTTGTTTTACCGCGTGGAACCGACTGAGGGTGGCCTCGACCTTTTGTTGCCCTTTTGCATTTCAGACAACTTGTTTGAAGGCGACTCGGTGAGGGTACAGGTGAATTTTCACGAAAAGATTGACGATGTTGCCGGGCCTACCGATGACCCTTACCACAGCATTGCTCAAACCGCACCGGTAGTCGATTCGTGGGACCCCAATAAAAAGGTGGTGTTTCCTGAGCGGTATTTCTTTCCGGGGCAAACCCTGGAATACACGATTCACTTTGAAAATGAAGGCTCGGCCATGGAAGACTCGGTTTCGCTGATCGATATTTTACCTCGCGAGCTCGATCCGGCCTCCCTGGTAGTAGTGCGTTCCAGTCATGCTTTTCAGCAGGAATTTGTTGCCGCTCAACGCACCTTTGTGTGGCATTTTGGCGGAGACAATTTTCAGTTGGCTCCCTTAAGCAGCCGCTTATCTGGCCTGAACCGTGGTTTCCTCACTTATCGGGTAAAAACAAAAGAAAATTTACCACCCCAAACGGTGATCCGCAACCGGGCAGAGGTGATTTTTCACACCGGAAAATCGAAGCTGCTCACCGAATATTGCGAATCCATTTACCCCTGTGGTAGTGATGCAACCGACCCAACGGAAAAGGAAAAAGCTTCTTTCGAATTTCCTTGGGAACTACTGGTGATCATCGGCTTGCTCCTACTCGCTTTTCGGGTAGGAACTACCGTTAAAAAAAGAATGCAAGCTTCCGCAGGCCGTTCGGCCAACGAAGACTAAGCTGGAAAACGGCGGTCTCACCTCCTGCAAAGAGGGTCCTCCAAATTTGGAGTGGCCCTCTTTGTGTTCTATTGGTGTAAGACTGGGTTGGCATTGTTACTTTTGGGCATAGTCCACCAACTGCCCGGCTTTCATGTTTTGGAAATGCATCCGGTTTTCCCTGCTTCTTTTCTGGCTTTTTTGCTTTCTGCTGCGCGCGAAAGCGGCTGACAGCACCGGCATTTGGTTTCATCAAGCAGAGGAAAGAGCCGGTAAAGGGCATTTCGAGGAAGCGTTAATCGCTTACCGAAAAGCCCGTTTGGGATATGGACAGCGCCATCAACACGACAGTGTAGTGCTGTGTTGGTATGGCATTGGAGACGCTTTGCGGAAAACAGACCGGTGGCTCGAATCGATCGAAGCTTTTGAAGAAGGCCTGGGGTATCAACAAACCTTTCAATCTGCGGACAGTGTGCAGGCCATGCGCTTTTTGCACTACCTCGGTTTTATGCAGGGCAAGCTGGGGAATCTTCCGGTGAAGTTGCATTACTACCAACGCAAGTTGGAATTACTCGAAGGTGTGGAAGGGCGCCACTCAATGAAGGTGGCCAAATGGTGCATGCAAATTGGCAATCATTACAACCGCATGGGCGATCTGGGAGCTGCCCTACGGTATTTGGAACGCGCCCGGGAAATCATGAGTCAACACCATTTCGAAGCCTTCGAAAACCGGTCTGACCTGGCGATTAATTTGGGCTTGGCCCATTTTCATAAAGGAGAACCAGCGGAAGCACTTCGGCAATACCAACAAGCTTTGCACCTGCGCAAGCGGGCTTTCCCCGAGAATCCAGCGCCCGTAGCTGAAGTATATGCATACTTGGGAGCGGCTTATCACGAACTGGGCAACACCGACAGCAGTCGCTATTGCTGGAAAAAAACAGAACGTGAGTTGGAGCCGAAGCACCATCCACAGCGATTGGAGGCTTTGCTTGGACTCGCCGAAAATATGGATGCAGCTGCGTTGCCCGGCTTGAGTTCGGAAATTGAGCAGCTTGCTGAAAAGGCCTACAAGCCCCAAAGTCGCGAGCGAACCATCACCTGGGTGCGATTGGGCAACTACCACCTGCACTTGGACAGGATGGAAGAACAGAGCATTGATTTTTACCAGCGTGGCATTGCCGAATTGTCAACGGAAAAATCAGAGACGGAAATCACCGAACCTTGGTTGATGTTGGCCCATCTGGGCATTGCCCAAGCCCATTGGCAGCAATATGCGGTAACAAAAGAATTAGAAACGCTCAAAAAGGCAATGGCGGCCGCAGAGGCGGCCCTCCATCAATTAGAACGCATTCGGAAAGGCTTTGTCTCAGAGCAATCGCGAAAAGAAATCACCGGTCGGGTATATGAGCTATACCGTTTGGGCGCGCGCGTGGCCGTAGAACTGGCTCAGGTTTCTGGTAAAAATACGCATGTGGCCACTGCCTTTCGATGGATGGAAAGCAGCAAGGCCAACTATTTGATGGAGCGTTACCAAGGCTCGATTGTTCGGAATCCTGCGGTGTTGAAACCCGACGGTTTCCAGGCGTGGGAGCAAACCCGTTTTTCAATTGATTTTTTGACCGCCCGGCTGGATGGCCTCCCGGAAGGGAGACTAAAAACAGATTTGGAAGCAGAGCTACACAGCCATTTGAATACCCAGGAAAAGTTGTTGGAAGAATTGGAACACCGTATCCCTGGATTTCGACAAAGCATGCAGGAAAGCACCGGGGTGTCTGTTGTGCGTTTGCAAGATTACCTTCAAAGAGAAGAGGCTGCACTGGTCACCATGCTTTCTGGACCTGGCGAATGCTTGTTGGTGATGGTTTCGGGAACCGATATGGTTTGTCACCGCAGTACTTTGCCCAACAATTGGGAGCAAACGATTCAACAATTGCTCTCTTCGGTTCAAAAACCGCCTCTTAATTCTACCGACTTACAACAGCAGTACGAAGACTATGGCAAGGCGGGCAACCTGATTTATCAGCAATTGCTGGCGCCACTGTTTCACCAAATGAAACTTCAGGCATTTCCGAAACGCCTCATTTTTATTCCCGATGGTGCGGGGTACCGATTGCCATTTGATTTGCTTCCGATAACGGAAGTAGGAGAAACCACCGACTTTCATCAAGTGGACTATTTACTGCGGCACACTGCCGTGTCTTATGCGCATTCGGCCCGGATGCTCTTGTCGGGACAAAAAGAGATGGCCAGGCCCGGCCACTTGTTGGCCATGGGCTTGGACTATGCTGCTCAAGCCACACAAGGTCAGGTAGCCCGGTTGGAATATGCCCGTCAAGAAATTGATGGGATTGCTGCCTATACCAGCCTGGATTTGCTCTGGGGCGAGGAAGTATTGAAAAGTAAATTAAAGGAACGCATGGCCAGCCCTTCGGTCCTACATTTTACCGCCCACACTGCTATCGATGCCGAACAGCCGTTGCGCAGTAGTATTCTGGTAAGTGCTCCAGATGGACAAGGCATTGATTCTCTGCGTATATCCGAAATTATTCAATGGTCGATGAGTGCGAAGTTGGTGGTGCTAAGCGCGTGCAACAGTGGTTTGGGCAAGCAGTTCCAGGGGGAAGGAGCCCAAAGTCTGGCGACTGCTTTTACCTATGCGGGTTGTCCCAGTACCGTCATGAGTTTGTGGTCGGTCAACGATCAGGCCACCGCCAGTATCGTAGCTGACTTTTATGATGAATTGGCGAAAAAACAACCAGTAGACCTGGCGCTTCAAGCAGCAAAGTTGAATTATTTGGCAACGCGGACCGATCGCCTCACGAGCCATCCCTACTACTGGGGGGCACTGGTGGCCTCTGGTCGGCCAGAGGCGTTGGCATTGGAGCAACCCAAGGGGTGGATGGACTATGGGCCATGGGCTATGGCAGTCGGACTGCTCTTGACAGGCTTGGCCTATGGGATAAAAAGAAAAAGGCCATTCCGAAGAACAGCCTTTTAAAAATGCTATTTGATTAGGTCTACCCTAACCGCTTTTGGACCTTTCAGTCCTTGTTCTATTTCGAAGGAAACCTTGTCGTTTTCATCAATCGGTTCTTTCAGATCGTTGATGTGAACGAAATACTGATCTTGCGTATCTAAATCACGAATGAATCCAAAACCTTTGTTGTGGTTGAAGAACTCTACTTTTCCTTTGCGGATAGGATCAAATTCTTCTTCTTCTCGTTTGGGAACGCCGAGCTCAATGCTTTCTGCATCAATCTCTTCTTTTTTCTTGGTGGGATCTGGTGGTGTATCGGTGATGTTGCCGAATTCATCCACGTAAGCCATCATGTTGTCCAATCCTCCACCTGAAGAATTGGCTTTGCGTTCTTCGCGCTTTACTGCTTTCTCTTGCCGTTTTTTCAGGCGTTTCTTCTCTTTTTCTTTCTTGCTAAATGTTTCTTGCGATCTACCCATTCGTGTTCTTTAGTATTGATGCACCAGTTTTGGCTATTGTAGCCCGTCTTTTGCAGTGTTGTTTCAACCTTGCCCCAGCACTGCCATGTTAATACAACAGTAGGAACCAAATCATGTTTTGGAGGCCAACCAGTTTCGTCCAATTAGAGGGATGAATTCGAAAAGGGAGTGAAAAAATCAGCCTTTCGGCAGGGTTAAGCGGGTGTTAAACCCTTACTTTTAAAAAGCTACAAACGGTGCCGAATCCTACCGCAAAGATCGTATTTATTCTTCGGTTGCCCAAAAATAGTTGCCAACACCAAAGGTTGGATTTCTTGTGTTATCCGTTTTTACCGCAGCAGTGCTTGTATTTACGGCCTTTGCCACAAGGGCACGGGCTGTTGCGGCCAACGGAGATGCGCTGCTTGCGCAAGTCGAGCGCCTGCATGTCGTGCTGAAAAATCTTTTCCAACTTGGCATACAAAGCCGGGTGCTTCTGGGCCAGCAACTTGGGACGTTCGAAAAAGTACTCACTGGCCACCGCAAAAAACTCTTGTTTGTTGGTGCCGCCGTAAGGGTTGATGTCAGAATCTCCTTCGTAGATTTCGCCCACCTTTTCTTTGATCAGGTCGAGCCAGGGTAGCGTGTAGTGCTGTTCGAGTAAGAGCTCGGGCACCCCGTCTACCGCACCGTCTAACTTGTCGATCAGGTGCACAAACTCGTGTATGGCCGTGTTCTTTTTGTCAGAAGCATTGGAAAAACCATCGCGCAGTGCTTTGCGCGAAAGAATCATTTTGCCTTCCATGTAGCCCGTGCCCACCATGCCCAATATTTTACGATCGGGGCCACTGGTTTCAAAACGTTCGTTGAAGCGGCCGGGGTAGATCAATACCTCGTCGAGGTTGTCGTAGGCCCATTCGGGAAATCGGAAAATGGGAATTACAGCACTGGCCGCCACCAATAGGCGATCGTCGAGGTCAATATCTGTATTCACCGGAGTGATGATTGTAGTGAGTAGAAACTCCTGCATTTTGAATTCAAAATGCGCTTTCTCCTCTGCATTCAGCGCATTGTAGAAATTCACCTTTTGGGTCAACACCACCCGCCAATGATCGGGGAAGGGCGGGAGCGGCTGCTCCTTTTCCTGTTGCTTCTGGCGGAATTCTTTCCAAATCAAAAACAAAATGACTCCTACCGCCAATAAAATCAGATACGTCACCAATAATCGAGGTTAATACACTTCGCAAATTGAGAAAAGAAAAACGAACGGCCATAGATAACCAACCGCTTAATAAGCAATCAAGAAGGCCGCCCTTGCCTCCTAAATATCGGTAGTGATGCATCACCGAAACTCCGGAGTTGGGGGCGGCCTCTGCCAAAGGCAGCAATGAAAACCAAATTAGTGCTGAATCATAAGGGTTTTTACCTCACGGTATTGCTGACTTTGGATGCTGATGAAATAAGGTCCGGGCACCCATTGGGAAGTGCGCAACAGAACCTCAGTTTGACCAGCTGGAATTGCACGTTCGAATAAAATGCGACCGCTCACATCAAAAACCTGTAGGGTTACGGCTTCGGTTGCATCGGCCAATTGCCATTGCACTGTAGCCTCATAATTGGCTGGGTTGGGGAATACCTGTACTTCGTTGTCCAGGCCTTCGCTAAACGGTGCTAAGGCTTCCGCAATAGCAGGTTCATCCAACCAAACGCGGTTGAAAATAGCCGGAGCATTGCCGTTGTATTGATGTCGGGTAACGTAGAAATCGCGGAAACCCACCGAACTGGCCTGCAAAGCGGTGCCAAAAAGATCGAAAGTAGCGGTGCCCGGAATGCTGCCACCCGAATAGATGTTGCCGCCGATTCCTCGGGTCATTGCAGAAGGGTTGGCCGTGAAAAAGCTATGGATGACCGGAGCCGCCACTGCCTGATTCCAGGAGTTGGCCGTTTGGTCGAGGCCTACAATAATACCAACCGGGTTGCTGCCTGGTGTATACACCAACTGCGATACGAGTTGATCGTGCACCATATCGGTATTCAAGCTGTGGTGGGAGCTACCATAGTTGGGCAAGGGCTGGCTGAAATAAAACGGCCCGATGCCGCCACTGGTTACCTTGTATTTGCTGATGTAGGTCTCCTGGGTAGGCCAGGTGGTGGTTTGCACATAAGCATTGCCCTGAGCATCGAGCGCCAACCCAAAGGCCTGGTGATAGAGTGCTCCGCCTGGATAGAAAGTGCCATCGTTGACAAAAAGCCCTGAAGTAGTGTAATAGAGCAGGGTAGAGGCCGCCTGGGTTTTGGAAAAAATTTGATCAACGGCCACCACCACTTCTTTGCCCTTGAACTCCAGGTAGCGCCCGTGTGCAAAGCCATTTTTTTGGTAAGTGGTGCGCCACGTAACTCCCCCATTTTGATCCATGCGCAACAGACTGGCCGCCCGGTTGAAAGACGAAGGCTGTGCCTGTAAGGTGAGTCCTGAAAGGGTCAGGCCCGGATTGCTGTAGAGCAAGAAGAACGAAGCATTGTTGGGATCTAACGTACCAGTAGTGAAAATATCACCTGTAGCAGGATCGTATTGTACCTCGTGCAGTTCGGCGAAAGTCTGGTTGTATTGCACCATCAGCCAATCGAGGTCGCCTTCGTAGGTATATTTGGCAATGAAACCATAGCGGCCACCTTGCCACGCCGGAAAAGTATTGACATCCGGATTGTTGCCGCCCTCAAAACGCACCGCACCGGTCAGTTGGCCCGACAAGTAGAGGTTGCTGTCCTGATCCATGGTGATACTGGTGCTGCTGCTGTAACCCATGGCCGAAAAAGACCTTCTGAACCATTCTACCTGACCACACTCGTCCAGCTTGGCCAGGAAGAAACTGTTGCCGGTTTGGTTGCTGCCATTGAACGTAACATCCACCAAATGGCCGGTGGCAAACACGTTGCCCTGAAAATCTTCTTGCAGGTCGAGAATTTGCCCCTTGTCCGCTTCAATTTGCACCAGTGGCCATTGTGTGTTGGCCAGCGACAACAAGAGGCAAGTGGTGATCGGCAAATCGCAGGCATTGTTGGCGGCCGTAATCGCTACACAAGGTTCTACCGTTCCACAAAAAGAACCGGGAGAAACCTCTACTCGAACCGTATAAGAAACCGTGGAGGCAGCTGGAACTGAAAAATTAGCCGGAATGCCGTTGCTCACCACCGAGAGTTGAGCCGGCAATTGTACCTGGGCTTGCCCACCAGTGACGGCATTGGTGGGGTTGGCGTTGGCAAAAGTGACCTGAAGGTCTACCTGATCGCCTGCTTGATAAGGCCCACTGTTGGTCAGGTCAAGCATAGAAGCACTCAGAGTATTGCCGGCAATTGGCTGCCGCACAACATTTACCGAAGCATTCGAAGCGGCACTCACACAAGCACCGGTGCCATTGGCCACCAACTGCACGGGCAGCGTAGTACCTACCACAGTGCCGGCATCAAATTCCAGGTTGAGTGTCACCGTAACGCAGCCACCCGCTGGAATCGACAGGTTGGTGATGGCGCCATTTGTAAAATCGCCACCTACAGCGAAGTGGAGGCCCAGGGCAGGCAGTTGTGCATTTAGGTTGAGGCCCGTTACCGCCGTAGGGCTGCAAATGTCGTAGGTCAGTTGCGCTTCGTCACCCAAACAAGTAGGGTAAGTAATCGAGGTAGTGATGTCGAGCGGAGAAGCCGTAACCGGCTGCAACGTAAAATCATCAACCACCATGTGACCGTTGTAGCGGTTCTCCACCAAAACCACCAGGTTGTCGAGGTTGGTACCGGCGGGCACTCCCGAAAAGGTAACGGTATTGCGCACCCAAACCTGATTGGCCGTTGAGGGAGTCACCGAACTGTTGACCCAGAATTCTGGTTGGTAGGTAGGACAGGTAGCAACACTCGGAGGGGTGGTGTTGCCCAATTGGCTAGGGTTGGGCACATTGATCCAGTTGTGGAGGGTGCCGCCACCGTTGGCCGGCGAACAAGGAGGTGCATCGCTAAAAATAAAGGCCAGACGGGCGTTGGGACACGCCGTGTAGGAAAGGTAAGTCAACTCATAGGTGATGCCCGATTGTAAGCTTTGGTTGAGTGAAAAACCCAGCGCTTCAATGTTGCCACTGTAGGCAGACATGCTCGCGTAACCCGTGTTGGGATTGCCCAATGCAAGGTTAGAGGGTCCGTTGGGGGTAGCAATGTTGCACACCGATTGAAAGTTGTTGAACGGATAATTGTAGTTGCCAGGAAAGAAAAAATCCGGCGTGTTGGAACCACTGTTAATATTGCCATAGCTTACCCGAAAGCTCGAATTCTGGGCAACAGTATTCACATTCTCCACATCGCCATGGCAAATCATGTTGCAGGAGTTGGCCGGAAGGTTGCAATCGGCAATGGCCGCCTGCTCCACCTCGATCACTACATAAGTAAAGGCACCGGGAACTCCATTACAAACCGGCAGGTAGCGCACCAGAGCCGTTCCGCTAAAAATGGGCGAAGGAGAAAAAGTCATAGTGGTACCGTTGAAAGCCACCGTTCCCACGGCAGTACCTCCCAACACTTCAAAACTATTGAGGTGAATGCCGGTAGCACCAATGTCGTTGGCCAGCAAACTGACTGCCGTAAGCGAAACCGGAACTCCTGAAGCAGTAGTAGCCGCATCGGCCTGACCGATGGGCAAACACAATTGACCCGAACACCCAGTATATTGTTCAAAGTTGGAAAACTCGCCTACCGATGGGGCATTGCTGCCAAAAAAGGCATTGAAAGCCACCGAGTAGCCCAGGTCGCAGAGCATGGTCACCTCGCGTGGGTGCAGGTGCCGCTGCGCAGTGCCGCGCGGCAAACAGGTATTCATAATATAACCGTTGTTGGTGGCACATCCGGTGGGATGAGCCGCATCGCAATTGAGGTGACTAAGGCCCGAACCCGACCAATTGGCACCGCTCGGCATGTAAATGGCCTGGCCAGGAGTAGCGTTCCCGTTGAAATCAACCGAATAATCACAATTGCCGGGCGCATTGTTGAGAATGGTGGTAATCGGAGCCGTGGCATAAGGAGCCGAGTAGTTGACCAAAGGCGTGGCAGTTCCACTAATGTTGAGGTCCAACTCCAGATCGTAGCGGTTGTAGAGCCGGTTAGAGCCATTGGCGGCAAAAACACTGACGTTGTTGTTGGCCGCGTCCACCAAAGAGTAAAAACCCAACAAGTGCACCGATTCGTGCAACACGGCCGAGTAGAGGTCCATTTGGCCGCTCGGAACCGGTGTACCCGGGTTTCCAAAATCTACCAGGTGATATGGAACATTTTCAAAGTTCACCCGGATCATACCGTGAAAACTGGTGCTGTTGAAGCCGAAAGCCGACAATCCATTGTAAGGATCAACGCCACCGACCAGCGATTTCCACACCATGCCATAGGTAATGCCGTTGGAAAACCCTAACAAATTGATGTCAGATGCCACCGCAGCTGCGGTGGGCGCCAATACATTGACCGTAAACCCGTTGGGGTCGGTGCCTTCGGAGGCGGCCACATTGATGCGTACTCCACCCGCCCCAATTGGCGATTGAATGAGCTGCGACAAATCAGTGAATACCTGGCAAACAACTCCCCGGCGTTGCGCGCCATACATGGGATCATCGAATCCGTACTGGCGGCTCATTTGCACGTCTTCGAAACAAAGCGTAAAATGACCGGCAACGCAGGTACTACCTCCACTTCTGGAAGCCGAAACCGGCAAACTAAGGTCTTGAGGCGTGTAATGGTGGCCAAATTGATCAATGGCTTCCAACTGTCCTTTGGAGGAAGCCACGGTCTCACCCGAGGGCGCCTGATGGTGGTGAGGGTGATGATGTTGGTGGCCCGAGGAGTGTCCCTGAGCGCTCGCGGTGAAGGCTAACAAGCCTGCGATTCCTGTAAAGAGGCTGCGTCTAAGTAGATTCATAGAAAAGATGGTTTCTAAAGCCCGATTGCTTCCGGGTGGTTTGGTGCTTACTCTTTGGCACTGGTTGGTCTTCGACCAGAAGTGCCGGCTTTTCTGCATCCGCCGTTTTCGCGAAACATTCCATGAGTACCCGCATTGGGAAAGAACCTAACCGGAGAGAAGAAATTTTTTTTAGAAAAGTGGAGATGAATCGGATGTTCCTTGATGAAATCCTGTGCTATCCAGTTGTAATCGGATAAGCATTGAAAGTGGAATCAAACAATGAGCTTACCTCACTACGATGCCATATTTTACCAACAACCCCGGCAGTCCATCAGCCGAAAAAGTGGCACCACGCAGGCGGTTTTGGTCCGGGTCGATCCGGTAATTAAAAGCCGTGCTCAGGTTGGCTTTTTGCAAGTTGGTTTGCTCGAAAATAGCACGGGAAAGGTCGCAAGCTTCCAAAAGCAATCCTTCAGCATTGGCTTCCGTAAAATCTACTTCTTGCAGGGTGCACTCATGAAAGCTACATTGACGCAAGTTGCAACCATAGAAAGTGGCCAGGTGGAGTTGACAGCGATGGGCCTGCAGCGCAAACAAAAATGGATTCGACTGATCGAAAGGTAAGCCCACCATTTTACAGTCTTCAAATTCCACTTCCCGAAATCCAGTGTTTAGAATTTTAGCGTTGGTGAGGTCGCAAGACAAAAATCGGCATTCAATGAAGTTGACATCTGACAGGTCCGTCTCTTGGAAATTACAAGCTTCAAAAGTGCAGGCTTCATAATCTCCTTTGGGAAACCCCTCGGTAAAATCCTGGTTGCGAAAGTCTTTTTCAACTGCATAATGCCCCATAGACCAAAGGTATACTTCTGCAGTGGCTGTTTGATTCTCTTTTGCCATGAATGGCAGATACATTTCTAACAAAGTTCCAGAGGTGTCCACCATTGCAGTGGGACAATCTTTCGAAACCCCTATCTCTTGAAGTTGAAACGTGATGTCCATCAGTTACTGCCTTCTCTCAAAGCCGATTTACCGAGCATTTGTGAGCCTAACAAGTCGGAGACAAAAATTGGAGAGTTGGAGTTCCGGGCAAGCATTAAAGCTGTCCCCGGCTTTAAAAAATTTGGCGGGATTTTTTTCGAGCCCATGCCGGAATCGCTTGCGCAAGTTTTCCTGTTCCGGCCGATGAGCGTTCTCGTCCCCGGGTTGTGAAAGATTGGAAACTCTTTTTTCCAAAAAGAGTTGAATTCAAAATTTTTTGGAGTCGGGGACAAGCCTCACTCCGATGGGGTTTCCGACCTCTTGCCAAAGTTGTCCCCGCGTTTCTATGAAGTCGGGGACAGCCTTTCCTTTAAGTTGTCCCCGGGCCAGCCGGGCAGCCGGGGACAAATAATATTTGGTATTGTCCCCGGGTAGTTCAGGTAGTCGGGGACAAATAATATTTGGTGTTGTCCCCGGGTGGTTCAGGTAGTCGGGGACAAATAAAATTTGGTGTTGTCTCCGGGCATTTTCCTCCGGGGACAGCCTTGAATTGAAATGGAGGAAGGTTTTAAAATTGGGAGCTTAGTGGAAGGGGAGATTTGAGAGGTTGATTTTCCATTGATTTGGAGAAACCTTTCAATGGTTTTGAGAGAGAACTACCACTCATCCTAATGTTGGTCCTAAAACGTTTTACGCTTTTTCTGAAGCACAAAGGTTCCTGTAACTACGATCCAGGTGATGAAACAGTCCCAAAAAAGATTGTTCAAACGCCAACCGGAATTGGGGACAGGATATTCGACCATGAATTCATAATAATAATTGAACGGAAACCCAATGTTCAGCTCGTAGGCATCGGTTAGTCGATGAAGTGGTGAATTGATTTGAAACAATACAGTTAGAAAAGAGGTGGAGAAGAAAACCAGGATGGACAATCCTGTTCCGTAAATAATTGATTTTATCATCCTAATCAGTGATTTCTATGATCCACTTCTCAATCCAGAATTTTGCTGTTTCAGGATGGATGTCAAAGTTTTATTGGCTCATTTAGATAAAGTGAACGGATTAATGGTTTAAAGCGTATGAATGGAAAGGTTATAGCGGAGTGTAATTGCAAACTACACTCTGTAATAAGGTCTATGGCGCAGCAAATGTTTTCCTTGTGGCTTCACTAAAAACCACTGGAATTGCCCATTTCATGGGGAAGACTTTCCCTTGCCTATAATAAACATCCCACTCTGGGAGCAGCCTCATAACACGCAGTGCTTCTTCATTTAGAATGTCTATTTCGGAACCCATAGCCAAGCTTATACTGTCCGGTTTTTTGGATTCACCAGATTGTAAGGAGATAAACACCCTTATTTTATCCTCTTTTAAATCAGGTATTTTGTTCCAATTGATGTTGGAGTAAATGAACTGATAAAGACTATCGGGATGTTGACTGAAGCCCGATATATAGAAATTAGAGTTGTCGTGTTCTACTTCTTCCTCCAGTATACCTTTATTAAAAGTCAGCACCAGTTCTTTTTCAAAGTATGAATCATAGCCACTGTGGACGTACCGGAGCAGTTTTCCTTTAGGAACAATGCCTTTTCCGGTAAACCATCGAGCAAAAACACGATTTGCACCAAACTCTTGCTTTAAGTTGAAAAACTCTGGGGTGCCACTGAAACATCCTTTTTGAAGGCAAATGAGGTATAAGCTATCATTGGATAACAACCAAGTGGCTTTGTACCCTCTGTAGCAAGCTGTGCTTGTCCACTCCAAAGGAAAGTCGTTGATGGCCCTTTCGGTTTTGCTATTCAAATATTGCTCCAAGGGATTGGTGTGGAGTAGCAGGGTGTCTCCTTGGTAGATCAGGAGGTCGCCGATTTGACTGGTTGCCAATCCAGTCAAAGGAAATAGCATGAATAGGATGATCAACTTTTTCATTATTGTATTGCTAAGTTACCGCCTTAAATGGACCTTTAATTCTTATGGCTGAGCGAAATGAATAGCAAATACCTTACCCACTTTTTAGAAGGGGTAATCTTATGTTTTATGGTTACGTTTCTTAAGCGTATTTAGTTGATTGAAGCCTATTTGAACATCATCGATTAATGATCTTTTGTAATGCTTCCTGGCTCAATGGGTTGGTTCTTTAATGGGTTGATAGCGGAGTGAAGTTGCCAACTACACTCTGTAAGGACTACTCCGGCCAGTTCAATACATACCTAATAAACTGCTCCTCGCCAATTTTTACTACACCCGTTTTTTTAAAACCCAAACGCAGTAATCCTTGAACGTGCGTTTTCGTAGGAGGAAACAAAACTTGGATAGCATCCAGCTTCAGCTCATTGAAAGCTTTTTCAGTCATCTTTTCATACAAGATTTTTCCTGCACCCCAATAATCCGGATGATGCACCAAAGCCAAATCGGCTACCCGATTTTCGGGTTGTATACCACTCCAACCCGCAAATTGACGATCAATTAAAAATGCCTAAGGTCCAAATCCATGTGCTTCCCATAGCTGCTCCTTGGAGGCTATGAATTGGTGTCAATCTGCTTCCGTGAAATTGCCTTGCAACAACGGTATTGGTTTGCGCACCTGTGGGTGATTCATCCAATCGATGAACTTGGACGGATCGATTTCGCTCAAACGTTTGAACTCCAGGAGCATTTATGGAAGGCTGCTATTTTGTTATTGAAAAACGGATGAATCCATAACCTTTTAGAGCTTAATTTAACTCGACCTGAAAAGCCTTGATTATGGCATGTCCGCTCGAGTTGCCTACTTCGTTGCCAAGTTCGATGGAAGATAAATAGTGAGTAGGTGCTACGATGCCCTTAGTCACCAAATAAGCAAGCAGTTCATCAATATCCACCGTTCCTTGGCTGCGGTTACCGATTCTTTGAAAGGCCAGATATGTCCAATCGCTGCCGGGTGGTTCCCAGGTAGGATCGCCCATGTAAAAACGGTAGGTGCCATTTGAGGTGACCACGTCTTCCTGATAATCTCCAAAGGGAACCAGGTTATTGGCATCTTCCCAAATCATAAATTCAAAGAGAATATTTTGTGGGGTGATGTTTTCCGAAGAATTGATCCAATTGTCAAAGGCCAGGTTATAGTCACCTTCATTTCTGGACACCTCCACATCATAGGTAACCTTAAGGTGTTGAATGTCGGCTATTCGCTTAGGCAGGTTTGAGGTAGTGGACGGAGGTAGCCACGGTTTCCATCCATAAATAAGCTGAGGATAAGCATTCACACCAAAGGCATTGTCGGGATATTGCCACTGCCATCCAAGCAATTGTAGGCTTGCATCTTCGTAGGTGTAAATGCATTGGGAATAACTGCCATTCGTTAGTCCTGTTGTATTCCACACATTGTTCTCAACTTTCCAATCACCAATAGATATGGTAGCGTAGTGGTCACAGTTAGTGGCGGAAGGTATATCAAATAAAAGTTGTGCATAGTCCGGTTCGTCCGCTACTTCGAGTGGCAAGGAATAAATTTTTTTGTTTTGGTTGTTCTCGGCAATGACTTCGATATGTACTAATCCACGGTTTACCCACAAGGTGTCTCCCGAGTATCGGTTGGTTCTTGCCATTGGTGAGGCCTGAAGGGATTTTATAGTAACGTATTCAGCGTGAAAAGGCAATGGAGCCAATAATGCAATTGCGCTGTTGGTGATGGAAGTAGTGTAGATGTTTCCCTGGTACGCAACGGATAAGTGTACCAAATTAGCTTGATCGGATAAGACAAGTTCTTCGTCTCGGTTACAGGCAAAGGCAAGTACTATTACAAACCATAAAGCTAACCTAAAGACTTTATTCATTTTTGACTTCCCAAAATTTCCTTTAAAATAACAATTTATGCCCATATTATTGATCCAAACCTGTCGGGTAGATTATTCCGTCATAACTAATTCGTATACACCTAATTATAAGTCTCAATGCAGTCCATGGAGATTGTAAACGGTTAGCCTTTTGAAGTATGAATTTTTTGTCCTAAAAGATGTTATAATGAGGTATTAGGATTGGCCTTTTTGAAATTATCTCCTCAAATCATCCAAATTGAACAACGTTACCGAAGTACATTGTGAAAAATTAGTGTCAGCGGTGATTTTTATTTGATAGGACCGACTAAATTCTTTTATAAGCTTTAAAAACTGTGCTTGTTTGTCTGCTGGAATAGCATCCTTCTTTCTGAAATTAAAAAACCAATATTCAATCTCACCGGTTGGGGAGAAGTAGATTTTATTGAAGCAGTAGGTTGGGTTTTCCCATTCCAAACCATGGTCATGGAAGTGTTGAATCAAGTCTTCGTAAAACTGCCCCCATGCCTTTTCAAAGTTTTTTTGTCGGCCCATAAAAGGACCTTGAGCGGTGTCTGGATGTAGTGCATTGGGGTATGTGCTGTCAAGACTGTCCATAGGCAGGCCCTGCCGCTCCATCTCCTGAAAGGTGATACACGTTTGACCAACGGTCACAGAACATGTTAGCAACAAAAGACACAAGGTGATAGCAAAGTTTTTCATTTTGTTAGGGCCCATTTTAGGTGAGTATCAATTAGTAAGGGTTAGCCAAAATCGAACTGTACAAATGAATTAGCTATCATACTTGGTTTGCCAAAGGTTAAGTCCATTCTATTTGAAATTGGGAGTTGGTCGTTTAAAACATCCTCAATGCCTTGCCAGATCCTGGAGGAATTCCTTCCTTTTTCAAGGCTTCTATCAGTTGTAACAGCTCTTGTTGCTCCAAATGCTCATTAAGAGGCTGGCTATGTTCATTCAGCAACTTTCCGCCCAATTTGTTTTGGCAGTATTGAGCTGCTTCCAACATTATTTTATAAACGTTAATTGGATAAGCACTTCGCGGAATCGAAAACCCAAAAATTAAATTTTCAGGATTCATATTGCCGTTTTTGATTTCTTCGGGAAAAAAGAACCCCGGATCGGTTGATGTCCAAACACTGAAATGCTGGTCGTGTCCGTATTTAGATTCGTAATTATTCCAATGAAAGATATCCATATCTCCCCAATTTAATCCAGTGCATTGTAGGGCATCCCAGGCTTCAATACCTTTAAATCTCTTGGCAGATTGCAGTATAATGATCGCATCTTTGTTGAATTGATTGTAAACATCAATTAGCCGCCTGGCTTTTTGAATGGCCACTGCAATCGATTCTTTCGTCTCTAATCTTACCGGGGTAGGGTAGTGCTGCAAACGTTTCTCCAACTCGGTTCGGTACCGTTCTAATTGGATGGGCGAATAATCCTGGGATTCCTCAGCATAAACTCTCTGAACATCTATTCCGATTTGAAGCTTGTTGTATTCATTCGGAGAGTCTCCTGCATTGGCATAGGTCCATTCTTTTTCTTCGATTGCATACCCGTATAAAGTCGAACTGAATTGAGACCTCCATTCGTAATCAAAAATTTTACTAAAATCTGCTTTATGGAAAATTTGCCCGTCCGTTGGAATCAATTCTATAACCCATTCCCTGCTGGGATCAGCCTGGTAGTCGTTTGGCTCATCAGTGTTCTTAGTTGGGAGTAATAGACGTTTGGGGTTGAGAATAGAAGAGGCATCTTCAGAAGGTTGGTCCAGCCCCAAATCCTTGATGCGTTGGTTGCTTCCGCTTTGGGTAGCAATGAACATTTCATCTTCATTGGAAGATAAATCCGTTGAATGTCCAGAATTTCTTTTTTCAAACAGCGTGTAGATCAGCCGGGTTAATACTACTACCCCAATGATTACGACTATGATGATTTTGACCATTTGATTTTGCTTTCACTCTTAGTTGTCCAAAACCTTATCAAAACTATTTTCTAATCAAAATTTTTCTCTGATCGACCTGCTCGTTGTTCTTGGTCAACACCCGGAGGACATATAAATCTTCTTTACTGCCGCTTAAGTCGATTTGGTGTTTTTTGTTCGCTACTTTTCTTTGGTAGACCAATGCTCCACTCGAACTGAATACTTCTAAGGTGTATTCTTGCTCCTTTTCAAATAAAATGTTGAACAAGCCGGCGGAAGGATTAGGGTAGACGGAAGCAATTAGATTTTCCTTAGCAGGTCCAGGTTTTTCACCGGCAAAACCAACCACTATTGGATAATAGTTCATTAGTATTTCCTTCGTATTTGCGGCATCAATCACATCTTGAACGGAGTAGCTGGCTAGCGGTGGTACCAGTGAAGGAGCATCACCGATAAGTAGGATCACTCTTTTGTTGGTCGAAGTCCAATTCAGTTCATTAATTACGGCATAAGCTCCATCGGTCACCGACTCCGGTGCGTCTCCTCCTCCCGAATACCGAACGGTTTTAAACTTCTTTGCGAGTCGGTCAAAATCCTGACTAAATGAATTGATTTCAAGCCACAATTTTCCATCCTCATTTTTGTCTCCATAATAGGCGAGGGCCACATTCACATTTTTGTAAGCCTTAATGGCGGCAAATATTCGATCCATACTACTTTGAATAATATAGATGTCGTCCATCATACTGCCGGTTTTGTCAATAAGGAAACACAAATCGATGTTGTCGTCTCCGTGGGTTTCGAGCACTTCAATAATGGTTTCAACCACCGAGAGGGCATTGGCAGCCAGGTACATTTCCCCTTTGGTTTCCGTGGCTAAATTTTGGAAAATGGCGATGGTGGTAGTGTCGAATTGTAAATAATTGATGACAGTAGGCAGGGCTACCTCGGTGATCAGTAGCGAGTCTACACGGGTTATGGAAGAATCACTAAATGGAGGTGGAGCCGACTTTTCGGGAATGGGTTCTTCCGTGGGGGCGCAAGCGTAGATTCCGAAAACAAAAAGCAGGAGCAGGAGCGTTTTCATACCAATATTCAATACAAATAGGTAATCCTCAAAGATAGTTGAATTCGGCTCCAAAGCCTTTCTGTTTTGGGCATTTCATCAGGTGTTTTTCTGCCCATCATTCACCTTGTGTCAATCGGTTTGAGTTGTATGTACAATCAGGTAATTGCCTCCACAAAATGCCTGTAGTTAAGGCTGCAGTATTGAAATTTAGTTACCTAAGAAGGGAGTGAAAATTTTTAGAAAATCCTTAACCGAAAGAGGACCTTAAAGAAACCTCCCAAACCGGAATCGTCCCAAAGACCATCCATTTTTCGGTGTTTTGTACTATGCTGTGATTTTAAGCGGATTAGACCGGTTTTTTACTTCTCCCAAATCTTTCGGATGAGTTTTAAAGAGGGTAGTTCTCCTAATTTCTTTCCCTGCTTCTGCTCACCGGCTTTTATCCTGATTACTCCGGGAACATCCTCGCCTCTGTCTAAACGTTTTTTGATTTCAACCCATTCCTGTTCTGCATCAGGAGGCTGTTGCAGATCAGGGCCACCTTTGTGCGGCTCCTGCACGTATTTCTCGTGCGGAGTTGGAAGCCGGGATTTACATGAAGTAGAACAAACATTGGCCAGCAGTGGAACCACATCGGTTCCAATCAGAAGCGAAATCCAGTATTGGTCGGTTTGGGCATAGGAAATGGGAGTATCGCAAACGCTACATTTCAGGTTTTGACTGTGATACCGAACGGGGTTACCCGCTAATGAAGGAAAAGGAGATCGGTGTTTGAAGTTGCCAAACAAGGCTCGGGTGCTTATCCTGCTATCTTTTAAGTGCTTGCATCTGGTGATTTCGTAAGGAAACCAATGGAGGTCATAAGAAGTGTAGGGGTCAAAGTATTCCAGCGATTCCATTTCACCGATTTCAGGTGGAAGCCACTGTAGCCTGCTTCCATACAACCCAACCTTTTTCACCCGTTTGAGCTGCGCAATAGAGGCTGGAAGCGTATAGATTTGAGCGAAGAGTGCATCGCCTAAAGCTTCTCTTGGAGTAAATTCGTCATCTCCTGATGCAGCCAAGGCATCAATGTAAGCACAAAGCTTTCTCCACGCTTCTGAAGTTCGATCCTGGTGATCGGTTGGAAGAGTAGGGCCTTTCATTGGGTTGAGTTGGGGATGGGTATTGATTGAAGCACAATCGTAGGGTTTCATTTGTCCTTCTTTCGATTTAGAACGCTTGTGTGTTCTAATCCTTGGGTAAAGGAGTTATGAGCCCGATAAGGTTACCAGCTACATCTCTAAACCAGGCAAAAGACCTCCCGTCCGGGAGCTCAATGGGTTGTACAAATACGGTTCCTCCGTTTGATTCAACTGCTTCCAAATCAGCGGTAAGAGAATCGGTTTCGATGTAAATAGTGACATAATTTTCAGGGTCCTTTGGCCCCAGTTGGTTGATGTGCCCACTGAGCGCATCCGGTGCTCCCGTATCTATTATCGCGGCATTGCCGTTTTTCGTCAGGTTCCAATCAAAAACACGCTTGTAAAACGCTGTGGTTTGGTCGATATCGCTGCAACCAATTTCAAAATGTACTACGGTTTTTTTCATAATTATACACAGATCGATGTCTATTCCAAGTTAGCACATTTTTAGTCGGTTACGATGTCCGGGAATACAATATTCATCGATTGGGTATATATAAAGAAGGGCCATTCCCAACTAGGAATCGCCCCTCAATGATTTGAACTGTAAGGAATTTAAGCTTCAGCTTCCGCTCCGGCCACTTTTAGCATGCCGTCGGTTCCGAAAGCAGTATATATTCCTTCCGTTACTTTGGCCAGGTGGTCGTTGTACCCTTCGATGTGGGTACCCATGCCCATTTTATCTACCACGGTGCGGAAAGAACGATTGCCGTGCGGTTGTGCCAATACGCTGGATACCGCCAGGGCCACATTTTTAGGGTCTTGCTCCGGATTGCCGGCCATGGCTTGTTCAAAGCCTTCAAAAGTAGCTTTGGGCGCGTGTTGAAAATCGCCGAATTCGGCATTGCGGCTATCATCGCTGGGCGTTACCAGGCTGTGCATGAAATTGGTAGGAAATCCACCGGGCTCGATCAATACCGATTCAATGCCAAAGCCGGAAAGTTCTACCCGGTTGTTTTCAGCCAAGGCTTCCAGGGCCCACTTACTGGCATTGTAAGGACCATAGAAGGGAATGGTCATCCGACCCAGCAGGCTGGAAATGTAGACGATCACGCCTTTCCCTTGTTTTCTCAAATAGGGAAGGGCTGCCCGGTTCACCCGGTGTACACCTACAACATTGATGTCGAGAATGCGGTGGAAATCTTCTGGAGTGAATTGTTCCTGAATGCCCAGTACACCCAGGCCGGCATTGTTTACTACGACATCCAAACCGCCGAGTAGTTCAATGGATTTAGCTACACCCTGGTCTACACTTTCGGTACTGGTAACATCCATTTCTACCACCTGTGCACCCGCTTCACGCAATTTTGCTGCGTTTTCTGCATTACGGCCTTCAATGGCCCGCATGGTGCCTACTACCTGGTGACCTTCTGCCAACAGCTGGTTGACAATCAGTTGACCAAATCCGCCATTTGCTCCGGTTATAATTACTTTCTTAGACATGTTTATTGGTTTTATTAGGTTGTGCTCGAAATCTGATAAGACAAATGTAGCTGGGTGGTAAGGATGCAGAATGACCCTAAACTCAGGCCAAATGACCAATTTGGAAGATGGGCTAAAAAAGTGGAAACAACCGGAATTGGGGCCGATGTTAGTGGCTCCGGCGGTAGGCTCCGGGAGTAAGTCCGGCCTGCTTTTTGAAAAAGCGGCTAAAGTGGGTTGCTTCCGCAAAACCTAAACGAAACCCAATTTCTTTCGCGCTCAGATCGGTGCTCTTCAGCAAGGCCTTAGCCGAACTCACCATGCGATCGGCAATCCATTGGTGGGCCGAGCGGCCGGTTTTGGCTTTGATCACTTGGGTGAAATAGTTGGGGTGCAAATGGAGGTCGTGCGCGTAATCCTGCACTTGCCAAACGTGCTCGTGGCCCAGTTCGGTAAGACCGGTAAAATGCTCTTCAAGCCGTTGTTGGAAGGCGCGCACAATGCGGGAGTTGCCATCGCCTTCTGCAATAGGGTCATAAGTGTTCCAAAACTGCTCTTTTATCTTAAGCAATAGCACCACAAACAAACTGCTCAAAATTTTGGATTTGAAATGGGACAGTTGATTGAACTCCCGGTAGAGTTGTAAATACAAGGTCTCGAACTCGGAAAAATCAGCTTCGGAGAGCTGAATGGGAGGCACCGTTTCCGCCAACAGAAAAGGAAATTCTCCAAAAATATCCGGGTGTACATTCTCCCGCAAAAAGCTCTCGGTGAGGGTGACGATGTAGGCATCGTCACATGCCTCAATGAAAAACGACTTGATGTGCCCCGGATTGGTAAAATACAAAGTGCGTTCCTGAAATTTGAACTCTTGCTCGTCGAGCGTGTAGGCTCCCTGGCCGCACTTTACAAAAACAAAAGAGAAATAATCGGCCCGGAAAATGGGCGATCGAAACGGAAGCGCATCATGAATTTCGGATAACGAGTGCACCGTGAATTCCAGGTCTTGGGTAACCGGCAGGTCCAAAGACTGGTACAGGTCCGAAATACTTTGGTGAACGATCAATTCCATGGTGAAAGGCGCAAGGTGCTTCTACAAATTTGTTTATTTTTCAGAGAAAGAATGGTGGAATGGTGGGAGTTGGATTATCCCCAAAAACTGTAGGATATCATAAGAAAGATTTCTCGAAGGAGGTACAGCCCAATGCCAACTGCAGGATAAAACCACCAGCGTGGCGGGGGTTGCAGTTGCAAAAGCGAGCGAACTGGCGAGCTCCTCAACCAAACCAATACCGGAATGTAAATCAGAAATGGAATGAATCCGGTGGCTTTGCCCAAACTCCAGTGAATTGGCTCGGTGATATTCCCCAAAGCCTCCATAGACAAAATGATCATTACTGCATTCCAACCCAAATAACTCCACTTTGGACGCAACTGCACCGCCATGCCACTGCCCATCCAAAGCAAGCCAATCACAAAGTCAATGAGGTAGTGGTAAATCATTGGCCGGGCAAATAGATAAAGCACCCCTGGCGGACCGCCATAGTAACCGTAATGCAATGCGTTGTAATAATCCACCAAAGTGGAGTAAAAGATCCACCAGCCCCACAACACGCTGAGAATAGACACCCAAAAGAGGGTTTTTTTTTGAAGGGGTTGGGAAAGTACGAGTGGAAACATAAACAGCAGGATTAGATGCTTGCCTCATCAAATAGCTTGCCTTGTGACCTAAAGCGTATCTTTTCGGAAAAATTGTCAGCTAAAGTTGAGTTGGTAAGGTTTCTGTCACCCCTTTTTTCCAGGAGTAAGGCACCTGCTCTACGCGAAAAGCACTGGCCAATTGAGGTGTTGGCAGGTCTAAGGTGTTCCAGAAAGGCACCTCATGCTCCAGAACGGTGGTGGGAGTCGGCCGCCAATTGTTGCGCACCCCTTCTACCCAGAGCACCGCTGGTATCTTTGGCAGATGCGTAAAGGTAAAAGGCAAAGGACCGGCAAACCGACGGGCCTCTTTCCAGTTGGAAAAAGGAGAGCCTTCTGGCAATGCAGCAGCTGCATCACCGTGCGTAGTCAATACGTTGAAGTCGCTTTGTGTGGAATGGATGTGCCACTGGTCTGCTGTGATCTTCCACGCTAATGGTTGCAAATGATACCGGTAGTGGGTGAAGGAATTGCCAAGGCGTACCATTGATCGCCGGTTCGTTTCCGAGCGAAGTATGTAAAGCCCCCGTTTTCGTTTGCCATCGGGATGCGTGTAGCGCACAAAAATCCGGTATCCGGCCAGTAGGAAATTCCGGCCCATCCATGAAGGAAAACCCGTAGGGCGCAAATGTTGTGTATCTACCAAAGCAATGGCGACAAAGCCCCAATGCTCTTGAAACAGATCGGGAACCAAACAATCGGGAAGTAATGGACGCAGGGAATCTGCAGGAACCGCATAGGTGAGCACCAGCGATTTGCGAAAGTAGGCCGAAACTCCAAACGGGTGATTTTGCAACCAACTCATACGCTTGGAGGCTTTAGGTAAAACTCATGGAAGTATAAGTAAGCCGAAAAAAATACAGCAAAAACCAGGTTCAACCTGCCCCAAAGTAAAAGATCAGAGACCAGGAAAAACTCCATTACATTCATGACCATCACCAGGCCGATCTGCAAAAAGGTAACCAGCCGCGATTGCCAGCGCGTGAGAATCACCATTGCGAGCGCTGTTTCAGAAAGCCCGATGAGCAGGGTAAGTTCCGAAGCCCAGGCTTCTCCCAAAATAATCCCAACAATTTCCTGGTGCCGTGGTACGAAGTCCAAGACCTTGCACACCAGCCCGTTCAGCACCCAAACCAAGGCGATGGCAACCAATGAAATCCAGTAAAAAACGACACGCATGCTTGGGGTCAATGTCTACAGTTATAAACCTTCTTATTGGCAATTGGTTCTCAGCGAAGGAAGGAACCTAAAAGCTACCAATCCAAAATGAATTGCCACACCGGAGGAAAAATCCGCTCTAAATAATGATAGCTGATCCATACCACCGGGTAGCTTCATCAAAGATTGAGGCTGGTGCATGAACTATTTCGTAGTGGCCTTCGGCTTTAACGAACACACATAATCGAAGCTCATTTGCAAGTAATGCTCCATTTGTTGACGGTCTTCCAAAAGCGCATCGGGTACCGAAACGTATTCCTTCATCACCGTGTTGTAAGACACCGCAAGTTGGGTATTATGTTGTTCCAAAAAGTCCTCCCGGTCGGCTTTGGCCATACGCAAGGCCACTTTTCCGTCTTTTCCAAAAAAAGTGAACATGTGGCCGTTGTGTGATGTGTAAGGGTTTGCTTTTCCCTTTCGGGTAATCTTAGGGTGCGAAGCAATCAGTTCATCGTAGTGGGCCAGGGCTTCTTGATGCTCGGCTAAACTCATGTCTCCAAGATAAAAAAACAATCATCTACTTTCCCGGACGTGCGCTTGCCACCACCAAAAAAATGGAAAACCAAAGGCCAGGCCAAATGCCATGGTAGCGGCCCAGATTCCCAAAAGTCGGGTGCGGTGATGCGCGGAGGTAAGCGCAAAGCTCCATCCAAAAAACACCAGGGTGACAAAGAGAAGATCAATAGCGAAAATGCTGGAAATACGGTTGGCAAACATGGCTGAGAAGGTAGCCACGGGATCGGCATACAAGAGAAAATTACCGCTTTCCAGCGATTCTTGAACAACCAAAATGTTGGGTAGGATAAAGCCGATGATGCTAAGGAGTAAAAAGATGTGGTAACGTTTCATGATTCTTTTTGAGGACAAAGAACCATGCTCCTGAGGCCGTGCGCATTGACGATCGTCAAGACTTTTGGGAGAGCGCTCTTTTTTTGATGCGGCTTAGGGTTTCGGGCACCACCCCGATGTAAGAAGCGATGTAATGTTGCGGTACCCGCTGAAATACTTGCGGGTTTTCATCGAGCAAATGGAGGTACCTTTCCACCGGGTTGAGGGCCAGCAAGGAACCAATGATCCGTTGATTGATCAACAATTCGTTTTCAAGGGCAAGTCGGGCTAGCTTTTCAAATTTGGACGAATGGTTCAGCAAATGGCTGGCTGCTTCTTGCGTAAATTCCAATACTTGGCAACTTTCGATGGCTTGCAGGTTAAATCGACAAGGGCTTTGGTGCATGTAGCTTTCGTAGGCAGAAACAAATTGTCGTTCCTGGTAAAAATAGGCGGTCTTTTCGCCGGAATCCCGATCGTAGTATAAGCGTACAAACCCTGAAACCACAAAAAAGAACGACTTGGATATGGCGCCCGCGCGCAGCAAATAGTCGCCACGCTGAAACACTTTGCTACGCACCACAGCTCCGAGCAACTGGCGGTCGCTGTCATCGAGGGGAGCATAAGCTTCCAGTTGTTCAAACAAAGCCTCCAACATGGCACCAAAGATAAGTTGAGGCATGCAGAATTCCAGTTTCCCCGATTTAATCGGCTGCCATCATCGTATAAAATACATCGCTTCGCAGCACGTATTTAGTTCCCGAAGCCAATTCCGTCCCCTCGTGTTGTAATTCGTGGTAAAAGCACAATGCCCTTCCCGTTACTGGCACAACGGTGTGGTCTTGAAAAGTGGTTTCACCTCCTTCAAAACCTTCATTGAGGTAAATCATAAAGGTGATAAAGCTGGCTTCTCCTGTCTCCAGACGCACTTGCCCATCGCGGTGTTTTCGAAACCGCTGCCCCGGTTGATAACGGTAAAAACGAAACAAATCGTTAAGGCGTTCCGCTTGAAACAACCCCAACTTGGTGGGGCAATGGGCCTTGAGTTTTAGCCATAGCAGGTCGGCCAATTGCCGGTCTTGTAGCAGTACCCGATCGTTGTTGCGAACGCCCTTCACGATTCGGGGGCCATCGCTGGTAGTGACGGTTGCCTCACCAAAACCACGACTTTCGGCCAGGGAAATCAAATCTTTACATTCCTGATGGCTTAAAAAGTCATCGATGGTCCAAATACCTTCGGTCAATTGTTGCACTTTCATTGGGGTAGAGAATAAAAAGTGAAAGTAATAGAACTTGGTTAAGCAGCAATTCTATGAAACAAGAAAGGCCGCACATTGGCGGCCCTTTCAAGTTTCCGATTCCTGTTGAATCAAACGGTTTCGAACAGGTCTTCTTTGGCATAGCGCACTTTAGGCGCATTGGCAGTAGCATCTTCCTCGGACCGATACCCAATGGTAGCAATGACCGCCGTGGTCAGCCCCCGCGCTTCCAGCCCCAAAATGGCGTCTATTTTATCGGCCTCAAAACCTTCCATGGGGCAAGCATCAATATGAAGCTCTCCACAAGCGGCCAGTAAATTGCCAAGGGCCACGTAAGACTGGCGGGCCGTCCATCCGGTAGCCTTGTCTTCCGGCAGGTCCACCAGTTTCGATTTCATGAAATCGCCGTAACCTTTCAGGTTCTCCGAAGGAATGTTTTGCGTTTCACTTTTTAAAGCCACAAAGCGATCGATCAATTCAGGAGTCACCTTTTTCTCCACCGCAAAGATCACCGCGTGGGAGGCATCAGTAAGCTGGGATTGTCCCCAAGAGGCGGGCTTCAGCTGCTCTTTTACGTCTTGATTCTCCACAAGGAAAATTTTGTAGGGCTGTAATCCGTACGAAGACGCTGAAAGCCGCATGGCTTCCTTGATTTTTTCGAGGTCTTCGTGGCTCACCTTTTTGGTGGGATCGAACTTTTTAGTGGCGTAGCGCCAGTTGAGAGCTTCTATTAGTTGCATGTTGCTATTCTTCTTATCATATAAAAGCGGTGGAAAAGTCCACCGAGTGATTAATTCAAGTTCATGGGTACTTCCATTAACAAGACTTTCGCAGCACTGTTTGCTTGGAAGTCAAAATTAGGAGTGTCCCAGAGGCCAAAGCCATCGCGAGGATTCAATTCCTGACCATCAACGGTAACCTTTCCATCAATAACGAAAGCATAAACTCCGTTTCGGCTATCTTTCAATTGATAGTTGGTGGTGGTTCCAGCATCGAACTCCCCCATGTGAAACCAGGCATTCTGATGAATCCAAACCCCTTCATCTTCGGCATTGGGCGATAAAACCTGGTAAAACTGATTTTTCATCTTGCCTTGGTCAATGGTGATTTGATCGTAACGAGGCGTCACCTGCTTCTTGTTGGGAAAGACCCAGATCTGCAGAAACTTCACTTCGCGGTCCTCATTCTTGTTGTACTCGCTGTGGAAAATACCAGTTCCAGCACTCATCACCTGAATATCACCTTGCTTGATCACACCCAGGTTACCCATGCTGTCTTTGTGTTCCAAATCCCCTTCGAGCGGGATGGAGATAATTTCCATATTATCATGTGGATGGGTGCCAAATCCGCGCCCGGCGGCAACCCGGTCGTCGTTCAATACCCGCAAAACACCAAAGTGCATCCGCTCAGGGTTATGGTAGTTGGCAAAGCTGAAAGAGTGGTGAGAGTTTAACCAACCGTGGTTGGCATGGCCGCGCGTAGCGGCTTGATGCAATACAGTATTCATGGTTTTCCTTTCTTGGTTTGGGAGATGATTAAAACCCACCTGTTCCATCAGGCGGTCATACGTGGAGGGCTCCGCAGGGGGCGTTCCGGCTTGCGCAATTGCCGGAGCCAGGGCGGCTACCGTTCCGGTGAGCATGGTTTTGCGTAAGAATTCTTTGCGGTCCATTGTATTAAATGTTTATACATACAAATATCAATACAACAGCCTTCTTGCAGAATATGGGAAGCCGGGAAAGACGTATGAAAATCCGACCTCAGTGTTTGGAGCGAAATTCACGAGGAGAAATTCCAGTACATTTCTTAAAAAAAGCACTGAAATTACCAGGTTCGGAATAGCCCAAAGAATAGCCGATTTCTTTGGTGGTCATCTCCGAAAAGAAAAGCAGGCGCTTGGCAGCTACCACAATTCTGGATTGAATAAAATCCTTCGCTGTTTTTCCGGTAAGTGATTTTACCGATCGGTTGAGGTAGTCAGGAGTGATGTGCAACGCGGCTGCGTATTGAGAACTCGCATGCCACTCGGTATAATGTTCTTCTAATAATTGCTTGAACTGCCGCAGCAAGGAGTTGCCCGCTTCCTGTCGGTGGGTATCTTCAAAAGGAAGCACACACAAGTTGTTGCAACGGATAAGGAACAACGATAGCAAGGCCCCAATGGCTTCCGCCTTAAACTTATCTTCCGTTTGATAGAAACCGAGAATTTCTTTGCAGTAGAGGTCCAGCTGAAGTAAATCCTTTTGATTCAGCTGGAGCGGTGGTGCCTCTCCAAAATCATTGAACAGGTTTAAATCCTGAATGAAGCGATCTGGAATGTGGTTTCGAATAAGAAATTCCTCTGAAAAAAGCAATGCAAAACCTTTAGGACGGTCGGTAAGTATCAATTGGTGTACCTGTCCAGGTCCTACAAAATACACTTGTCGGTTGGCCAACGGATAGGCTTGAAAGTCAATGGTGTGTTCTCCCTTTCCTTGTTTCACCAGCAAAACCGTGTAGAAATTATGCCGATGCGGCTTGTCGAGGGCACCTTTTGTCAGGTCGTAGTTCTCTTCCAAAGTAGAGATGCGAAATCCTGCCGATTGGTCGGAGCGCTCAACGTGTTGATAGGTTTTGATGGTTTCCATGTTCGGGAGATACGAAGTTACTTGGACCCAGTGGAACATCCATGAGGTAGAAAGAATTCATAACGCCATGGAAAACCCCACAGGCATACCATATGCTGCGGGGTTGAAAAAATAGTATCATCTACGCACCTAGGCGCCCGGGGCTAGACTACGATGGTAGAAGGCATAAAGGCCCACTGCCAGCACACAGAAAACGCTTTCCATCAGGAGCCATTGACTGCCAAAGTCTCCCAGCGGCCCATCCGCTATCAGTGTAATGAGCCGACTGATGGCATAAGCTCCCCAAAAAAGGATGAGAAAACCCAAGCCCATCCGAATGTCTTTGAAAAGCAAATAAACAATGGCAACGGTGATGGAAAGTCCTACACCTCCGTAGATGCCCCGAATAGAACTGATAGCATCGTTGTTGGTGAGTTCAACCTGAACAAAATCCATGGTCGCCTGCGGATTGGCCAAAGAAAGTAAGCTGAGGTAGGCCAAACAAAACGCACAAAAGCCAAGGTAGATGCGTGCACTGAGGGTAGCTGTTTTGTAAAAATTCATGTCCTGTAGTTGTTGTTGGTTACCGGACAAAGGTGAGGGGAAAGAAAATGGAGCATCTTGACAAATGCCAAGATTAAAGTCGGGTATGGTTCAGAATTTTGCTGAAGGTGGCGGGGTCTATCCCAATGTAATTGGCCAGGTACTTGTGTGGGACCAATTGCAGCACCTGAGGACTGCGTTCGAGCAAGCGTTGAATTTTTTCAGCCGAAGAAAAGCACTGCAATTCTACCATGCGTTCTAAAAGGCCCGAAAAGGCTCCATACATGGCCTTGGTGATGTGCTGGTTCATGTTGGGGATTTCCTGCATCACTTCCTGAAACCGATGATGAGGAGCACGCAGCAAACGGGAAGGGGTGAGGGTTTCCACATAATAGCGGGAAGGGGTTTGCAACATAAAAGAATCTACCACACCCGTGAAAGAGGGCGGATAGCTGAAAACCAAGGTAGCCTCGCGCTCCTGATCGTCGAAGTAATAAATCCGTTGCACGCCTTCCAGCACAAAATACAGGTAGGACTCCACCGATCCTGGGGCAGTTAAAACCGCTTTTCGTCCCAACTCCAAAGGTTCCCAGAGAGCCGAGAAGGCCGACCATTCAGTTTCATTGAAAGGGCCCAATCGGGCAATGAATTCTCTAAGAAGTTGGAGTTCTTGTTGCACAATGGCAACGATAATGAAAAGCCACTGGAAACCCAAAAATGGGCCAGTTTTTGATGCAGTTGGTCTTTAAATCTGTTTGAGCTTCCAGGTGCCTTTGCGCAAGTAAACCCAAGACAAAATACCCATCAAGCCAAAGTAAACGTACTCTGAAGCCCATATCCACTCTACCGGCTGGGGCCAAATAATGGCCAGAAAGTAGGTTACTACCAAATAGCTCAAAATCACCGTGGATTCAATGATCAGTGCTTGCCGGGTATTGCCACTGCCGGAAATAACGGCAAACACAATGAAGGTAACCGAGAAAATGAACAGGGCCGGTGAAATGACATATATAATACGTATCGACAGGTCTACCACTTCTGGAGTATCGGTTAAAATTGAAAGGTAAGTTGCAGGAAAAATCAGCAAGGACCCCAACAGTATCAGCGTTCCTGTAATGGTCATCCATACAATTCGCCTTACGGTAGTTGGAATTAGATCAGATTGTCCTGCACCCAGCAAATTGCTGACATAGGTTTGGGTAACCGATGAAAAACCGAGGATAGGAATGAACAGCAACAAGTAGAGGTGCCGTACCACATTCGAAGCTTGAAAACTGGTTTCGCCCAACTGTTCAATCAGAGCAAAAAACAAGAACCAGCCCGTGAAAGACAAAAAATGCTGCCCCACCAGCGGAAGACTTACCTTCAAGAGCCGCTGGAAAACCGAAATGCTTGGCCGGAAACTCGACCAAATTTCATAAGGCCGCAATTGGGGATGGAGGATAATGTAACCCAGCCCCACCAGAAAGGCGGTGCTTTCTGCCAAAAAAGAAGCCAACGCAGCCCCTTCAATGCCCATTTCTGGCAAGCCCCAATGGCCAAAGATCAAGGCATAATCGAGTACAATGTTGGTTATTGCGGTGATGAGAGAAAACAGAACCAGCACATTTGTACAGCCCGTTCCGGTAAAAAGGGCTGTGAGCGCCAGGTAGCCAAAACCCGAAAGGAAGCCGAAGCCTCTGTAGTGGGCAAAAAGCACTACGGCATCAGCCATTTGCTTGGATTGCATGAATTGCGCCATGGCGGCAGGAGCCACGTAGCGAAACAAGAATAGCAGTAAGAGACCCGTTACGAACAAGAGAAGACCAACGTGCCGAAACACCTTTCCTACTTCGGCCAGTTTACCGGCTCCTGCTCTACGGGCAATAATGATTTGGGCACCAGATGATAAGCCCAAGCCCAACATGAACAAAGAAAGGTATAGCATGCCACCAATGCCCGCAGCATTGAAGGAGTTGGCATCGTATCGGCTCAGAAAGGCACCATCGCAAAGCACTACCACAAACTCCACCAACAACCCAAACATAATGGGCAGTGCAATCTTAAGGATGTTGAGCGGCCGGGTAGAAAGTTCCAAAAGTTTGGGTAAATGGGCTGTTTACCTTCCCGAAGGTTGGGGGAATCAGCTATTGAACCGCAAATATGACGTAAATACTGCTTTCCAACTCAATTTCTGTAAACTGCAATTCAGTGTTGTCTTCCTGATCATTAATTGCTTCGTAGCTTGTATTGAAATTGAACCGATAGTTATCGTTTCTCAACCCATTCCCCAAAAGAGTTGCATTCGTCTCCCTTACATGGAGTGCTTTGCCCGTTTGTTCTCCAATGGCCGTTAGCAAGTAGTCGGCTTTTTTCTTGGCGGCTTTGATAGCCATAATTTTTACTGCTTGCTGTAGGCTATCTTGTTTGGAGTGATCAAAACGTAAGATGTAAGCACTTTCTACTTTGAGGTCATTTAATACAGCGAAAACCTGGCCCACCTTCTCCGCATCGTTCACCTCCAAATGATAGTTGGTTTTGGAAATGACATCTTTCTGACGCCAGCTTAATTTTACATAATTGGCGCCTGCATTCGCCAATGTGAGTTGTTCCAAAGGAATGCCCAAGTTACGGATGGCGGTCTTGAGTGCTGCTTCCTGTCCAGAAACGGAAATTTTGTCTTTGCCCTCCATGCGCTCCTGCAGCCCGATGGCAATCACGATCTCGTCAGGTACAACAGATAGTTTGGCTACACCGGTCACTTCAACGTGTGGCTGATCGAAAAACTTTTCATCAACAGTCTGAGCTTGGAGTAGAGTTAAAAAAAGAAAGAGGAAAATCAGCGAGAGGCAAAGGTTTTTCATCGTTAGAAGGTATTTGATTGAATGGCTTTTGACAATGTGGTGAAATAAATGCATTGATTTCACATGCCACCCGCACAAAAATTAAAACCTGGGGGTTAGCGATAGCCCAGCCTTTCCTTCAAGCCTTCCGCTTATCTACTTTGGCGTTGTTTTCGGGCTTCCTGATAAGCTTTTTTTCGACCAATGAACCGTACGTATTGAATGAAGTTAAACTCAATTTGATCGAACATGACCTTCTCTCCCTCGGCTTCCAAATGCAATCCTGGGGTCCATCGGAGGTTGGTGCGCAGCAAGCTTACCTCGGTTTGGGTCACGCGAATATCCCACCCTGCGATGATTCCCCAGGTCGGTTTTACCTCCTCATAGCTTTTACCGTTAAACTCCAAGCGCAGTGCTTCCAGACTGGCAGTAGCGCCAACAAAAGGTACAAAGCCCAACCAATTGAACAGGTTTTTGTAGCTCTCCAGCATAATTGAATTTCGGTCCATGCGAACCTCATCATCAAAGCCACTTGAAGTGCCACCCAACCGCCGATAGGCCAAGCCAATGTTCATGTCAGGTTTATGAAAATACCGGCCAAAAGTGATGTCAGGAGTAAACCGAACGACATAATCATCATATAAATGGGGAGCAAACGCCATCAAAAAATCTGATTTCGACATTTGTAAGGCTGCCGAAGGGCCTAAACCCCAATACCATGTGCTCAGCCGATCCGCTTTTTCCAAAACCTCGTGTTGTAGGTTCAAATTTCGAGCAGCCTTTTTGGTACGCATGTGGCGATCGGTATCCATGTAGCGATAGATTCCAAAATTGAAAGTCAATGGCTCCAGTTCAACCCGTCCGAGGGTGCCAGGGGCGAGGTAGTAATCAAACCTATCGGTAAACTGATAGTATCCCGAAGCCGAAAAAAGGTACTTACCCGAAGCATAAGTGAAACCGAATTCTACCGGGGTGATCACCTTAGCAAAAAAAGGTCCACCGTTAGAAAAGTTACTTTCTTTTTGTTCGTGCCGGTAATACATCGGGCGAAAGCTAATCCCGGCATATGGTCGAAAGGAGCTTGGTTTAAGAGCAAAAGGATAAATGCGCGCCCCCGTTTCCACGCTTTGTCGATAACGTAGCTCCGAAAAAACCGAAGGAGTTGACCCAACCGCCAGAAAACCCAATGGAAAAGTCACGTAGAAATTGGCGTGTCCCCAAAAGTGTAAACCGCCAATGGTCAACCGAGGCAAAAGGGTAGGAGCAAAAGAAGTGGTAGTGAGTTGGTTATTGTCGAGGTAATTGCTTTCACCACCTCCCAGTAAAAAAAGGTCGCCACCCAAAATGAAGGATGCAAATTTGGTGCTTTTTTGAAGGTAAGGAAGGGTATAAGTACTGTCGCTTTGACAAAAAGTGGAGGAACCCCAACTTAGAAATAAGAGGGTAAAGACGAGATGCTTCACAGGGAACGGGTTGGGTGACTACTGAAGTAAAACCACTCAAAGGAAAGATTGTTGACCTAATCTAAATGTACCCAGTAGATCGCTTTGGATAAATGACCTCTCTGGAAAAACAGTTCCCACGAAAAACCACCATCAGGACCAACAATCTGGGTGTTTTCGTGAATTGTAGTTTCAAGGTTAGCTTTAAACGCGTCCATCGGGCTACCGATGGCCAGGCTATCCCAGAGAGCTGTACCCGGTTCCATGAAGACGATACTTTGGAGTAAGGCCTTATCTGCATTGTTGTAAAAGCAGACTTCATTATTACCATTGGAGAGATAAACCAGAGTGTCGATGCTATCGGATTGATGTTGGTTAGGTTGAAAGGAGCGCTTGTGCTCTCGAAATCCATAGTTGGATTTCAGAATTGTGGGCGTAACATTTTCGCCATTGAATGGCTGTGGAAAACGCTCAGGATAAACCTTGTGGATTTCATCTGAATGACAACTGAAGCAGATTTCCAAAAGGATCAACAAAACCACTGAGAGGAGAAAGTTCACCTTCATAATTATCAAGTCCTAAACATATCATCTTTCGATCAATTTAGAGCCCTTTTTTGTTAAAGAACTGGCCACATTCGAAATAGAAAAAGCAGATCACTTCCGAAGAAGCAATCTGCAATTAAGAATGATCAAAGCTCACGGAGCAATTCAATGTGAATAAAGAGTAATTCCATTTCCAACTCCGAATCATGCAATGGAAAAAGTTTCAACTGAAGCCTTCTGATCTCGAGGTATTGGTCGGTCAAATCTTTGAGGTG
>ERZ1740068.158-NODE-158-length-42547-cov-7.460604_pt1 | contig 42547 bp, 33 predicted proteins | sample MGYA00581735_ERZ1740068 | MGnify/ENA primary metagenome ERZ1740068 (study PRJEB43018, sample SAMN04849740) | marine metagenome | isolation source: floating plastic debris | place: Pacific Ocean | collected 2008-08-30 | study: EMG produced TPA metagenomics assembly...
GAGGCAAAAGGCAATGGCGGTCAACCGCAGGGTGGCAATCGATTTGAAAAGAAAAAGATTGTCGGTACCGCACTTGCTCCAATTGCAGGTAGTTCGACAAAAAGTCCATTTCTTTTTGAATGGAGATGCCACGTTGCCTCGAAAAACTCAAGCTTTCGCGGATCAGCTTAGCGAAATTTCCCAAAAAGCGGTGCGCCTCTGCCGATTTGCCCTTTGTAATATAACTCTGCACTGCATTTAAGGAATTGAAGATGAAGTGAGGGTTCATTTGGGTTTTCAAAATGGCGAGTTCGGCCTTTTGAAGCAAAACGCCTTGCGTGGCCAACCGCCGGATGTGTCGAATCCTCCAATAGCTGAGCCCAATAAGCAACAAGGCGGTTATACCAACCATGGCAACTTTAAAGAGCGTTGTTTGGCTGTAGTGGGGTTGAATGCTAAAACGGACCGTTTTTACTGGACACCAAACCCCAAAAAAGTTTTGGCATTGCAGTTCAAATCGATATCCTCCAGGTTTGAGGTTGGTCCACTGCACCAAACGTTCGTTGGTGAAAGACCATGCCTTGTAGGCTGCTTCACCCTCCGCCAACCGAAAACGGTAGCTGTGTTGGCCCTTCGGAGGCTTATGGTGGGTAATGCCCGTGTAGTGGATGCGCAAATCATTTTGGTAATGCGGCAGTTCAAAATAGTTGTCAGCTGTAGGGTGTAAGGTGTCTTTACCCACTACCACATGGTGGAGCATAAGGCGAGGAGCCGGTGCCTGCATTCTTTGTTGCTGGGGACGAAAACGAACCACACCCTTGTTGGTTGCTACCCATAAATAGTCCTTCCAAAAACACAGATCCAGAATGTAAGAATCAGGAAAACCATTCTCAATGGAGAAGATGGCAACAGAATCGATACGCAAGGGGGCTGTATCTTGCAGGCCAATACGGTAAAGCCCTTCGCTGCTGGCCACCCAAAGAGTAGTGTCATTTTCTAAGAACAATCGGTTTACAAATCGTCCCTTGAGTTTAGGGTGCTGTAAGCGCAAAAAAGCCGCTTCCGATTGGTAGTAAATGCCTTGGGTAAGTGTTCCAACAAATAATCTTCCACGGGAGCTTTGGCACAAATCGCTGATGTAGGGGCGTTGGCCCAGCAAAGTTTGTTTCACCACTTTCAATTTGTTGGTGCCCTCTTCGGTTTGGCAGTGCAACAAGCCTTTTCGGGTGCCCACCCACAAAGCAGTACTATCCGGTAGAAGCGCCCTCGGATTGATTTTAATAGAGGTATCCGACTGGTTAAACAAGGAATCGGTAAATATTTTTAGGCTACGTGAGCCTATCGAAAGCCCCTTTCCTTGCCAGGTCCAATGGAACCGTTTGGGTAAACGGGAAGCGCTTAATGCTTGTTGAATGCGGTTGGCTTGAATCGCCTGTAGGGCATTTTGTGATGGAAGGTCAGTCAGCGATAGGGAAAACAAGGAATCGACGTGGTGCAGTGCCAACAACTCTTGGGGCTGTGCCACAAAAAGCAGTTGATGCTCCTGTGGTTCTAACTGTTGAATAGCATATTTCTCTAAACGGACGATTCCCTCCAGGTGTGCCGACCGAATAAGCCTTACGCCTCTACCAATGGTGGTGAGCCAGGTGTTGCCTTCCCGGTCATGAAGGATAGACGATATCCCGGTGCCATGAAATACCCACTTAGCCCTTGAGGTGTCCGCAAGTGGTTGCATGCAAAGCCCCTGGTCGGTACCTATCCATATCCGCGATTCGTTGTCCATGCTGAGGTCCAAAAGCCGTTTGGGAGAATGACTGTGAGCATTCAAGACCTTTTTGAGCCAACTTTTGGAGGAGGGGGCCAGCGAGTCGCTTCCTTGCAAAAGCAAGTTTAATACCCGCTCATCAGATGTGGACTGAGGCGTATAATAGAAGGTAAAACCAGTGCCATTTTTATTTTGATTCCGCAAATACGGAATGCGTTGGAGGTTGGGAAAATTGTGGGGCAATGGACGAATGCTTCCATTTTTTTTGTGCACCGCAAAGAAGCGTTGGGTTTGAACAACAGTCAGATAAAGCCATGCGGTATCGGCTTGGAGCACTTCAATCCAATTGCCGGGAGAAAGTTGCGTTTGGATAGTAGAATTAAAGGCAAATGGCCGAAAGGCCCTGCCGTCGTAAAAACTCAAACTTCCATCAAAACCATTGACCCAAAAGGTGTTGCTGTCCTCCTTGAAAAATTGAAAATTGGTATTGAAGGCCAGCCCATTTTCTGTGGAAAAGAGTTGAAAAGTGTAGCTGTCAAAACAAGCAATCCCCCGATCGGTGGTAAACCACAAACGGCCTTCTTCGTCTTCCATGGCATCATACACCTCATTGCTGGGCAAGCCTTCGGTAGTAGTGAAAGCTTGAAACAGCGGGTATTGCCCCCAGCCGGTAAGTTGGGTACCAATCAATAGTAGCACAAGAAGTTTCCCCTTAGGCAAAAGGTAGTACATGGTTGGTTAGCCGATCTGCATATTTTTCAAGGTGTTCCAATCCAAATAGTGGGCTTGGATTGAAACCGGGAGATATCGGCCGGGAAATCTCCCTACTAAGAAAACGCTCAGCTGCTTCTTGAGGTTAGGGAGTGGAGGTGGTCAGTCTGTCCATCCGCTTATAAATTGGAAGCAGCAAAGTGCTGTTGCATAAAAAATTCCACGCCACATTCTTGGTGTCATAATGAAGATGCACCATATTGGTTACACATTTTTTTGACTCCATACCTATTCACCAGAAGGTGCACCACAGATCAGGGCCGCAAAAAGTGTTGCGTGAAAAAAATCCGCGCAACACTTCCGATTGCATCGCAGATGTGCACCACTTTTAGGTCCTTGATTTTAGTTCACAGCCCTTTTCAGCCGCTAACGCACCACAGGGTTCTGTTTCAAAAAGTGTTGCGTGAAAAAAATCCGCGCAACACTTCCGATTGCATCGCAGATGTGCACCACTTTTAGGTCCTTGATTTTAGTTCACAGCCCTTTCAGCCGCTAACGCACCACCATGTTCTGTTTCAAAAAGTGTTGCGTGAAAAAAATCCACGCAACACACCCGGTTGCATCGCGGATGTGCACCACTTTTTGGTCCTTCTTTTTAGTGTCAGCCCTTTTCAATCGCTAATGCACCGCCGGTTTCGGCTACACAAAGTGTTGCATGAATATTATTCCGCGCAGCTGATGGAAATGAGATTTCTTAAAACAAAAAAGGCCATCTCTTCCGAGACGGCCTTTCCAAAAAAATGTATGCGATCGGTTGTTAAAACTGCTTAAGGAAATCCTCGGTACAGTTTTTCACGTGGTTGATCATTTCATCATTAAGCCCATGGTGACAGGCCAACAATATTCCTCCCCGCATTACCCGATCAGACTCGGGATAACCGTTGGACGATTCTTTGCGCGCTACTTTGGCAAAACCAGGTTGGCGTAAAATGTTTCCGGTGAAAACCGTCCGGGTTTGAATGCCTCGTTTTTCGAGGAAAATTTGCATTTCAGTCCGCTTGAAGGGCGCTTCATCGCGAATGGTGAGGGCAGTGGCCAACCAACCGGTGCGGTAACCTTCAATTTGCTTGGGCAAAATGAACCAATCTTCGTATTTCTTGAAGAAGTCCGACATCGTAGCGAGGTTTTTCTCCCGTTCGGTGATGTTCTGTTGCAATTTGTTCAATTGCACCAAACCGAAAGCAGCGCCCATTTCAGAAGGCTCTACATTGTAGCCCAGGTCTTCGAAAACAAACTTGGCATCGTAAGGCACTCCGTCCACTTCCACGTTGAAGCGGTTCTCAATTTTTTCAGACTCTACAAACAGGGAAGAGCTCCGACCCCAGCTGCGCAACAACTTGGCCCGGCGGGCCATTTCATCATCACGAACGCAGATCATACCGCCATTTCCTCCGGCGTTGATCACGTGCGAGCCATAAAAACTGGTGGTGCTGATTTCCGAAAAACGACCAGCACTTTCTCCGTCAATGGTAGCGCCCAGCGTGTCGGCTGAATCTTCTACCACAATGAGGTTGTACTTGTCGGCAATGGCACGCAACTTTTTCCAATCGGGCAAGTTGCCGATCAGGTTGGGTACAAAAATGGCCTTGGTCTTGTCGGTGATCATTTCTTCCACCAAATCCGCATCAATGTTGTAAGTACCTGCTTCGCAGTCTACAAATGATGGAATCAAACCTTGGCGGGCCATAGGGGCCACTGTGGTAGAAAAGGTGAGGGCAGGAGTGATGATCTCATCTCCCGGACTCAGGCCCAAAAGCTCTGTAGCCAGGTAGTTGGCCGAGCTTCCGGAATTCACCATGATGCCGTGCTTCTTGTCGTAAAGTGTCGACACCCGTTCTTCCATTTCCCGAACGTGTTTTCCCATTTGGGTCGTCGTGCGAAGCACATTCAAAACGGCTTCGATCTCTTCTTCTCCGTGTACGCTTTTTCCATAAGGAACCGAAAGGTACTGTTGTGCGGTTTCCATGCTCATCTATCTTGTCTTACTGTGGGAATTCTTGGTTGAGGTAATCGTTGATGCTTGTGAAGGCAAATTCTGGATATTCAGTGGCAAACTTCAAGCCTACAAACCCTCCAATAAGTGGCCTGGTGGCCGCTTGATTCAGCGAGGGCGTGTCAATTGGCGTCAAAGTTACATTATTCGCTCCGAAGTGGCGCACCACTTTGTGTGCCAGATGATAGCGATTCAAAAAGTCGGTAGAAGCCACACCGTAGATGCCAGATTTTTTATCCGCCAACAGGCGATAAGCCATTCGTGCAATGTCGTAGGCATTGACCGGAGTAGCATATTGGTCGTAGGGTAGTTGCAATTCAAAGGCCACGCCTGCTTGCAATTGCTTCACCAAACGGGCCACAAAATTCTTTCCGCGAATCTCGTTGCCATAAACGTTGGTAATGCGCAACACCAGAGAGCCGGGTACTTCTTGCAGCACCAGTTGTTCAGCCTCCAGCTTATGGCGACCATATACGTTCAGAGGATTTACCACATCTTCTTCCCGGTAAGGCCCCTGAGTACCATCGAAAACATAGTCAGTGGAAGTATACACCAGCCGGGCTCCGTATTTCTTACAAAGCCGAATGGCCTCTTTGGCCGATTGCACCGTCTTCAGGTAGCTTTCCTCTGGGTTTTCTTCACAGTAGTCAACCCAGGTGAGGGCACCGCAGTGCACAATCACATCTGGCTGGAAGGCATCTAAATCGTAATTGTCGGGGTGTTCGAGTTCGAGGGTATTGAAATAAACCGTGCGGTCGGTGGGATAACCCATGTGCGTACCTACGGCAGTAACCTTATCCAAAGTTTCAAAATGGTCCAGACAGTTGCCGCCAACCAAACCCGAACCTCCGATGACAAATATTTTCAAAATCGATTGTATTGCTTGGCTCTTCCCAAATCGTCTACCGTAGGTCGATAGCAGTACAAATCAAACCGGGAAAAGTTCATAAACAGGATCAAAAAGGACTTTTAAACTCCGAAAGACCGAGAAAGCTTTGGTCGCGTGCTGAAACAATTGGGTTTTCCGCCGGCCAATCATAGGCAAAGCTGTCCCAGCGAATGCCGGTGTCGCTATCGGGGTGATACATGGTGGCGGTGAGGTACACCATACACGTGTTGTCCTCCAACACCACAAAACCGTGTGCAATGCCTTGGGGAATATACACCGCCCGGTAATTGTCTCCACTCAGCTCCACGGTAGTCGTTTGGCCATAGGTAGGAGAGTCCTTGCGAATGTCGAGCAACACATCGTGCAACTTACCCGAAGTGCAATACACAATCTTTTCGTGCTCGTGGGGAGGCAATTGAAAATGCATGCCCCGAATCACGCCGGCATGGTTGGTGGAATAGTAACTTTCGTCGAAACGGCCTTGCAGGCCGCGTTGGGTAAAGGTATCGCGGTGAAAGGTCTTTACAAAAGTGCCCCGGTCGTCACTGGCGTGAAACAGGTCAACCGCAAAAACACCTTCAAGAGCGGTAGAATGAAATTTCATGAAAAGCCGAAATAATCGCGGATCTGTTTCCGGGTGGTGGCAATCGGGTCTGCTTCAAATTCTTTGTACCATTCGATGGTGGTACGAATGGCCTCGCGGCTGCGAAATTTGGGTTGCCATTGCAGCATTTTATCCGCTTTGGTGATGTCCAGCATCAACAATCCGGCTTCGTGCGGTTGGTTTTTTAGCGCAGGCGTTTCAAACGAACCCGAGCCCCAGGCTTCCAGGGCAATCTTCACCAAATCGCCCACCGTAAGGGCATCTTCTTCCACCGGACCAAAATTGAAGGCATCGGCGTAGGCTTTGCCTTCGGTTGCCATGTAGTGACCGAGTAGCAGGTAGCCTCCAATGGGTTCTAATACATGTTGCCAGGGCCGTACCGCGTTTGGATTGCGCACTTGCAAGGGCTCACCCGCACGTAGGGCGCGGGCCAAATCGGGCACAATGCGGTTGGCCGACCAATCGCCACCGCCAATCACGTTGCCACTACGCACCGTTGCCACCCATTTTTGGTGGTCGGTATATTGATCGGGGTGGAAGAAGGACAACCGGTAAGACCGGGTAGCCAGTTCCGCGCAAGCTTTGCTATTACTGTAAGGATCGTAGCCCCCCAACTCATCGCTTTCGAGGTAGGGGCGCATCACTTCCTTGTTTTCGTATACTTTGTCGGTAGTGATTACTACCACATTGCAGGGCTTTTCCAAATGGCGCACTGCATCCAGCAGGTTTACCGTGCCCAGTACATTGGTTTCGTAGGTTTCCACCGGTTCGCGGTACGAATCGATCACCAGGGCCTGAGCCGCCATGTGAAACACAAAATCGGGTTGAAAGTCGACCAACTCTTTTTTCAGTCGCTCCCGATCCCGGATATCGGCAATCACCGATTCGCAGAGCGCTTCCCCCTGAATCAAATCAAATAAAGACGGATCTTGGTCGGGCGCCAAGGAGTATCCTTTTACAACCGCTCCCAATTCCTTCAGCATTTGAAGCATCCAGGAACCTTTGAAACCGGTGTGGCCGGTGAGAAAAATCCGTTTGCCCTGGTAGCTGGCCTGCAAGTTTTCGATCATACCCAGTTTTTCCATTTAGGCGAATCTTCCCACATTTCATTCAGTTGAACGTTGTCCCGTAGGGTGTCCATGCACTTCCAAAATTCGTGGTGCTTGTAGGCCATCAATTGGCCGTCGGCGGTTAGGTCCTCCAGCGGTTGGCGCTCAAACATAATATCGTCGGCATCGTCGTGCAGGTAGTTGAAAATGTCGGGCTGGCAAATGAAAAAGCCGCCGTTGATCCAGGCGCCATCCTCCTTGGGCTTTTCGGCAAACTGGGTCACCTTGTTGGTTGCGTCCAGGCGAATCATGCCAAAACGGCTGCCCGGATTCACGATGGTCATCGTCACGTTTTTGCCGTGCGACTGGTGAAAAGCCAGTTGTTCCTTCATATCAATGTTGGAAAGCCCATCACCGTAGGTCAACATAAATGTTTCATTCCCCACGTAGCGTTGCACACGCTTCAAACGCCCGGCAGTCATGGTTTCTAAACCCGTTTCTACCAAGGTAACTTTGAGCGACTCGGCTTCAGAGTTGTGCACTTCTACCTGGTTGGTGTCCAGGCTCACCGTAACATCGGCGTTGTGGATGAAATAATTGAGGAAATACTCCTTGATTACATAGCCTTTGTAACCTAGGCAAATGATAAACTCGGTGTGGCCAAAAGCAGCGTAGTACTTCATAATGTGCCATAAAATGGGCTTGCCACCGATCTCAACCATAGGCTTTGGACGCAGGTGAGACTCCTCAGAAATCCGGGTACCTTTTCCCCCGGCGAAAATCACGACTTTCATGCTGAAAATCCCGTTTTTTGGGACGGGCAAATATAGTAAAATCTACCCCTGTCATCAGCCGGTGATGACATTAAAGCACCAACAAGATAACGTTAGTTAAACTCCTCTGATTTTAGAGGTAAAATCCTGGTGTAGACTACCTTTGTGCCCATGAAATCACTCCACGACCAGTTTTGGCAACATCAGGCGCAAACTACTTCTTCGCCCATTGGCCTGGAAGTAGAGCGGGCCGAAGGACTGTATATCTATGGCACCAATGGTAAACAGTACATGGATATGATTTCGGGGGTTGCAGTTTCCAACATTGGCCACCGGCACCCCAAGGTGTTGGAAGCCATCCGCAAGCAACTCGATAGCCATTTGCACGTGATGGTTTACGGAGAGTACCTGCAAACCACCCAAGCCCAACTGGCCGAAAAATTAACCTGCAATTTACCCGATCCGCTGGATTGTGTCTACTTTGTTAACTCGGGAGCAGAAGCCATTGAAGGTGCGATGAAATTGGTACGCCGGGTGACGGGACGGAGCAAAATTTTGGCTGCCCACCGCTCGTACCACGGCAACACCATGGGTGCTTTGAGCATTTCGGGCAACGAAACCAAAAAGAGTGCTTTTCGGCCCTTGATCCCCGATGTAGGGTTTATTCATTTTAACCATCTCGAAGACCTCCAAAAAATCGATGCCACTACGGCAGGTGTGGTGTTAGAAACCGTTCAAGGCGATGCCGGGGTGCGGTTGCCTTCGGCAGAATACCTCAAAGCGGTGAAAGCACAATGCGAAAGGGTAGGAGCCCTGCTGGTGTTGGATGAAATTCAAACCGGATTTGGTAGAACGGGCAGTTTGTTTGCCTTTCAGCAATTTGGTGTGGTGCCCGATGTAGTGGCCATGGCCAAAGGAATGGGCGGAGGAATGCCAATTGGCGCTTTTGCTGCCGCCAAACCCCACATGGAGCAATTGACACACCAACCTATGTTGGGACACATCACCACTTTTGGAGGACATCCGGTAAATTGCGCTGCTGGCCTGGCCAACCTGGAAGTGCTGCTCAAAGAAGATTGGATTGCCCAAGCTTCCGAAAAAGGGAACCGGATTGCGGCCCATCTGAACCAACACCCGAAGGTGAAGGAAGTGCGCCACCTCGGGCTTATGTTTGCCGTAGAGCTGGAAAATTTCGATGAGGTATACCGCTTATTTCAGTATTGTTTGGAGCACGGAGTCATTGGTTTCTGGTTCCTTTCCAGCAACAATAGCTTCCGTTTGGCCCCACCGCTGTGCATTACCACCGAAGAGATTGATGCTGCTTGTGCCGTGATACAAGCGGGATTAGATACACTTTAGTATTGGCCGGTGGCCAACATTACCAAGGTACAGGCTTCCAGGGTTTCGATTCCTGCGGCCTTCATTTGGTGTTCTAATTCAGGATTTTCGGTTCCTGGGTTGAAAATGACCCGCTTGGGTTTCAGACTCAGGATATAATCGAGGTGAGGCGCTTGTCGTGACGGACCTAAATACAGCGTTACCGTATCCACCTCTTTGATTTCAGGCCATTCGGTTAGAATGGAGGCAGTTCCGATCTCTCCTTTGCGAATTCCCAAGGGAATGGCAGGGTGGCCGTGTTGCTGAAGGGCCATAACGGCCCGGTGGGCATAGCGGCTTGGGTTGGGTGAGGCACCGATCACTACGGTCTTGCTTTTTTTTGGCATATATTCGGATTCTGGGTTTTCAACTAAACCCTACAGAAAAAAAGAGGTTCATTTTTTGAAAAAATTTCCGTTACCAAAGGCTACAATCGCAGGCCGTTTATCCGAAAGATCGACCGTTTAAAAATCCAAACCTACCTTTCATTGGTCTGGTGCCAAAAACCACCTGTTTTGAGATTCAAAGATGCGCTTGGGATTCCTGGTGGTATGTGGACTAATCCTCATTGATTTTGCGTTAAATTCCTATCTTTAACTTATTCAGGAGGGATTCGTCCCATTTTTGAACCCGTTCACTTTTGAGTTTACCAAGCCATTTTTATCTTCCAATTGTCCCATTTGGATTTCAAGTTTCCCACCGGGATAATCTTGTTTATAATGCTGACCGTATTTTTGTCGGAAGCGGGGAGAACCCCGATCCGATTGCTATGAAAGCTGCAACTACAACAGTGGTTTGTGATTCACCACAACCACCGACCAAAAAAAAATCCCTCGTTGGAAAACGAGGGATTTCATCGAAGCGGAGATTGAGGGATTCGAACCCCCGGTACCTCTCGGTACGCCGGTTTTCAAGACCGGTGCATTCGACCACTCTGCCAAATCTCCGCGGCAAAAATAGGTCTTTTTCTGACTTAGCCACAACTTTACCGACCTTGGTAACATCAATCTGCAACCCAAACCGTATAATCGACTAATGATCAGCATTGTGAAGAATAGTATTCGGTATATGGCTGCGCTGATCGGCGTACTGCTTTTATTAGGAACGACTACCGTTTCGGCCAAAAGCCTGGAGGCTTTTTTCTCCTATTGTACCTTTAATTCACCTCAAACAGGACCTTACATTGAGACTTACCTCAACATGAAAGGCAGCAGTTTGAACTACACCCAACTCGAAAACGGAGCGTGGCAGGGTAGTGTGGAGGTTACTTACATCTTTAAACAAGGAGAAGAAATCAAAAACTTCAAAAAATTCAATCTCCTTAGTCCGGAAGTTGCGGATACCTTAGAAGGCTTCATCAACTTTATGGACCAGCAACGCATTCAGTTGCCCAATGGCAAATACACCTTTGAGATTTCATTAACCGATCAAAACAACCTGAAATCGCACTTTGTTACCGCCCAAGATATTGCCATCAATTACCCTACAGATGACATGAGCATTTCTGAGGTGCAATTGGTAGAATCTTATGAAAAAACTGAAGCGCCCAATATCCTCACCAAAAGTGGTTACGATTTGGTGCCCTACGTCACCGATTTTTATCCCGCCAGTAAAGAACGGCTCATTTTCTATGCAGAGGTTTACAACACCGACAAAGCCATGGGGGCCGATGAAATGTACCTCATCAACTATTACTTAGAGTCTACCAACAACGAAGGAAAAGCCCTGGACGGGTTTCGCGGTTTCGCCCGACAGTCGGCAAGAGCGGTGAATGTGTTGTTGCAAGAATTCAACATGGCCAACTTAGCTTCGGGCAATTACAATTTAGTGATTGAGGTCCGTAACCGTCAAAATGAACTGTTGCGCATCCAGAAGATATTCATTCAGCGCAGCAACCCAACGGTGCCGCTTACTCGAGAGGAATTGACCAACCTTGATGTTGCCGCTACGTTTGTTACCAAAATCACCGATCGGGATACGATTGTGGATTACATTAAATCCTTGCGGCCCATTTCTTCCGAGTTGGAAGTGGCGTTTGCCGACAACAACCTGAAGGAGGCGGAAATTGAATTGCTGCAACAATTTTTCCTCGGCTTTTGGACCAACCGCAATGTGGTAGACCCAGAAGCGGAGTGGAACCGCTACCACGAGCAAGTTCGAAAGGTAAATCGAGAATTCAGCACCAGCATCACCAAAGGATATGCTACCGATCGGGGTAGGATCTATTTGAAATACGGCCAGCCCAATACCATTGCTGCCCGCAGAAACGAGCCAAGTACCTATCCTTATGAGATATGGCATTACTATCGGCTCCCCATACGGTCCGATGCGAAATTCATTTTCTATTCTCCCGATCTGGTAACGAACGAATATCAGTTGTTGCACAGCAACGTTCGGGGAGAAGTCAACGATTTCCGTTGGCAACTGCGCTTGCGCTACCGCATCGAACAGCTCAACAACATCGACGAAACGCAGGGCATCGAGTCCTTCGGTAGTGAAGCCGATGATTTATGGCGGAATCCCCGTTAACAGAATTCCTCTCCACTTAGCACAAAAGGATAGTTGATTCTTCTTAAACTTGCAGGCGGCAAAGCAAGCGCAAATGCTCCCTGCCGGTTTCTCGCGTGACAACTGCCTCAATAGCCCAAACGGATGCTGCTACCATTGACTGTGGTAAGGTGGCAGTGGTGCTTCTTTCCTACAACAGCAAGCACTTGTTGGAGCAATTGCTCCCTGGTATTGTGGCTTCTGTGCCCGAAAGTGAAGATTATCGCCTGGTTGTGGTGGACAATGGTTCTACCGACGGTACTCCCGAATTTCTGCAAAATCAATTCCCGGACGTAACTTCCATTCGTATTGAAGTAAACCGAGGCTTCACCAACGGTTATGCCGAATCGTTGCCGCGGTTGAAAGCAGATTATTACGTTCTGCTTAGTTCGGATGTAGAGGTGAGCCCGGGCTGGCTCGAGCCTTCCATTGCTATCTTGGAGGCCGATCCGAAAGTGGCCATTGTGCAACCTAAGATTCGGTCGTATCACCAACGGGAAGAATTCGAATATGCGGGTGCTGCCGGCGGTTTCATCGATACCTTGGGCTATCCCTTTTGCCGAGGGCGCATGTTCTACACCATGGAGGCCGACGAAGGACAATACGATGATACCTTAGAAGTATTCTGGGCATCAGGAGCTTGCTTTTTCATTCGTGCCGATGCCTACCACCAAAGTGGGGGATTGGATGACGATTTTTTTGCGCACCAGGAAGAGATTGATTTGTGTTGGCGCCTGAAGAACCAAGGCTACAAAGTAATGGCCTGTTCCCAATCGGAAGTGTTTCATATGGGAGGTGCCATCATCACCTATGGCAGTCCCGCGAAAACCTACCGCAACTACCGCAACAACCTTATTATGCTGGTGAAGAACCTACCAGCGGGCGAACTGGTTTGGAAATTGCCTTTGCGCCTGGGCTTGGATGCATTAGCCTTTTGGAAAATGGTAGCGGATGGCCAAGGAAAAGCTGCTCTGTCCATTATCAGTGCCCACTGGAGTTTCTTTTGGCACTTGCCACGGTGGTTTCGCAAGCGGAAGGAAATCCGTAAAAGCGTTCAAAACCCCAATTCAACCGGCATTTATCCCCGAAGCGTGGTGTGGGATTACTTTGCGAAACGCAAGCAAACCTTTAGCAGCCTGAACTGGCGGCCTGGAAAGTAGGTTCTCATTTAACGCCTTTGGCCTTGGCCACCACCGGCTTGCCGCTGGCGCAAGCGTTCCAACAATTGCTTTTTGTATTGCAATTCAGCCAGGTAGAGCTTGGCCACTTTTCGAGCCGAAAGCACGCTCAAAAACTTATCGTTGTATTCGTTGAACAGGTCCAATTCGCGTTGTTTTCGGTCTTGGTATTCTTTGATCAAGGCTTCAACTTCCTCGTCCGAAAGGTTGTCCAGGTTCATCCACTTTTGCCGGGTTTCCCGGCGTGTTTCCCCATTAATGGCGTCCAGCTTATCCTGGTATTCGTTGTATATCGGCCAGAATTTCTGCGCTTCAGACGGCGAAAGTTGCAGCTGCTCGGTGAGGTAGGCAACTTTATAGGCGGCAAGGCGATCTTGACGTTGTCCTTGTGCCAACACAGCTATTGGGAAGAGCAAGACAACAATCAGGGTGCTTATGAAGTGATTCATGGTCGTTAAAATTAAAATTCCAGGGCCGGTTCGGCAACATCCGACAAGTTGATTTGGTCCTCCAGAAACAGGTCTTCCAGGTCCTCTGCACCAACATTGGGGTCGGCAATCAATTCAGTGATTTCTTCATCGGTCAATACTTCTGCGACCACCCAGTCCAGATCATCCACCGCTTCCTGTTCTAAATATTCCTGAATCTCTTCCGCCGTAAGCGGACTGTCCAAGGGATCGGAAACTGGGAAACTGAGGAACACCATCGCCAGTAAAATACTGGCCAAAGCGCCTACAGGTACCCAAATTTTCCAGGCAAAAGCAGGTTTGCGCGGGGTGGTGTAGCGCTCCTGAACTTTGGTTGGAAAAGATTCGAAGTAGTCTTTGGGAACTTCAAAGGGCGTGCGGTTGCCTATCTGCGAACGCAAAGCGGCCTCTTGCTCTTCCTCCGAAAGGTGTGAATGATCCGACATTATAAGTATAGACGTTTTAGAAAAGCCATGGTTTAAGTGCTTTTCAGGTTTTGTTCGATTTTTTTAACGGCATGGTGATAAGAAGCTTTCAAAGCTCCTACACTGGTGCCGAGAATGGTGGAGATTTCATCGTATTTCAAGTCGTCGAAATACTTCATGTTGAACACCAACCGCTGCTTTTCAGGTAGGGTGAGAATTGCCTGTTGTAACCGGCGTTCGATTTCGTCACCGCTAAAGCCCGGATCGTTATCAATCCTTTGACTGAGTTCATTTTCTACATCCACAATCGGCAGGAAAAAACGTTGCCGCTTTTTCTTTAAGAAGGTGAGCGATTCGTTGGTAGCAATGCGGTAGAGCCAGGTGAACAAAGCCGCATCTCCCCGAAACTTGTCAAGGTTGCGCCAGGCTTTCACAAAAGTGTTTTGCATCACATCGTTTGCATCTTCATGGTCGATAACCATTCTACGAATGTGCCAATAGACCCGCTCTTGGAATTGGCGTACCAGCAGGTTGAAGGCATAGTTGCGCTGCTCCGGGTCGCGAAGACGCGGCAACAATTCCTCATCAGAAAGGATATTCTTTCCCGGTTCTGGCACCAATTTGTCGTTTGGTTGGTGTGGTGCAAACCCGGAATGTGTAGCCAATTACTTGCGGCCGATCGCCCGCTCGGCGGCTTGCACCACGTCTGGCGTGTCGAGGCCATATTTGGCCAGCAACTGGTCGGGAGTACCGCTTTCACCGAATTGATCGTCCACGGCTACCATTTCAATGGGGGCAGGGAAGTGGCGGCCCAAAACCTGGGCAATGCTGTCTCCCAATCCTCCGTTGCGCTGGTGTTCTTCCGCGGTAACTACACACTTGGTTTTGCTTACAGAAGCTATGACTGCCTCCGTATCCAAAGGTTTAATGGTATGAATATTTATCACCTCTGCACGAATGCCTTTTTCGGCTAATATTTCGCTGGCTTTCAAGGCTTTCCACACCAAGTGGCCGGTAGCAAAAATGGAAACATCAGTGCCCTCTACCAGGTGCAAAGCTTTACCAATTTCAAACTTTTGATCTGCTGGCGTAAAGTTGGGCACTTTGGGGCGACCAAAGCGCAGGTAAACGGGGCCGTGGTGGTTGGCGATGGCCAAGGTGGCCGCCTTGGTTTGGTTGAAATCACACGGGTTGATCACCGTCATGTTGGGCAGCATTTTCATCAGCCCCAGGTCTTCCAGTATTTGGTGGGTGGCGCCATCTTCGCCGAGGGTGAGTCCGGCGTGAGAAGCACAAATTTTTACGTTTTTTTCGGAGTAGGCCACCGATTGACGGATCTGGTCGTAGACACGTCCGGTACTGAAGTTGGCAAACGTTCCGGTGAAGGGAATTTTGCCGCCAATGGTCATGCCCGCTGCGAGGCCGATCATGTTGGCCTCGGCCACGCCTACCTGAAAGAAGCGCTCTGGAAATTCGTCGGCAAAGGCGTTCATTTTCAGCGATCCGGTAAGATCGGCACACAAGCCGACAACGTCAGTATTTTGACGTCCCAGTTCGAGTAATCCGGCTCCAAACCCAGAGCGGGTATCCTTTTGTTCGGTGGCGGTGTAAGTGGTCATAGGTTGTGGCAAGTATTTACAATTTGATGGCTACCGATGAGCCAGAGCTAATTCTAAAGTTCTTTTCTACAGTAAAGATTGATTCCCGGGCCCCTTTCGGGCGAAAAATGATTTTGTATTTTCCCGGTTGTAGTGTGAGGGTTTCTCGTTTTGATTCTTCGCTCAGGTTGCAGAGCCAAACCAGTTGGTTGTTCTTCTCGACATACAAGCTGCCATATCCGTCTGCGTCCCGGCTCACGCTACAAATTCCGGGCTGCGGAATTTCGAGGGTGGTGGTGTGGCTTTGGCGAATGTCTACCCCCTCCACGTAAATCCTGGGCATGGTGAGGATTTCAAGGTCGTATTTCCCTACCAAATAGCGTTCTTGGGTGTTGAGGTCTTGCAGGTGCAAGGTTTCCATGGAGCCTTGTTCGCGAACGATGGCTTTTAGTTTGTTGTAGTTGCCCAAACCGGCCAGTTTTAAAAGCAAACTCCCTTGAGCGGCATCTACTCCAATAATGTTGTGTGTGCCGGCAGTAAGCTCAATGCTGTCTTTCACCACTTGGGGAATGGTGTGCACCACCAGTTTGTAATTGATCACCGGATCGATTTTCAGCGTATCCGGATTGCCATAGCCATTCATGGTGTGCACGAAGTTGTAGGCCATGCGCCCTGAAAACTGGTCGTAAAACGTCATGTTGACGTTGGTTTCGGTTGGATTACCGGCAATGTCGAGCAAGTTGACCTGAGCAGAAGTGCTGTTGAGTGCCTGCGAAATCACAATCCCCAACACATCTTGAAAAGTGCTCTCGTTAGAGGCATCATAGAAATTGCCAATGCACTCGAAGGTCTTTTTGAATTCAATGTCGAGGCCCACACCAATCACAAACGGTTTGAGGATGATACCTTTCCGCTGCAACGCCATCGAAACCGCACAGGGGTCACCACCGCACTCTTCAATGCCATCGGTAATGAGAATGATGATGTTGCGGCAATCTTTACAAGGCGGAAAATCGTTGGCGGCTTGCTCCAAAGAATAAGCAATGAGGGTGGTGCCTTTGGGGCGCAATTCGCCCAGCCTGGTTTTTATTTTGTCGTGGTTGCGGGCCGAAAAGGGTACCACCAATTCGGTGTCTTCGCAATCCCGATCTTGCTTGTAAAATTTGGTGTGGCCATACACCCGAAGGGCCACTTGCACATTGGGTTGGCCTTTTAAGCTGTCCAGCGCCTGGCCGAGCAAACGCTTCGCCACTTTGTTTTTATCGCCCGATTGCCATTGCCCCATCATGCTGTTGGAGGCATCGTAAATGAAGAGAATCCGGCTGAGGGGCTCTTTGAACTGCTGACCGCTTGCCGTAGACAGAAGGCTGCCCGCTAGAAGCAGGGTGCCAATAAGCACGAGCGGGAGCCGCCTGCAGTTTAAAAATTCAATAATCGCCAAGGGTTTCTTCGAGTTGCGAAAGGGCGTTCTCGAGTTGTTCGTTATTCGGGGCTACACCATGCCATTTGTGGGTGCCCATCATAAAATCAACTCCTTGGCCCATTTCAGTGCGCATCAGAATAACGATGGGTTTGCCTTTTCCGGTATGTGAACGTGCTTCGGTGAGGGTGTTGTAAACCGCTTCTACCTTGTTGCCATCCATTTCCATGGTATGCCAACCGAAGGCATCAAACTTGGCCCTTAAGTTGCCCAAGGACATAACGTCTTCCACATCACCGTCAATTTGGCGACCGTTGTAATCAATGGTTGCGATCAAGTTGTCCACCTTATGGTGAGGCGCGCTCATGGCCGCTTCCCAAATTTGGCCTTCCTGCAACTCACCATCACCGTGGAGGCTGTATACCAGGCGATCGTCACCGTTCAGGCGCTTGGTAAGTGCAGCACCCACCGCTACTGACAGGCCTTGCCCCAAACTACCGGAGGCCATACGCACCCCGGGGAGTCCCTCCTCGGTAGCGGGATGACCTTGCAAACGCGAATCGAGCTTGCGAAAAGTGGCCAATTCACTGCGGTCAAAATAACCTTCGTGCGAAAGCACACTGTACCAAACTGGTGAAATGTGCCCGTTGGACAGGAAAAAAACATCTTCGCCGATGCCGTCCATGGAAAAATTTTGGGGATCGTGCTTCATGATTTCCCCGTAGAGGGTAACCAAAAAATCGGTGCAGCCCAATGAACCTCCGGGATGACCGGAAGAGACAGCATGTACCATACGAACGATGTCGCGTCTGACTTGCGAACAGAGCTTTTCTAAGCGGTCGATATCGGGCATTACATCCAACATTTTTATTGGTTCTAAGGTAGTTTAGGGGCAAAAGTAAATGAATTTGATAGACGACCCCGAAACGTGTTGATAACTTTGAAAACTCGGTAAGTGTTTTATTATGAGTTGGTTAAGTGTGGTTTCTTGCAGTGGGAACACCGGTGTTTAAAGGGGGAGTTCAAGAACCAGGCCAAAGGAGCTTTCCGAAACGGTGTAAGAAAAACACAGGTGAGCGATAATTCAAAGCAACTTTTAAATTTTCTTACCGTCTTGCTTATATTGCTGATCCCAATATGAAAAGTACCTCACCATCTCTTTTCCTCGCCTTGCTTTTGGTACTCTTTACCTATGTACCGGGGCAGGGGCAAGACCACCTGCACGAAGCGCCTTCTCACGATCATGAACACCACCTCAGCGGTGGCCCGAAGCCCGATCACATTCCTTTTATCGCCAACCAGGGCCAATGGAATGCCAAGGTGCACTACCAGGCTATCCTAAACGCAGGAGCCATCTTTTTGGAAAATGATCGCATCACTTATTCCATCATTAGTCGCTCAGATTTGAATGCAGCCCACGATGCCCAGCGTTTGCCGGATTATCACCAAAACCTCGAACAGTTGATGGTGCGTGGGCATGCCTATGCCATGACCTTCGAAGGCGCTCAATCCAACATTGGCTTAGCGGCCGAAGGAAAGCATTCGGATTATTACAACTTTTTCAAAGGCCAGGATCAAAGTCGATGGGCCACCCAGGTACCCGCATTTTCCGAAGTGCAGTACCATGGCATTTACCCAGGAATCGATTTGCACGCTCATTGTGCGGAAAATCATTTTAAGTATGACTTTGTGGTGGCACCAGGTGCAAACGTGGCTGCTATCAGATTGAAATATACCGGAGGAGTAACCCTCTCCTTACAAGAAGATAATCTGGTGATTGCCACCACCGTTGGGGACATGATCGAGCAACGGCCAGTAGCCTATCAGGTGATTGATGGCCGACAGGTAGAAGTTCCCGTTGCATTTCAATTGCTGGACGAACATACCGTAGGTTTCTTGCTTCCAAAAGGGTATGATGCTTCGCGGGAATTGATCATCGATCCGGTGTTGATCACCGCTACTTACTCCGGTTCAGTTGGAGCCGATACTTATGGCCATACGGCCACTTTCGATGATCAGGGCAACATTTATGGGGCAGGAACTTCTTTTGGCATTGGCTATCCCATCACAACAGGAGCCTTTCAAACCACCTTTGCCGGCAATACTGATTTTGGCATCTCCAAACTGAACCCCGATGGATCGGCCAGGCTTTATTCGACCTTGATTGGAGGCACCAACGACGACCGGCCGCACAGTATGATTGTCAATTCGATGGATCAACTCTGTGTTTTGGGCAGTTCGAATTCGAGTGATTTTCCGGTAGCTACCAACGGCTACGATCCCACCTGGAACAGCAATTATGACATTACCGTCACGGTTTTCAATCCAAATGGAACTGCCTTGGTAGGTGGATCCTTCTTGGGTGGAACGGGTGACGATGGCAAAAATGTGGTGACCCAGTTTTATGGCGATGCTTATCGCGGAGAGATCAATGTAGACTTTCAGGATCGCATCTACATTGCTTCCTTCACCGAATCAGCTGACTTTCCGGTGGGCACTTCTGCTTATCAAAATCAATTGGTAGGCAACCAAGACGGTATCATTGCCCGGTTTTCTCCGGACCTAAGTCAATTGGATTGGGCTACCTACTTTGGTGACACGTTAGACGATGCCGTTTTCAATGTGAAAATTGCCCTTGACCAAACCCTATACGTTTGCGGAGCTGCAACTGCGGGCATGCCCGCAACTACCGGAGCTTATCAAACGACCAACCAAGGTGGTATAGATGGTTATGTAGCGCACCTTTCGGCCGATGGTCAAAACTTGTTGGAACTCTCTTACTTTGGCACGCCTGGCACCGATGTGGCCTTCTTTTTGGAGTTGGACAAATTTGGCGATGTGTATTTGTTTGGGCGGTCCAACGATACGCTGAATCCTACCACGGGGGCCTATGTGGGTCCCTCCAACGGTTCGTTCATCACCAAGATGACGCCCGATCTCTCTTCGGTTACCTTGCTCAGCACTTTTGGTCTGGTGGTTCCTACCGCGTTTTTGGTGGACAATTGCAACAACATTTACATTGCCGGACACGGGGCTAATGGCAATTCCTTCAATTTAGAGGTAACCCAGGGCGCTTTCCAAAGCAATACCGGTGGCTTTTATGTCATGGTACTGGAACCCAACGCCACCAATATTCAATATGGCTCTTTCTATTCGAACAATGGAGCCCATGTAGATGGAGGTACTTCACGTTTTGATAAACGTGGAGTGATCTATGAAGCCGTATGTGCCAGCAATGGCGCACCAACTACTAGCAATGCAGTAGGGCAGGTCAGTCAATCCACCTGGGATCTTTATCTTTTTAAAATAGACCTGGAGTTCTCTGGAACCATCGCCAATGCTTTTGCTGCTCCGTCTATTTCGGGTTGTGTGCCGTTCAACGTACAGTTTTCGAGCCAGGGCAGTGTAGGAGTGAGCCGCCTTTGGGATTTTGACGACAATGGCACCACCGACACCAGCGCCAATCCTACGCACGTTTTCAACGATACCGGTTGGTATCAAGTGCAATTGGTCACCATCGATTCGTTGAGCTGCAACTTTTCTGATACGGCGGTCGTGTCGGTATACGTGGGAGATACTTTGGAACTCAATTTACCGCCAGATACCACCGTGTGTGATTCGATGTTTGTTTTCGATCCGGGAGCACTGCCGGCGACCAATTATAGCTGGTCGAGCAACGGCAACCAATCGCAGTTGGTGACCAACAATGGAGGTACCTTTATTCTTACCCTCGACCGCGGCAATTGTAGTATTTCGGACACGATGAACGTTTCCCTGGTGCCCAGTCTCTCTACGGACTTAGGTCCCGATACCTTTACGTGTGACACCAGCTTTTTGCTCTCCGCCAACCTAACCGGAGTGAGTTATTTATGGTCGGACAGTTCTTCGGCACCCGACCTTACCGTTACCACCACCGGCACCTATTGGTTGCAATCTGATGCGGGGGTGTGCCAAAGTCGCGACAGCGTTTTCGTTGATTTCGCGGCAGTGGTCCCGGCCTTAGGAGGGGACACTACGGTATGCGAAGACACCTTGCTTTTGGATGCAGGTGCTGGTCAAACGTTTCTTTGGAACGGGGGCGATACCACACAAACCTTGTTGGTCGACTCCAGCGGTATATACACTGTACAGGTTTCGAATGGCTTGTGTGCCGGCCAGGATTCAATACAGGTGACCATACAAGACGAAATTGTGATCAACCTGGCCGCCGACACCTCGGTGTGTGAAGACAGCCTGGTGCTGAATGCGGGGAATCCAGGCAGTCAATTTGTATGGTCCAACAGTGCTTTAACGCAACAAACCACCATTAACAATTCTGGAATTTATGCGGTCACCGTGACCAGTGGTGCTTGCCAATCGGCCGATACCATACAGGTGAGTTTCGATGCCCCACAGTTGGGCATTGCAGATCAGGTGATTTGTGACGAATTGCAAACCGTGTTGGATGCTGGCAACCCGGGAGCCACCTATTTGTGGTCTACCGGAGCCACTACGCGCACCTTACAAGTAAGCCAGCCCGGCGAATATTCGGTGTTGATTACCCAACAACAGTGCAGCGGCACCGATACTGCCATAGTGGCTTTTGGCGAAACCCCCGAAATTGATTTAGGGCCGGATCAATATTTGTGTTTTGGTGCTTTTCTGGAATTGGAGGCACCTGGAAACGCCAATCTGAGCTATGTTTGGTCGGGTGGTAACACGACCCAAACGACCCGTATCACCGCGGGTGGTCGCTACTGGGTAGAGGCAAACAATGGCTTGTGTACCAATACCGACACCATTCAAGTCACCGAGGTGAAAGATGAATTGATATTGCTGGCTCCTAATGTATTTACGCCCAACGGCGATGGCTTGAACGATTGTTTTCAATTGGAGATTGCCGGGGAGGTGAGTACTTATGAGTTGGTGATTTTCAACCGGTGGGGCAACCGCGTTTTCGGCAATAATTTCAGTGGCGTATGCTGGGACGGCCGCACCAATCAAGGGCAAGCTGTTTCCGAAGGAGTGTACTTCTGGATTGCTACCGTGGAGTCGGAATGTAACCCCGGCCAAAAAGAAAAGGTGACGGGCAGTCTTACCCTGATGCGGTAGAGAAAGGCCTTTGGATGGGAGACGAATTGGTTTATATTTGGTAGGCTATTTCCCCCAACTAAAACCAGTTAATATGTCGCCTTCTCCCTTAGATCAACCCGATTCTACCGATACACTTTCCAGCGATTCTAAAACTTTTGGCATGTTGGCTCACCTCGCAGGACTTGCCGGACTTGTTTTCCCACTGGGCAATATAATTGGTCCACTCGTGATTTGGGTTATGAAAAAAGAAACCGATCCTTATGTGGATTGGCATGGGAAACAGGCGTTAAACTTTCAGTTGTCCTGCTTGATCTATGCAGTAGTAGCTTTTGTTTTGGCTTTCTTTCTAATCGGCTTTGCCTTGATTTTTGCCATTTTCGTGACCAACATTGTGTTGACCATCATCGCAGGTGTGCGTGCCAATGAAGGGGGCTTCTACGAGTATCCCTTAAGCATTCGGTTTTTCAATTGAACCTTATTGCTGAATTATCCGGACTTCGGTCCGGCGGTTCTTGGCCCGGTTCTTCTCCGAATCGTTGGGCGCCACCGGCACGGTTTCACCATATCCTTTAGCCATTACCCGTTCGCGGTCTATGCCATTGCGAAACAGGTAGGATTGAACGGACTCTGCCCGTTTTTGGGAGAGTCGAAGGTTGTCGCTATCGTTGCCAACGTCATCGGTGTGTCCGGCAATTTCTACCACCATGGCAGGTTTCCGCTTCATGGCCTCAACCAGCGAGCGCAGGGCGCGAAAACTGCTGGTTTTCATCGTGGCCTGACCAAAATCGAAGTGTACGTTGCGCAACACAATGGTTTTGGTTTTAATCTCAAACTGAACGTTGAGTCGGATCGGTCTTCCCGGGCCTTCGGTTTTTGGTATTTCTACTTCGGAGTAGCTGATGTTGACCCCCACGTAGTCTACCAAGATGCGGTAGGCAGCACCTTCTGGCAACAAAATGTTGAAGTTGCCACTCTCGTTGCTAATGGCCGAGTAAGTTTTACCGGTGGCTTTGCTAAAGAATATGATTTTTTCCCGCGCCTTGGGATTTTCGGAATAGTCGGAAACCAACACCTTCAACAGGGTTTGGTCGTCAGTAGAAGATTGCGAGGCCGGAGCAAAGGCCAAACAACTCAACACACAAATTACAAGCAGAAACCGCATAATTATTTGATTCGGTTACTATGACTTTTACGCAAAAATTGAAAAAAGTTGCGAGACTTGGGTCGCAAGTTTCCTAAAACGGTGATTTCTATTAGATCGGCTATCCGTATAAATTCTGCTATTTTTGCAGCCGAATTTCAAAAAGATCTGGTCATGGCGCTCAAATGTGGAATTGTTGGTTTGCCCAACGTTGGAAAGTCTACCCTGTTCAATTGCTTGTCGAATGCCGAGGCGCAAGCGGCTAATTTTCCGTTTTGTACCATCGAACCCAACGTGGGTACCATCAATGTGCCCGACGAGCGCCTGGAAAAACTGGCCGAATTGGTGAACCCGCAACGGGTGATGCCCACCACGGTAGAAATTGTAGACATTGCGGGGTTGGTGAAAGGCGCCAGTAAGGGCGAGGGCCTGGGCAACCAGTTTTTGGCCAACATTCGCGAGACGGACGCTATTTTGCACGTGTTGCGTTGCTTCGACGACGACAACGTGGTGCACGTAGACGGCAGTGTAGACCCGATTCGCGACAAGGAGGTGATCGAGTACGAACTCATTATGAAAGACCTGGAGGTGCTGGAAAAAAAGGTGCAAAAGGTGCAGAAGATGAGCAAGACTGGTGACAAAGAAGCCCGCAAGCTGTTGGAAGTGCTGGAGGTTTATTTCAAGCACATGGAAGCTGGTAACCCTGCCCGATCGGCACCGGTGGAAGAAAAACACCAGGAGGCGATTGCCGATCTGTTTTTGTTGACCGACAAGCCGGTGATGTATGTGTGCAATGTAGACGAAGGCTCGGTGGTGTCGGGCAATGCCCACATTGATAAAGTGCGCGCAGCCGTGCAAGGGGAAAACGCAGAGGTAATCGTTATTGGAGCGGCCATTGAGGCCGACATTGCACAATTAGATACTTACGAAGACCGTCAGCTCTTTTTGGAGGAATTGGGCCTGGAAGAACCTGGTGTTAATATTTTGATTCGCGGTGCCTACCAATTGCTGGACCTCAGCACTTATTTTACGGCAGGTGAGAAGGAGGTACGCGCCTGGACCATCACCACCGGCACCAAGGCGCCACAGGCTGCCGGAGTGATCCACACCGATTTTGAAAAGGGCTTTATTCGGGCAGAGGTCATTCACTACAACGATTTCGTGACCCTGGGCTCTAATCAGGCGGTGAAAGAAGCTGGTAAGTTGCTCGTAGAAGGAAAAGAATACGTGGTGCAAGATGGCGATGTAATGCATTTCCGGTTCAACGTGTAGGGCGGTTCCCGACCGGTTCATTTTGTTCGCTTCTTGGCTGTTTTTCATCGCTTTCCGGTGGAAAACTCTGTTGAAAACCCAGGCCTGAACCTGGCCGTTTTCGGAGTGCTTTTAAGTATATTTACTGCTTCCGGAAAAACCGGCTTTTTCAACCCGTATTCTTTATTTGCCACGGTTTTTATGGCTGAAAATTATACCGAAGACAACATACGGTCACTCGACTGGAAAGAACACATCCGTTTGCGTCCCGGGATGTACATCGGGAAATTGGGTGATGGTTCTTCTCCCGACGATGGCATTTACATTTTGCTCAAAGAGATCATCGACAACTCGATCGACGAGTTTGTGATGGGCAATGGGCGCACAATCGACATCAGCATTCGCGACAATACCGTGAAGGTGCGCGATTACGGCCGGGGCATTCCCCTCGGGAAAGTGATCGATTGTGTTTCGCGCATCAACACCGGCGGGAAGTACGACTCCAAAGCGTTTAAGAAATCTGTGGGACTCAACGGGGTAGGTACCAAAGCGGTGAATGCCCTTTCGTCTTATTTCAAGATCGAGTCGGTTCGGGAAGGCCAAATCAAAACCGCTGAGTTTTCGCAGGGAAACCTCGAACAAGACCATGACATTGTGGAGTCTTCCGTGCGCAAGGGCACTAAAACGACTTTTGTTCCCGATCAAGAGGTGTTTCCCAATTTTGGGTTTCGCACGGCTCACATCGAGCGCATGTTGTGGAACTACGCCTACCTCAACCGGGGGCTCACCATCAACTTCAACGGCACCAAATTTCATTCCGACAATGGGCTGCTCGACCTTTTGGATCAAAACCTGAGCAACGAACCCATCTATCCCATTATACACCTCGAAGGCGAAGACATTGAAGTAGCCATAACGCACACCAATGCATACGGAGAGGATTATTACAGTTTTGTGAACGGGCAGCACACCACACAAGGTGGAACCCATCAGGGGGCTTTTCGTGAGGCCTACGTGCGCACCATCCGGCAACACCTGGGCAAAGACTACGAGGCGGTGGACATCCGCGGTGGGGTAGTGGCTGCGGTGAGTGTGAAAGTGATGGAGCCAGTGTTTGAGTCGCAGACCAAAACCAAGCTCGGGTCGCAAGAAGTGGCTCCAGGGGGCCAATCGATGCGGGCCTTTGTCAACGATTTTCTCACCACTGCGCTGGACAACTACTTGCACAAGAACACCGATGTATCGGAAGGGCTGCAACGCAAAATTCTACAGGCAGAGCGCGAGCGCAAAGACATGGCAGGCATTCGCAAGCTGGCCAAAGAGCGCGCCAAGAAGGTGAGCCTGCACAACAAAAAACTGCGCGATTGCCGCACCCATTTAGGCGACAACAAAGAAGATAGCATTTCTACCACCTTGTTCATTACCGAGGGAGATTCAGCCTCCGGTTCGATTACCAAGGCGCGCAACGTAAACACCCAAGCGGTGTTTAGCCTGAAAGGAAAACCGTTGAACTCGTATGGCCTGACCAAAAAGATCGTTTACGAAAACGAGGAGTTCAACCTGTTGCAAGCGGCTCTTAACATTGAAGAAGGGCTGGACAACCTGCGCTACAACAACATTGTGTTGGCCACCGATGCCGATGTAGACGGCATGCACATTCGCCTGTTGCTCATCACTTTCTTTCTTCAATTTTTTCCTGAACTGGTGAAGCAAGGGCATTTGTATGTGCTGGAAACCCCGCTCTTTCGGGTGCGCAACAAAAAAGAAACCATCTATTGCTACTCCGATGGCGAGAAGCAAAACGCCATCGACAAGCTGCGGGGCAAACCAGAGATCACCCGATTCAAAGGTTTGGGAGAAATCAGCCCCGACGAGTTTAAGCACTTCATTGGCAAAGACATGCGCCTGGAACCGGTGGTGATTGGCAAAGACACTCCGATTCAGAATTTGTTGTCGTTTTACATGGGTAAAAACACGCCTGACCGACAAAAATTCATCATCAATAACCTGAAAGTGGAAAAAGACCTGGTAGCGGAAACGGCCTGAGCCTAAATCTGATGCTACCCAATTGGCAAGGAATAATCCATGGCAGAAAACGAAGAAGAAAGCCTCGAGCGGGACGAGGAATTTGAATCCCAGGAAGAAACCGATAACGACCCTGCGGTTGTTGTTCGAGTGTCGGGCATGTATGAGGAGTGGTTCCTCGACTATGCTTCTTACGTCATCTTGGAACGGGCGGTGCCCCACCTCAACGATGGCCTGAAGCCGGTGCAACGCCGGATTCTCCACTCGCTCAAAGAATTGGACGACGGCCGCTACAACAAGGTGGCCAATGTGGTGGGCAACACCATGAAATACCACCCGCACGGCGATGCCGCCATTAGCGATGCCATGGTGCAGCTGGGGCAGAAAGACCTGCTGATCGATACCCAGGGAAACTGGGGCAACCTGTTTACCGGCGACCGTGCGGCTGCTTCTCGTTACATCGAAGCCCGCCTTTCGAAGTTTGCGCACGAAGTGGTGTTCAACCCGAAAACCACCGAATGGCAGTCCAGTTACGATGGACGTAACAAAGAGCCGGTTACCTTCCCGATGAAATTTCCGCTCCTGCTGGCGCAGGGCGTAGAGGGCATTGCGGTAGGCCTCGCCTGTAAGTTGTTGCCACACAACTTCAACGAACTCATCGACGGGTCCATTAACATCTTGAAAGGCAAGAAAGCCCGACCATTGCCCGATTTCCATACGGGTGGTATGGCCGATTTTTCCGACTACAACGATGGTTTGCGCGGGGGTAAAGTGAAAGTGCGTGCCCGGATCAATGCCGAAGAAAAGAAAACCCTCACCATTACCGAGATCCCTTTTGGTACCACCACCGGTAGCCTCATCGATTCCATTATCAAAGCCAACGAAAAGGGCAAGATTAAGGTGAAGAAGATTGAGGACAACACCGCTGAGGATGTCGAGATTCAAATTCACCTGGCCACCGGGGTGTCGCCCGACAAAACCATCGATGCGCTCTATGCTTTCACCGACTGTGAGGTAAGCATATCGCCCAACTCGTGTGTGATTGAAAACGACAAACCGCGGTTTGCCGGGGTAAGCGAAATTCTGGAAATCTCCACCTTGCAAACCAAAGACCTGTTGCGGCAGGAGTTGGAAATCCGCAAGCGGGAGCTCGAAGAGCAATGGCATTTTGCTTCACTGGAAAAGATATTTATCGAAAACCGTATCTACCGCGACATTGAAGAGGCAGAGACTTGGGAAGAAATTTTGGAGCGCATTCACAAAGGGTTGAAACCGCACACCAAGCATTTGTTGCGTGCAGTGACCGACGAAGACGTGACCCGCCTCACCGAAATTCGCATCAAGCGCATTTCGAAGTTCGACAGCTTCAAAGCCGATGAACACATTGTGCGCCTGGAAGAGGAAATAGCCCAGCTGAAATACCACCTGGAGCACCTCACCGATTATGCCATCGACTATTTCAAGCGCTTGAAAGAGAAGTTTGGCAAAGGCCGCGAACGGAAAACCGAGATCAAGACTTTTGATACCATTGACCGCACCAAGGTAGCGGCTGCCAACGTGAAACTCTACGCCAATCTGGAAGAAGGTTTTGTGGGCCATAGCCTCAAACGCAGCGAATCGGAATTGGTGACCAATTGTAGCGACATCGACGATTTGATTGTGCTGCGCAGTGATGGTAAAATGCTGGTTACCCGTATTTCGGGTAAGGCATTTGTGGGCAAAGATATTTTGCACGTTGGCATTTGGAAAAAAGGCGACAAGCGCACCGTATATAATATGGTGTATCAAGACGGGCCGCGGGGCCGTGTGATGGGCAAGCGCTTTACGGTTACTTCCATCACCCGCGACAAAGAATACGATTTAACCAAGGGGACGGCCGGTTCGAAGGTGCTCTACCTCACCGCCAATCCCAACGGAGAATCCGAAATTCTCACCATTATCCTACGGGCGAAAGCCACCTTGCGCAAACTGCGCTTCGACTACGACTTTTCGGAGTTGGCCATCAAAGGCAGGGGAGCAGGTGGCAAGATCCTCACCAAGCACGCAGTGAACAAAGTGGTGCTGAAAGAGCGGGGAGTATCCACCCTCTCGGCACGAAAAATTTGGTTTGACGATACGGTGCAACGCCTCAACGCCGAAGAGCGGGGCGAGTTTTTGGGCGAGTTCAACCCCAAAGATCGTATTCTCACCATTACCCAATCAGGGCACTACCGCCTCACGGGTTTCGACCTCACTAACCACTTTGATGATGATTTGATTGTGATTGAAAAGTGGAATCCTGAAAAGCCACTGGCCGCCATTTATTTTGATGGAGAGAAGCAACAGTATTTCGTGAAACGCTTTTTGGTAGAATCGAGCGACAAAAAAGTGCTGTTCATTTCCGAGGATGAGGATTCGTACCTGGAGGTGATTTCCACTGACTGGAAACCAAGAGTGGTGCTGCAGTTTGACAAACGCAGCAACGACCGGGAGGACGAGGAAATCAATTTAGAGGAATTCATTTCGGTGAAAGGCATGAAGGCCAAGGGCAACCGCCTTACTGGCTACAAGGTGAAAAACATCGATGTGTTGGAGCCCATTCCTTACGACCCGCCGGAGCCCGAAGTAGCAGAAGGCGTAACCGAAGAGGGCGAAGCAACGCTGATCGACTTGCCCGAACCATTGCCCGATGTGCCCAAGGCACAAGCGGGAGACGATACGGTTGCCTCGGCTGCAAAACCGCGTAAAACCGACGATTCCGACTCGGAAGAACAAATAGCATTGGAACTTTAATTGCAATTAGGGTTGCCTCAGCCAACCCTTAGCCCGATTTTTGAGTTTATATGGGTATGAAGAATTGGATTTTGCTCCTGGGGTGCTTCTTAGGGGCAGCCACCGCGGCCACCACTTTTGGCCAACTCCCCAACAAGAACCTCAACCTTATCGGTTCGCTCAGCTACACTCAAAACCTGAGTGATGTATGGGGTTATGTGGACGAAACCGGAATTGAATACGCTCTGGTAGGCACTACCAACGGCTTTTCTGTGGTGAGTCTCGAAGATCCCACCAATCCGGTTGAAGTATTTTACACTGGTGGTTTTCCCACCGTTTGGCGCGACATCAAAGTGTGGAACGACCGCGCCTACGTGACCAACGAAGGTGGTGGAGGGCTCACCATTGTAGATTTGCGCCCTTTGCCCTTGGGCAATAACCTGCCGGTTTACAATTATGTGGGCCAAAACGTTCCGTTCAATACGGCACACAACCTCTATATCGACAATGGAGTGGCCTATTTGTTTGGCGTGGACGGCACTCCGCACGGTGCGCTCTACCTCGATCTGAGCGATCCCGACAACCCAACCGAAATGGGGTCTTTTGACCAGTTTTATGGCCATGATGGCTACGTGCGCGACAACACCATGTACATCGCCCACATCGACGATGGTTTTTTCGGCATTTACGACATTTCCAATATGCCCACGACCAATTCTTTGCAAACACGGGGCACGCCAAGTTCTACTTCGCACAACATTTGGCCGTCGGACGACAACCAATATGTATTCACCACCGATGAGGTGGCAGCCGGTTACATTGCGGCTTACGACATTTCCGACCTTTCCAACATTGAGGAAGTAGACCGCTACCAAAGCCGTCCCGGCTCGGGCGTGTATCCGCACAACGTGCATTATTACAACGGCTATTTGGTCATTTCCTATTATGCAGATGGCTTGATCATTCTCGATGTTACCCGCCCTTCCAACATGGTAGAGGTAGGTCGCTACGACACTTCCCCCAATTTTTCGGGCGATCAAACCGATGGCTGCTGGGGAGCGTATCCTTATTTTCCCTCGGGGCGCATCATTACTACCGACATACAAGAAGGGTTGCAGGTGTTTGAGCCCGACTACAAACGAGCTTGCTACATTGAGGGAACGGTACGCGATGTACATACCAACCTGCCCATTACCGGGGTAACCATCTCCGAGCCCTTTGGCAACAACCCGATCCTCACCGACATTCAAGGCCGGTATAAAATTGGGCTGTCCGATCCGGGCACTTACACTTACAATGTGACCAAAGTAGGGAGCGGCTATTTCGGACAAAGTTTTAGTGAAACGCTTTCGCGCGGTGATTTGGTGATTCGCGACATCTACCTGGACAACTGGCCTTTAGGTGTGGACGAACCCTTGGAGGAAGTAAGCTGGAGTTTGTTTCCCAACCCATCGGCAGAAGGTTTTCGGTTGCAATCTACTGACGTGTCCAATACCGCTCAGGTGGTGATGCGCAATGCCCAGGGACAGGTGGTTTCGGAGGCCACCGCTCATCTGGAAACGCTCTACGGTACCGAATTGCCAGTGGGCTGGTATTCTGTAGAAGTGATCGATCGCCAGGGACGGGTGAACCGCCTCTCCTGGATCAAGATTCGTTAAATACTAAAGAGAAACAGGTGTTGCTTTTCGGGCGTCTTCAGCACGGCATTGCGTGCTTTGGAACCTTCTTCTGATCGGAAAGCGAAAATCTCGCTCAACTCTTCTTTTCTTATCCAATCAATACGCCGGGCCATGTCGGGCGCAAAATAGGTGATGGCAGGAAAATCAAAGTCTTTGGACTGGTGCAGCCCCAAAAGGTTGATGCCGTCTGAAATAATCGCCCAGGGATAGGGCTCTTCGTTGATGCTCAGAGGTTTGAAACCCATTTGCGACCAGAAGTCAATGCTGCGCAACAGGGTTTTCACCGGATGGGAAAATTCTCCGAAAGCGCCCAGGCGTGTGTTCGGGTAAGCCTCCGGCTTTTTCAATTGCTCCACCGGAATGTCGCGCAGGGTAGGTTGGTTGGGCTTGAACATTTTACTGGGGTCCAGGTTCATCATGTTCACCGCCAGGTTGTCGGGAGAAACGAAAATGCCTTGAAACAGTTTTTTCTCAGGCCCGGATGTGTAGTGGAAGCGAATTCCTTCTTTTTGTAGTCGTTGGGCCCGCTCACGGGCATCTTTGCTAAAGTAGGTGAGGCTGATGTAGCTGCTCTTGTCTCTGTTGAGCAATAAAACCACCCGCCCATCGGTAATTTGTGCCCAGGGATTGGGACGCTGACTTTTTTCCAACACCCGGAAGCCGAGTTGCTGGTAAAATTGAAGGGATGCGTTTAGGTCGTTGACCCCGATTGTAATAAGGCTTGCCTCGCCTAAATGCATGAAAATGTTTTCCTGTAAGTAGTTGTGGGTGAAATAAAAGTAGGTAAAATTGAGGCGGATACAAAATAGGTGAAGGGGGGAGGCCCTACGTAGATCGGAAAGTAGCAATCCATTTTCATTCCCTTTTGTGTGGAATCAATAGCCAGTATTTCCTGGAAAAAGGAACCCGTTTGTCCGAGTACGTTTTTCTGTATTTTGCCAAAGAATTGTCTCTCTTTTGCCGGTGAAGGGCATAGCGTTGATAAGGCAAAGCGCCTCTGCGTTGGGGCATTGCGCTTTGAAACGTAACCGTATCCTGAAGCAGTTGATAGCTCCCTGAATCGAGCAAAGTGGTAGGTCCAAGACCCGACCAATGCCAATAGGTGTACGACTGGTCTTTTCGGAGTTGCAGGTACCACAAGTTGTCAATACTTGCTTTGAGGGTAAAACGGGCCTCGATGCTCTTTTGCGAACGAGCACCGAGACTAAGGCAAGCCACAATGACCAAAAAGAAAAGCCACCTAAACTCGGAGTGCCGCAACCAAATCATCACCAGCGAAAGGTAAACAACTTCTTTCTGCGGAGGGCTTTCCGGCTTTTTCTCCGTTTTTTCTTGCCTTTCAGCCATTGTAAACGCTTGGTTTTAGTCACCCTGGAGCGGTCGCACGGAAAAACCAGGGGCAAGGTGAGGCTGTCGTTTTCATATTGAATGGCAGCACTATCGGCACTGAGCACAAAAGCCGTTTGGGGATTGAGCCATTGCCGAAACTCCAACAAAAATACTTGGCCATCCGTTTGTCGTGCCAATTGAATATACTGCGCATTGATGCCGTTTTCGGTACCGCACAAAACGATATTTACCGGTACCTTGAGTCGATTGGTTAAGGTTATATCGCGAATGCACGAACGGTTATCTGCAATTAGTACTATACCTGTGGTAGCAGGAAACTCGTTTTGAGTGGCCAGCACCGCTTCTACATCGTTTTCGGGAGAGTCGCCACCGCGGCCGCGCGCGATTACCCGGTTGAACAGCTGCACCACACCGTTGAGTGACGTGGTGTTGCGGTGATAAATGCCACCAGTTTTTCCCACCGCTTTCTGGTTCCGTTTTTTGCGGTTGCCATCATTAAAAAATGAGAATTGCTCAATGGCACTGTGCTCTGGGTTGAGCAAATGCCACAACACCGCGTTGGCACTGTAGCCATACATGCTGCCCGTCCAATCGCACACTACCGAGAGGGTGCCTTCCGAAGTCAGCTGATCGAGCGCCCGCAATACCACCGAATCTGGTTGGCCGCCGTGTTCTTGAATGAATTCCAATACCTGAGCTAAGGTGGAGGTAGAATCTAAGGGCAGGGCAGAAGTATCTCCTGCGATCGTATCGGGTTGGGACAATTCTCCTACCTCATTTGGTGGTATCTCCTCACTTTTCAGCCTCAGTAACGAATCGGCCGCTGCAGATGCGTTCCATTCGTCCAACCAATAATCAATCACAAAGCCGTGAAATAAGCGTTTGGCCCTGGCTTCATCCTCACATCCGGTTTGTAGCACTACCCGGTAGGTAATGTTAGGGTCGTAGAACTGACTATCTAAAGCAAACAGTGCCTGCCACCGCCGGGTGAGCAAACCATCGTAAGCAGTAATCCAGGCTTCCGGCGATTTCGGGTAGGCCGTGAAGTACAGGGTTATTCGAGTGATGGTACTATTTTCAGGATGGGCACCAGGAGCCAGCGGGTCTAAGGTGGAACTGGCGTAGCCGTTGGGCAGGATAAGCTGAAAAACGGTTTGCTTCGGATAGTGAAACGCAGTTTGCTCATACACGGCAGGTACGGGCGTTACTCCGCTGTTCCGTACCCATTGCGGATCGGAAAGCTTCTCGTTCTGTCCCCTGGCAACCGTGGCGCTGATGAGAAAGAAAAGAAGGTAAGAAATGGAATAATGGATGCTCCTTCGGGTCATAAAGGGATGCAATGCCTTGAAAGCAGGCTTAGAGACTTGTGCTTACATAAACGGTTTTTGAACAAGAAATTGCTCGGACCTTCAATTTGTCACTTGGGTGTTGGCAATTGGTGGCTCAAAGATACTGGCCCAAAACGGTCTTCTGTAGCCCTCAGAGACAAAAAATGCGATCCAGTTGCTCTTGTCTCCCAACCGAGGAGCAGGGAGACAAAATCAGGGTTTCAATTTCTTGTCTCCCAAAAGTGCCTTTGGGAGACAAGCAGGCATCAAAAAGTCTGCCTCCCAACCAATGTCTTGGGAGACAAGCAGAAAATCAACTGTTTTTGAGCGCCTTTAAAACAAAAAAGACCGCCTCTAAGAGACAGTCTTTTTCGGTTTAAGCTATTCGGACAGCGGTTAAGCTGGTACGATCTTGTCTTTGGCATATTTGCCGTCTGCCAGTTTTTGTTTCACCACCTTAAAGGTTTCAATGGTGTATTCCACATCTTCGATAGTGTGTGCACCGGTAGGAATGAGGCGCAGCATGATGGTGTCTTTGGGCACCACCGGGTAGATAACCATCGAGCAGAAGATTTTGTAATTCTCGCGCAGGTCGAGAATGATGTTGGCCGCTTCGTAAGGTCCACCTTCGAGGAACACCGGAGTAACCGGAGAATTGGTGCGACCAAGGTTGAAGCCATTGGCCCGTAAACCGCTTTGCAATGCATCAACCACTTTCCAGAGGTTGTTGCGGTGCTCGGGTTGGTCTCGAATCATTTCCAGCCGCTTAAGTGCGCCTACTACCAACGGCATGGGCAACGACTTGGCAAACACCTGCGAACGGGTGTTGTAGCGGAGGTATTCAATAACGTTTTCTTCGGAAGAAATGAAGGCGCCAATGGTAGCAAAGGATTTGGCGAAAGTACCGAAGTACACATCAATGCCATCTTGCACCCCTTGGGCTTCGCCCGTACCAGCACCGGTAGCACCCATGGTGCCAATGCCGTGAGCATCGTCTACAAACAAGCGAAAGTTGTATTGCTTTTTCAGCTCAACAATTTCTTTGATCAGGCCTTGGTCACCGGCCATGCCAAATACACCTTCGGTAATCACCAAAATACCACCGTTGGTTTTTTCAACCATGCGGGTAGCCCGTTCGAGCTGCACTTTGAGCGAATCAATGTCGTTGTGCTTGAACACAAACCGTTTACCGTGGTGCATCCGTACGCCGTCGATGATGCAAGCGTGCGACTCAGAGTCGTACACCGCTACATCGTTGCGGTCGAGTAGGGCATCGATGGCAGAAGCACATCCCTGATATCCGTAATTGAGCAGAACAGTATCTTCTTTGCCAACAAAGGCTGACAGTTCGCTTTCAAGTTGTTCGTGGTAGCTGGAGTTACCCGACATAATGCGGGCGCCCATGGGCAGGGAAAGACCGTACTCAGCAGCAGCATTAGCATCCGTTTCACGTACCTCGGGATGGTTGGCTAAACCGAGGTAATTATTCACACTCCATACCAGCATATCTTTTCCCCGAAAAGTCATCCGGTTAGAGATCTCACCTTCTAACTTGGGAAAAAAGAAATAGCCCTGACCCACCTGAGAATATTGCCCAAGCGGCCCACGGTTGTTTTGCAGGCGTTCAAATATATCCACCTTGTAGACGTTTAGTTATCAATCTGCCCCGAAAATGCGGGGATTTTGGTGACAAAATTAGCACAAAATTTTTTAGGGCAAACTATAGGTAACCCTACATATATAAAGAGTTTGTCAACAGTAACACTAAAAAAAGTATCTTTGCGCGATGTTTCGGAAGGGAGTACCGTTTCTTGTACTATTTATAGGTCTTTTGTTGGGATTCAGCGCTTGTAGCGAATACAACAAGGTAGTTAAAGGTACCGACCTTAAAAAAAAGTATGATACTGCTATTGCACTCTACAACGATGGCAAATACTTTAAAGCTTATCCACTTTTCGAAGAATTAGCAACTATTTACCGGGGAACCGGCCGGGCTGAAAAGGTGTATTACTACTATGCCTTTACCGAATTTGGTTTGGGGCAGATGGATGCCGCCAGCTACCGCTTCGAAACCTTTTATAAGTCATTCCCCAAAAGCGAATATGCTGAGGAATGTCAGTTTATGAGTGCTTACTGTTTCTACCTCAACAGTCCGAATTACTCATTGGATCAAACCAGCACCTACCAAGCCATTCAACAACTACAGTTGTTTATAGACCAATATCCCTTGAGCCAACGGGTAGACAGTTGCAACGTATTGGTAGACAAACTGCGCGGAAAATTGGAGCGTAAAGCTTATGAAACGGCCAAGCTCTACTACAAAACCCAATATTACCGCTCGGCCATTGTGGCTTATGAAAATATGTTGATTGAGTTTCCCGATTCTGATTACCGGGAAGAATCGACCTTTATGATCTTTAAGGCCAACTACCGTATGGCCATTGGCAGTGTAGAACGCTTAAAATTAGAGCGCCTGAATACTGCCATGAAAGCTTACGTCAAATTTGTGGATGCATATCCCGAAAGCAAATATATTCGCGAAGCGGAGCAGATGTATGATAATGCCCTGCGCGAAAAAGAAAAACTGAGTACTCCCAATTCATAATCAACTATATGGACTTCAAGAAATCTAACGCTCCGGCATCTACCGTAACCCGCAACCTGCGCAAAATCGATGGCCCCACCGGAAATATTTACGAATCCATCGCCATCATCAGCCGCCGTGCCAACCAAATCAGCAAAACGCTGAAAGAGGAGTTGAGCAACAAATTGGCTGAGTTTGCTTCTTCGACCGACAACCTGGAAGAAATTTTTGAAAACCGGGAGCAGATCGAGATTTCCAAATTTTACGAGCGCCTGCCCAAACCACACTCTGTGGCTACTCAAGAATTTTTGGACGGCCGCATCTACCACCGCAATCCTGCCCGGGAGCAACAAGAGGGAGAAGACAACGCTTAATCGCCACTTGTGATGTTGCGCGGCAAAAAAATCCTGTTGGGGGTAACCGGCAGTATTGCCGCCTACAAAGCAGCTCTGTTGGTGCGCCTGCTGGTAAAAGCCGGTGCTGAAGTGCAGGTGGTGATGACCCCTGCCGCCAAAGAATTTATAACACCACTGACTTTGGGAACTTTGTCCCGAAGGCCAGTGGTGTCTGCGTATACGGCCGATCCCAACAGCGGAGTGTGGAACAATCACGTAGAACTTGGCTTGTGGGGAGACGTGCTTTTGATGGCTCCCGTAACTTCCAACACCCTGGCCAAAATGGCCAATGGCTTGTGCGACAACGTACTGATGGCCACCTACCAATCGGCACGCTGCCCGGTGTGGGTAGCTCCGGCGATGGACCTCGATATGTTTCAACATCCCGCTACTCAGGCCAACCTTTCACAATTGCGCCAGTATGGGCACCACATTGTGGAACCCGAAAGTGGGGAACTCGCCAGCGGCTTGGAAGGCAAAGGTCGCATGGCGGAGCCCGAACATTTGGTAGCCGATTTGCAAGACTATTTTGCGGAAAATCGCCCTTTGGCCGGTAAAAAAGTGTTGATAACGGCCGGGCCAACCCACGAGGCCATTGATCCCGTTCGCTTTATTGGCAACCGGTCGAGCGGCAAAATGGGCGTTGCGCTGGCCGATGAAGCGGCCCGCCGAGGCGCGGAAGTCACGCTGATTTTGGGGCCGAGCAAAGAACAACCTCAGGAAAACATGCAAGTGCTACGGATACAAAGTGCAGCGGAAATGCACACAGCATGTTTAGAAGCCTTTCCAAAAACCGATATTGGTATATTGTCGGCTGCGGTGGCCGATTTTCGGCCAGCCCAAGTAGCCCGTCAAAAAATAAAGAAAGCAGCTGGCGAAGTGCCCGAAATACTTTTGGAACGCACGGTAGACATTGCCAAAGCCTTAGGGGAGACCAAGCAGCCGCACCAATTGCTGGTAGGCTTCGCCCTGGAAACCCACGATGAGGAAAGCAACGCCCGTAAAAAAATCATTTCAAAAAACCTCGATTTGATCGTGCTCAACAGCCTTAACGATGCTGGTGCAGGCTTTGGACACGAAACCAACCGCATCACCTTGATCGATCGGCAAAATAATTCGAAACGATTCGAGTTAAAGACCAAGCACGAGGTGGCGGCCGACATTCTCGATGCCCTTCAAACCCTGAATCATGCTTAGATCGCTACTGCTTATCGGATGTTTTTTCTTCGCCCTTGCTGCCTCGGCACAGGAACTCAATTGCCAGGTAACGGTGAACTCAAGCCAAATTGAGGGAAGTGAAAAAACGGTTTTCAATGCCATGGAAACTTCCATTCGCGAGTTCATCAACAACCGCAAGTGGACCTCAGACATCTACCAAATCGACGAGCGCATTGAGTGCTCTTTCCTCATCAACCTCACCGAACGCTTATCGGCCGATCAATACAAGGCCACGTTGCAAATTCAGGCCCGCCGGCCGGTTTACGGCACGGCTTATTATACCACCACTTTCAATCACATCGACAACGATTTTACGTTTCGCTACCTGCAATTCGATGTATTGGACTTTAGCGAAAGCCAATACCTTTCTAACCTCACTTCGGTTTTGGGTTTTTATGTCTACATGATTTTAGGGACCGACTACGATACCTTTTCTAAAAAGGGTGGTGAGCCCTTCTTTCAAAAAGCCATTGATGTGGTGAACAATGCACAAACCGCCAACGATGCCGGTTGGAAAGCGTTTGAATCTACCGACAATCGCTACTGGTTGGTAACCAATTTGGTAGATCCTCGTTTTGAGTCGCTGCGCATTTGCAGTTATGATTATCACCGACAAGGTTTTGACTTACTGGCCAACAAGTTGGAAGAGGGAAGGGAAAACATTACGGTAGCTTTGGAGAGTTTGCGCAAACTGCACCGGGCGGTACCCAATTCCCTCAACATGAAGCTGTGGTTTCAAGCCAAAGGAGATGAGATTGTCGACCTGTATTCTGATGCCAATCCTGAGGAGAAAACCCGCATCATCAATTTGCTAGATCAAATCGATCCGGCCCGAACCAGCAAGTATTCCAAGATCCGCTGATAGCCTGCGCGCGACCCCCAACCGGGTTTCTTGACTCTGCCGAAAGGCTGACACGTGCGCTCGGCGACCGGCATTGCGATGCTCGACGACCGGAAGGAGCAGTTCCTTCGACACGATTCCCAACCGGGCTTCTCGACTTCGCTCGAAGTCCGGAAGGGGCCACAATCACCATGTCTGGTCCCCGAGCGGACTGCGTCAGCCCACTGGCTGAGTCGCGGGGCCTGGGATTTCAAACCACCATACTCTTTTGTTCTCCAAAAGATCAATACAAGGATGACCCTTCGATCTCGGTAAGGGATTGAAATTGCATAGGCGCTTCCATGTGCGAGAATTTTGGATCATTAATTTTTAAGCGTACAGAGCGATTCATTTCCTGCCTCTGAGTTTCAACATCGAACTTGTTAATGCAATTGAGATGTTATAACTTTGTAATAACATCTTAAGATCTAATGAAATCAAGAATTACAAAAATCGGAAACTCAAAAGGGATCATCATTCCTAGTATTCTGCTCAAGGAGTTTGGGGTAGAAGGAGAGGTAAACCTTGAGGTCAAAGACAGTCAACTGATCATTACCAAGGTTGATCATCCTCGTCAAAAATGGGCAGAGGCTATCCAAAAAGCGGAACCCTCGGATGAATTGATCGATGATTCAACGAATGATTTCGATGAGGAGGAATGGACTTGGTGAATCAATTTGAAGTTTTTCTCATTGGTCTTAACCCAACTAAAAGGTCTGAGATTAAAAAAACAAGACCTTGTGTTGTCATTTCTCCTAATGAATTGAATCATCATTTGAAAACGGTCATCATTGTTCCAATGACGACGACTCGAAAAAACTATCCTTTCAGAGTGAAATGTGCTTTTAAGGGAAAGCATGCCGATATTGCATTGGATCAGTTGAGGGCGGTGGATAAGAGTCGATTGATAAAGAAAATCGGCAAAATAAAACCCACAGAAGCCGAAACGTGTCTGCAAATGCTGCAAGAAATGTTTGCATAGTTCTCTTTCCAGGTTTCATCTCCATAAGTTTTCCACACCCGCTCCACAAAGCCGCAGAACTGACTACTTTTAGCCTGCTAAACTGCTGCGATGCTCAAACACCTATTGGTTCGTCATTTTGCTCTGATCGATCACCTGGAAGTTGATTTTTCGGATGGGCTTACCATCATCACCGGGGAAACCGGTGCAGGAAAGTCGATCTTATTGGGGGCCTTGGGCCATATCCTTGGCCAGCGGGCCGATAGCAAAAGCGTGCAGGAGGGAGCTAAAAAATGCATTATAGAAGGTGCCTTTGCCATTGAACGCTACGCCTTGGAAGGTTTCTTTCGCGAACACGACCTCGATTATGAAGCCGTAACCACGCTTCGGCGAGAGATCACTCCCGCTGGAAAATCGCGGGCCTTCATCAACGATACGCCGGTGTCGCTGGCGCAAATGAAAGCCTTGGGCAGTCAATTGGTAGACGTACACAGCCAACATCAGAGCCTGCGCCTCAACCGGGCCGAGTTTCAATTGTCGGTGCTGGACGCTGTGGGAGGCCACCACGGTGTGTTGGCCAACTACAAAGACACTTACCGCCTGTGGCGCAAAGCCAGCCAGGAATTGGAAGCGTTGGAGGAGGCGCGTAAAACGGCCAAACGCGACCAAGACTATTTGCAATTTCAGCTGGATGAATTGAGCCAGGCGAATTTAGAAGCTAACGACCAGGACGATTTAGAGGCTGAGCTGATGCAGTTGGAAAACACTGAAGCCATTAAAGGCAACGTGTTTGGCGCGTTGCAAGGTTTGCAACATGCCGATGCCAATGCCTTGGACATGCTGAACCAATGCCGCCAACTGTTGGAGCAGGTCACGCGTTTTCACCCTACACTCCCGGAATTGGCCCAGCGTTTGCAAAGTGCCGTCATTGAACTGGAAGACTTGGGGCAGGAGTTGGAACGCCTGGAAGGAGACCTGGCCCACGACCCGGAACGCATTGCCCTGGTGACCGAGCGCCTCGACTTGCTGCAGCGCCTGGAAAAGAAACACCTGGTGAGTACCATGGAAGAGTTGCTGCAGCTGCAACAGGAATTGGAGGGTCAACTCTCCGATATCAGCCATTTAGACGATCGTCTGGAAGCCTTACAGCAGAAGGTGACCCAACACGAGTTGGCGCTTCAGCGTAAGGCCGACCAATTGCACCAAAAGCGTCAACAAACCATTCCTCAATTGGAAGCCGATATCCAACAGCTTCTGGCCTTGCTGGGAATGCCGCATGCCACCCTTCAGGTTCGTCTGGAAGCCTTAGATACCTTCTCGATAAGCGGTTTCGACAAAATTTCGTTTCATTTCAGTGCCAACCCGGGTGAGCCAGCACGACCTTTGACCGAAGTGGCTTCAGGCGGGGAGCTTTCCCGGCTCATGTTGGCCATTAAAGCCATAGTAGCTCGTAAAACGGCATTGCCCACCATTATTTTCGACGAGATCGATACTGGTGTTTCCGGTGGTGTAGCCGCCAAAGTGGGCGATATTCTAAAAGAAATGGGGCAGAGCATGCAGGTGATGAGCATTACGCACTTGCCACAAATTGCCGGAAAGGGTGCCCAACACCTGAAAGTGAAAAAGGTGGTGGAGAGCGGAACTACCCGCTCCGATATCGACGTGTTGACCGAGGAAGAACGGGTAGAAGAGATTGCCCGGATGCTCAGCGGCCAGCAAATGACCGATGCCGCCCTGCGCAACGCCCGAGAGCTTTTGCAAGCCTAAGGTCGTGTGCCTAAATTGCTATATTTGCCCTCCTCAAACCTAAAGAAGCAAACATGGCCAACGATTTGTTGAAAGGAAAAAAAGGAATCATTTTCGGAGCCCTCGATGAGCGTTCCATCGCCTGGAAAGTTGCCGAACGCGCCCACGAAGAAGGGGCACAATTCGTGCTCACCAATGCACCCATCGCTTTGCGGATGGGCAAAATCAAAGAATTGGGCGAAAAGTGTGGAGCGGAGATCATTCCGGCAGATGCTACCAACAACGAAGACCTGACCCAACTCTTCGAAAAGTCGATGGAGATTTTGGGAGGCAAAGTCGATTTTGTTTTGCATTCCATTGGTATGTCGCCCAACGTGCGCAAGAAGAAGCATTACACCGATCCCAATTACGATTTTTATCACAAGACCATGGACATTTCGGCCATGTCGCTCCACCGGGTGTTGAGCACTGCCATGAAAGCCGATGCCATCAACGAATGGGGATCTGTTGTAGCGCTTACGTATATCGCAGCGCAGCGGGTATTCCCCGATTATAACGATATGGCCGATGCCAAGGCCCTGCTCGAAAGCATCACGCGTAGTTTTGGTTATCATTACGGTGTGGCCAAAAAAGTGCGGATCAATACCATTAGCCAATCGCCCACCCCAACCACGGCTGGTTCGGGCGTGAAAGGCTTTGGAGATTTTCTGGCCTATGCCGAGGCTATGTCGCCTTTGGGCAATGCCGATGGCGGTGCGTGTGCCGATTATGTGCTCTCACTTTTCTCTGACTTGACGCGTTACGTCACCATGCAAAACCTTTTTCACGATGGTGGGTTCTCCTTCACCGGAGTATCGCAAAAAACCATGGAAATGGTAGGCCTGGGCCAGGACGAAGGGTAATACCAGTTACCTAAAAAGCATTGATTGAAGAGTGTTTCCGCTTGGGAGACACTCTTTTTTTGTTTCCCTGCTTCAGGTTTCGAAGGATTTAGAGATCGACACATCGGAAAAGATGTTCGGTTTTACCACCAAGTAATTTTGGTTATGGGAAGCTGGGGTGGCTCCTTTGTGCAAGGTGTGGCCACCTGATTCAGTGGCATCGTAAGATCAGGCAACAGAAAGAGAACAGTGTTGAGCCTGCCTCACCGCTAAGTTTTGTACCCCTATTTCAGGATTTACTGTCTAAAATGGTGAACCAGGAGCAGGACGATAAACCTTATCGTAAGCGCTGTCTCCCTACGGTTGTTGGGGGAGACAAGCGTTTACCGGTTGTGTTGTCTCCCAAGTCCCTTTTGGGGAGACAGGATGTCCCATCAATTTTTGTCTCC
>ERZ1740068.159-NODE-159-length-42449-cov-26.683422_pt1 | contig 42449 bp, 32 predicted proteins | sample MGYA00581735_ERZ1740068 | MGnify/ENA primary metagenome ERZ1740068 (study PRJEB43018, sample SAMN04849740) | marine metagenome | isolation source: floating plastic debris | place: Pacific Ocean | collected 2008-08-30 | study: EMG produced TPA metagenomics...
ATAGCCCCCTAACCTACACCAATCTCGCCCCCTTTTTAGATGCGTTTACCCTGCGCGACTTCGCCCTCGTAGGCTTCGGCCAGAAAAACGTAGAGATCCTCCTTCTCCGAGATGGGAAAGATCGGGCTGCGATCGCGCTCGCCATATCCCCCATCTTCCAGAACGAAAATCCGCCAGACCTTGCCGTCGTAGCGCCAAAACTCCGGCACGCCGATCGCGGCGTAGAGCCGATTTTTGTCCAGGTCGGTGTTGGTGATATCGACCTCCACGACTAGATCGGGCGGTGGGTCGGCATCGAAGTCCACGTTGCGCCCCGCCACCTGCGGCTGATTCTGGATGTAGTAAGCACAGTCGGGTTCGGCTCCTTTCTTGACGCGATCGAGGTTCATCGTCGTTGAGCCCATCGTTTTCATTTCCATACCCATCTCGCCGACGAGGACGCGGACGAAAAGCTCGATGAGACGCAAGGAGACCTCGTGGTCTTCGAGCGGCATGGCAATTTCGAGGGTTCCGGAGCTGTAGCTGATGCGGGAGTTGCGACGCAGGGGCAGCGCCTGGAAGATTTGCAGGTAGCTCTCCCAGCTCACGTCGTGGAAGGCGACGCGCTGCTCTCCGGAAAGCGTTCGGGTTTGAATGGCGATCGTCATGGGGATTGCCTCAAGCGGGAGACCAACACCAAATCTAGATTAGCTCGGCGCAGTATGCCGATTAGCCCCGAGCTTGTCGTTGGCGTAGCCTCTGCGCAGCAGGTCGGGCGGTTTCCAGCATGATGCAATCGACCTTCGCGACATTTGGAGTTGGTGTCACTGCTACTTTAGCGAGTTCAGCACACAGCGTTTGACTTCCGCTATTTCAGTCTTAAGTACGGATCGCGCCCCTGTCCATTCTCGATTTTCTCAATGCATCTCAGCCAGTCTTCCCAAGCAGCGGGATCTGCGGTGCTGCCATCGCCAAGCAACGACATCTCGCCAAGCAGGCCGCCCACCTCATCCGATTTAGTGCGATCGTAAAAGTCATTCAGAAACTCGTACATCGCCAGATAGGCTTCTTTGTAGTCAAGATTCATTGGTCTACCATCTCGGTTGAGTGTCAATCGATCTCGTGGCGTTCGCCCTACCGGCCTACGTCCAGCGACGGAAAAACGCGCCGTCTTCTCCGGCCTCCACCGTCCGCTGGGCGATTCGCGCCATTGCGTCTTCCCCGAGCGGCTGGTAGCGCCGTGCGATATTGACGTTGAACTCGAGCTGCTCGGCATTTTCAGCGGCGATGACGCAACAGTGGACGCCGGGAAGTGACAGGCTATAGCCCATTGCCTGTTCCATATCGATGAGATCTGGCCGAATCAGGCGACCGTAGGCCGGGACTTTCATCGCGATAACGCCGACGTTGCGATCGCGGGCCGTCGGCAGCGCTCCGGTCGAGAACGGTCGCGGGTGGTGAATGTCGGCGGCGTTGAGCGTAATCAGCGTCGTGTCGAACTCGTAGCGGCGAATCGCCTCGGCGATAACATCTGGCTCGTGGTGGCCGGTGATCCCCAGGAAGCGCACGAGCCCCTGTTCCTTCGCTTCGAGCATGGCCTTGTGCGCGCCGGTGTTGCTAAAGATTTCGTCCAGCTCGTTCGTAAACGAGACGTGGTGGAGCTGCCAGCCGTCAATGTAGTCAGTGTTCAGCCGTTGCAGCGAGCTTTCCAGGTGTCGCCACGCGCCGTCGTAGTCGCTGGCGGCGGTTTTGGTGTTGATGTAAACGCGATCGCGCACGGCGGGCAGCACCTGACCGAACTGCGCTTCGGAGTCGCCGTAGCTGTTGGCGGTGTCGAAGTAGCGGACGCCCAGCTCTAAGGCACGCTCGATGAGGGCGATCGCCTTCACTTCGTTGCGGGGATCCGAGATCGGCGTTTTGCCAGCACCGCCCAAACCGAGCAGCGGCACCGACACCTGCGTACGACCCAACACGCGCTCGGGCATCGGCGGCGCGGCGTCGGGGTCGGGATCGATGGGCATTGCTGAGGCGGAAGTTTGCGTCGTGTCGCGATCGCCCACGGCACGGCAGGCCATCGTCGAGAGCATGGCCGCACCGCCGAGAAGAAAGTTGCGCCGCTTGGTTCTGTCGCGCTTGTTGGTTTCGCTCATGGAAACTCGTACGAATGCTTCTGCAACTACGGTAACGCCGGTTTTCAACATGGCGCACTGCTTGCGCCGCGACCGGAGTTCCGGCTGTGTTAGCTGACTGCGGCGACGGCACGATCGGGGATCAAGGTGCTGCAAAAGGCGCGGAACCCGGCGGACTCCAGCGCCGCGACCGCGCGACCCGAATCGGAAACGCGGAACTGCGCGCCGAGCCGGATAAAGTGGCACTGACCGCCCGCGCGGATTAGGCCGATGACGGGGACTTTGCTGGTGTTGCCTTCATCGCCCTGGTTCGAGAGCGAGAGGATAACTTGTCGCAGGTAGTCGCGCTGCTGGATGTCGTTAGCGCGCTCGAGAGCGATTTCGACGATAACCATCTGGACGCGTTCGACGGGCTCGACTTCATCGATGATAATTTGCGTTTGGTCGTCGCGGCGATCGGCTTTGCCCCAGACGATCAGCCGCGCGTCGGCCTGGATGTGTTCCTGGACGACCGCGTACGTCCGGGGAAAGACGACGCCTTCGGCCTGCCCGGTCAGGTCTTCCATCTCGACGATCGCCATGCGATCGCCTTTCTTGGTGACGATCGGCTTGACGCTGCTGAGCATGACGATCGCGCTGAGGGTCGTTTTCTCGGGCTGTTCGGCCAGGTCACCGAGGCTGATAGGTGCGAGGAGCTGCGATCGCGACTGAATCGACTTCAGCGGGTGGTCGGAGACGTAGAAACCGAGCAGCTCTTTCTCGAGGCGCAGCTTCTCCATCGGCTCGAACGGCAGCACCGGCGGGGCGTTCGGAGCCATCTCGTAGACGCGATCGCCGCTGTCTTCGGCGCTGTCGCCCCCGCCGCCCAGCACGTCGAACAGGTTGCTCTGCCCCGAAATGCGGTCTTTGGCACGGCTTTGCGCCCAGTCGAGAACGAACTCCAAATCGTGCATGAGCTGGTTGCGGTTGTCGCTGAGGCGATCGAACGCACCACACTGGATCAGCGCCTCCAGCGCCCGACGGTTCACTGCCCGCAAATCGACGCGATCGCACAGCTCCGCCAGCGACCCGAACGAGCCTTCTTCGTTACGAGCTTTGAGGATGCACTCGATCGCGCCCTCGCCCAGGTTCCGCACCGCCGAGAGCCCGAACAAAATTTTGTTGCCGTCCACCGGCGTAAAGTCCAGCGACGATCGGTTGATATCCGGCGACTCCACCTGAATATTCATATTCATACAGGTGGCGATATATTTCTGCACCTTGTCCTGGATGCCGCTGTTCGCCGTCAGCAGTGCCGCCATGTACTCAACGGGATAATTAGCCTTGAGGTACGCCGTCTGATAGGTGACGTAGCCATAGGCCATCGAGTGGGATTTGTTAAAGCAGTTGGAGGCGACGCTGCCGTCTGCGAGCAGGAAATTATGGTCGCGCTCGACGCCGATATCGTAGACGGACTGTGGGATGAGACGCTGGCGGCTGACGATCTTGACCACGGGCGGTAGGCGCGGCGAAACCGGCGTGAAACAGCACGCTCCCATCCTATCGCGGCGGGCAATTTACAATTGGGTAAAGTTCGCGACTTGCAGCTTAGTGCTGTGGGAAATTTGCGGGAGGAGACATAGTGCTAGACGTTCGGAAGAAACCACCCGAAACTCTCTCGCTCAATCTGCCGATGGCGCTTCGACTACAGGTAACACTGGAGCAGCTTAAAGTATTGGCCGCACACAATCGAAACTTGCGTCTGGAGCTTAGCGCCAAGGGAGAATTACTCGTGAATCCACCAACCGGCTGGGAAACTGGCGAGCGCAACATGGACATTTCCCTCCAGCTCGGCATCTGGTGGCGCGGTGCGGGCAAGCCGGGGAAAGTATTCGACTCCTCGACAGGATTCACGATGCCGAGCGGCGCGGTTCTCTCGCCCGATGCCTCTTGGGTCAGCGCCGATCGCTGGGCGAAGCTGACCGACCCGCGCAGCCAAACTTTTGCGACAGTCTGCCCGGATTTTGTCGTCGAGCTGCGGTCGGCGTCGGACTCGCTGAGGGTGCTGCAAGCCAAGATGGGTGAGTACATCGAGAACGGCGCGCGGCTGGGCTGGGCGATCGACCCGCAGCGTCAGACGGTGGAAATCTATCGCCCCGATCGCGAAGTCGAAACTCGCCAGAAACCCGCGTCGATCTCTGGCGAAAGCGTCTTGCTAGGATTCACGCTCGATTTGGCCGACATCTGGGGTTAAGCTTCCCGGTCGGTCGCGATCGACTCTTCGAGCTCAAACAGTCCTGCCTGCACCTCAAAGCCGCGTTTTAAAGTCGCCCCGAACGCACGACTGTGCCGTTAGTCGCGCATTGTTCCGAATGGGCGTATGCGAGCGGTTAGCCACTCGGCCAACTGCTCGCGCTTTAAAGTCCCTGCCGCAAGTGCCAACATGACCCGTTCTTGCTCGTCTACCGAACACGACAGCTCGCGATCGTTCAGTACGAGAAACAGTTCCACCGCAGCATGGGCAACGCGCTTGTTCCCATCGACGAACGGGTGACCGATCGCCAGTGAAAGACAGAGCGCCCCGGCTTTTTCTGGAAAGTTCGCGTACAGTTCTCGACCGTCAAATGTCATCTGAGGCTGCGCGACCGCCGACTCTAGCGCACCGCGATCGCGTAGGCCCAATGCACCGCCCGTCCGCTCGACAATACGCCGATGCAGCAACAGAATTTCCTCGGCGGTCAGGTAGCGAATCGTGCGAGCCACGGTTACGACAAGCGCTCGTACAGTTCGTGGTTTTTCTGAAGCACGTAGTCGATCGCATCGTCGAGCGATGTCGGTGGGGATGATTTCGCTCGACCTTGAAGTTGACTTTTAATCGGAAGCTCGACAGTCGAAACAACGAGGTCTCGGGCTTGGGAATTCCCTAAAGCAGCCTCGCTCACCCAAAATAAAGTCGCCAGACGAGTAGCAGCTAATTCTTCGCCATCCTGCGAGTGGGCGCTCTCTATCGACTGCTGGTCGGCTCGCTCGGCAATGAATTGTCGGAACCGAGTCTCAGACGTGCCGATGCAGCCCGCAACTTCAGCCAGACTGAGGCGCAGCGAGCCGTCTGGAAATTGCCACACTCGCAAACTACGGTCGCCGATCGTAATGTATTCCACTGCACCTTGTGATTCTTGCACCGGTCTCCAGGGCTGAGTTCTACGATTCCCAATCCGTCGCGATCGACTCTTCGAGCTGGAACAGCTCCGGCTGCACCTCGAAACAGTAAATCGGATTGCCGCCGGTGCTGACTTCCACGTCCGCCTCGAACACTTTCGCCTGATTTTTGAGATAGTCTTTGGCCGTATCACCGGGAAGGTCGGCTTCCATTGCGAATTGCAGCAGCGAGACGCGCCCGTCGTTTTGCTTTAGCAGCCGGAACAAGGTCGCCTGGAGCTTCTGCTGGCTGGCGAGACCGGCCTCGATCGCGTCGCGTTTGTTCTGCCGCATCAGGCTCCAGACCAGCCAGCCCGCGATGCCCGTCGGCGGCAGGCCAATCGCCATAATGACGATCGAAAGCTGCCGCACCGTCGAACTCGGATCGAGCAGACCGTATCCGGCCAACAGTACGATCGGCGCGCCGACGGCGAGCAGCACGCCCGCCCCGGCTTTTTTGAAGAATTTCAGCGTACCGGCAACGGGGTCGGCAGAGTTCATGGGTCTGGCTCGCAGGAGGATTCTGCGCCCATTTTAAGATGCCGATTCACGGCACGCGGGGCGGTGGCGCGGGGGGATAGCCGCCCCCAAAAGCATGCCTCGAAGTTTCCCTTCAAGGTCGCGGACTGACATCGCCTCGAGCGCAGCTGAGCCACTAATCGCGAATCTGCACCGGCATCACCAGGTGGGTCATCTTCGTGCCGCCGATCGGCATGACGATTGCGGGCGAAGTGGGCGTATTGAGCTTGAGCTGCACCTCGCTGGTGGTCAGGTTGCGCAGCGACTCCATGACGTAGCGGACGTTGAAGGCGATCGCCAGGCCGTCGCCGACGAGCTGCACGCCTAGAGACTCTTTGCCACTGCCGACATCGGCGGCATCGACGGTCAGCGCCAGGTTCTGGGCGGTGGCGTCGAAGCTGAATTTGACGATGTTGTTTTTTCGATCTGCGATCACGGCGATGCGCTCGAGGGTGCTGAGCAGGGCGCGGCGATCGACGCTGACCTCGGTGGCGAAATCCTTGGGCAAGAGCTGGCGGTAGGCCGGATAGGTTCCGTCGAGCTTGCGGCTGGTGACGCGGTGGTCTTCGATCTCGAACACCACTTGGCTGTCGTCGAAGTGCAGCGTGACCGACTCTTCCGGGTCGCGCTTGGCGATCGTCCGCTCCAGCTCGCGCAGGGCGTTGCCGGGGATCGTCACGGCAATCTCTTTGAGGGCTTCGTTGCTGGCCGCATCGTCATCGAGAGTTTCGACAACCGCGAGACGGTGTCCGTCGGTGGAGGCAAATTCCAGGCCACCCTCGCCCATCGACAGGTGAACGCCGGTCAGTACCTGTTTGGTTTCATCGTTGCTGGCCGAGAACAGCGTGCCGCGCAGCCCTTCGAGCAGGGTCTCGACGCCGATCTGGACGGTTTTGCCGTCGTCGATCGAGGGCAGCTCGGGGAACTCTTCCGAACTCATGCCGCGCAGCTCGTAGTTGCCGGTCAGGCAGGCCAGGGTCGTCAGGGTCGCTTCGGGCTCGTTCGCCAGTGAAATCGGCCCGTCGGGCAAGCGCGAAACGATGTCGTTAAGCAGCTTGGCGGGGATGGCGATCTCGCCGCCTTCATCGATCGCGGCGGGGAAGCTGGTGCGAATCCCGAGGCTCAAATCGAAGGCCGTCAGCCGGATGCGCTGCTCGTCAGAGTCGGCGGTCAGGCGCACGTTGGCCAGCACGGGATGGGTCGGGCGGGACGGAACCGCATGGATCGCTAGCGATAGATTGTTGCTCAGGTCGGAACGATCGCAGGTCAGTTTCATAACGTTAAGCGGCGGTTAGGATGAAACAGTCGGTCTCGTGCGGTTCTGGCGAGGGTTGGCTCGGCGACGATTGCGGGGTTGCGCCGAGAAGCGGCCCCTCTCCGGAGGTCGATCTTGGCGGGTTGCTGTCGCAGGGGGCGCGGTAGAGTCACCGAGTCGCGGCGCTCGCTTTTCGAGCCCTTCGCGGTTGCGCTCGGGTGTTCAGCATAGCGAAAACGATCGCGCGATCGGGGTCTGCGAACGGTCTGTAATACGGACGGCAAACCTTCTCAAATTTCAAACAATCTCAAACAGGAGTTGACAGAACTGGGATGGCGATTTCGATCTATCAGGTTGATGCCTTCAGCAACCGCCCGTTTAGCGGCAACCCGGCTGCCGTATGTCTGCTCGACGACGATCGCGACGACGAGTGGATGCAGGAAATGGCGGCAGAGATGAACCTCTCGGAGACGGCGTTTCCCCGCGCGATCGACGAGAAGCGCGTCTCGCTGCGTTGGTTCACGCCGACGGTCGAGGTCGATTTGTGCGGTCACGCAACTTTGGCCGCCGCCCACGTCCTATGGGAGAGCGGCGCGATCGCCCCGGAGACCACCATCGAATTCGAGACCCACAGCGGCCCGCTGTTCGCCTGCCGTCGCGGCGACTGGATCGAACTCGACTTTCCGGCCCAACCCGTGCGCCCGCTCAATCCGGTTCCGTCGAGCTTGCTGGCAGGATTAGAAGTCTCGCGCGCGCGCTTCGTCGGGACGGACGGGGCCGACTACGTGGTCGAACTCGACTCGGCAGAAGCCTTACGCACCCTAGAGCCGAGTCAAACGCTGCTCTCGCGTCTGCCCCTGCGCGGCGTCACCGTCACCGCCCGAGCCGAAGTCGGCGATCGCTACGACTTTATTTCACGCTTTTTCGCACCGAACGCGGGCATTCCCGAAGACCCCGTTACCGGCTCGGCCCACTGTAGCCTCGCGACCTACTGGGCCGGCCAGCTGAAGAAAAACGACTTTTGGGCCTACCAGGCGTCGGCGCGTGGTGGCGAGCTAAAGGTTTCGCTGGTGGGCGATCGCGTCAAACTTTGCGGTCAAGCCGTCACGGTCTTTAACGGCGAAGTGTCCGCGTAGCCCGCCGGTCTCGGCCGATCGCCGCGCCCCGACCACCCCGACCAATTTCGACCTGTTAAGCTGAGTCAGCGACGCGACCGTCGTGCCTGTATGAAGCCCCCGCCTGGAACTAGGAGCGAACGACAGCTATGGACTGGTATGCGGAAGACGCTCTGGCGCTGGGCGAACTCGATCGCGAACTCGGCGAACTCGGGCGATCGCCGTCGGAGTACTACATCGTTCGCCAAGCGATCTTTGAAACCGCCGACCTCGAGTACGGCTCGCTGGTGCAGTTTTCCGAGGCGGCGCTCCAGTCCGGCGCTGCTGCCCTCGCGGCCCGCACGACGATCGTTACCGATATTCCAATGGTGCAGGTGGGCATTGCGCCCAAGCTCCAGCGCACTTTTTCTAATCCCGTCTACTGCGGCATCGAAGCTCTGACGCGCCCCCAGCGCAGCAAGTCCCAAGCCGCCTGGGGCGTTGAGACCCTGGCGCGCCGCTACCCCGAAGCCATCTTCGTCATCGGCCAGTCCGCTAGCGCCCTCGCCAGCCTCGTCGAAACCATCGAGTCGGAAGATATCAACCCCGCCCTCGTGATCGCCACGCCCTCGGGCTTTGCGGGCGGTGACATCCTTAAAGAGCGCCTCAACGATTCGCGCGTCCCCCATATCCGCAGCGCCGGACGCAAGGGCTCGGCGATCGTCGCTGTCGCCATCTTCAACGCTCTGCTCGATCTGGCGTGGCAGGGGTACGCCCACGGCGAAACCGCGATCGACGAAAACGGCCTCGACCTGCGCTAGCGATCGCGCCCGATCCAAGCACGCCCCCTGTACAATTGTCTCCGCGCACTCGCGCCAGCCAGTCGTTTTTTATCGGAGTCGAAGCAGTTATGGCGATCGCCGTTGGGGTCATTCAGGCGCTGGGGTTTCCCGGAACCCTCGCCGCTGCGGATGCGATGGTCAAGGGCGGTCGGGTGACCCTGGTCTTTTTCGACAAAGCCGAGCGCTCTGAATTTATGGTCGTGATTCGCGGCCCTGTCTCCGAAGTCAAGCGCGCGATGGAAGCCGGACTCGACGCCATTGAAACCACTCATGGCGCGGTACTCCGCCAGCACTACACCATTCCCAACCCTCCCGAGAACGTCCTCTCCGTATTGCCGCTAGGCTTTACGCCCGAGAGCGAGCCGTTCCGCGTGATGTCCGGTATGTAACCGAAGGGCTCGATTGGGCGATCGCCACCGCCGCGATCGCCCAATCGAGCTTCTGCGGCCCGCCGCAACTGTCGTGGCCGCGATTTCCCCGATCGACGGATACCAGAAATTTAATTGATGCCAGCCTCTAGAGAAGGAGCGCGTTAGCGTAATATAAGTTCCAGTTTTGTTCGGCACGATCGCAGCAAAGGCCACCGCGCGAGACGTGACTCGCAGGCCGCATTACAGGAGATAGACAGTGACACAGCAGGCAGTGGGCTCGCTCGAGACCAAAGGATTCCCCGGCATGATGGCGGCGGCAGATGCAATGGTAAAAGCCGGTCGCATCACCGTCGTGGGCTTTATCCGTGCCGGTAGTGCCCGCTTCACGGTCAATATTCGCGGTGACGTTTCGGAAGTAAAAGCCGCAATGGCCGCTGGCATGGACGCAGCTGAAAATACCTACGGCTCGACCCTAGAGACCTGGGTGATCATTCCGCGCCCCCACGAAAACGTCGTCTCCGTTCTGCCGATCGACTACTCCGAAGCGGTGCAGGAGTTCCGCGACGCCGCCGAAGGTCGCGGCCGTCCGACCCTACCGAGCGCAACCTAGCTTTTTTCTGCCTCAGTTTTTTCGGCCTGAGGTCTGCACGCAGCCCGCTAACTTTCGATAGTCCGCCAAACGTTCCGCATCGATCGCGCCAGGAGGCCGAACAGATCGATACGGGACGTTTGTCGTCCGCGCCTCGTTTTACTCCGTATCCCCGCTATGAGCCAAATCCATCAGATCGCCGGTCGCGGTATCCCCGTTAAAGGCAACGATATCGACACCGATCGCATTATTCCTGCCCGCTTTCTTCGCTGCGTCACCTTCGACGGCCTTGGCGAACAGGCTTTCGCCGACGATCGCCAGCAGCTCGGCGGCGCGCACCCGTTCGATCTAGAGCAGTACCAAGGCGCGCAGGTGCTAGCCGTCAACGCCAACTTTGGCTGCGGTTCGAGCCGAGAACACGCCCCTCAGGCGATCGCCCGCTGGGGCATCGAGGCGATCGTCGGTGAAAGTTTCGCCGAGATTTTCTTCGGGAACTGCGTCGCGATCGGCGTGCCCTGCGTCACCGCCAGCTCCAAGGATGTCGCCAAACTGCAAGCCGCGATCGAAGCCGACCCGACCGCCACCGTCAGCGTCGATCTCGACACGCTCCAGGCCACCTGCGGCGAGCTGACGATCGCCGTAACCATGCCAGAAGGCGCGCGCCAAAGCTTCCGTGACGGCCTCTGGGATAGCTGCGGCCAGCTCGTCGATCGCGCCGAATCCGTCAAAGACACCGCCAGCGCGCTGCCCTACCTGAGCTGGGCGTAGCCGCCGATCGCCGGGCGCGATCGCGCGAGCCGTGCAACCTCGCGTAACGAGCTGTAACCTGTCGCAACACTCCGCCCCCATGAATCGGCGGGGCTTTGTATCCTAGCTAGGCGGGATGTCAAACGGCATCCTGCCTTTGCGGCCTGATCACTAATCTGCTTCACTCACCCCACATTCATCCGAAAGGTCAAAGAGCGTTGAGCGGAGTCGCTCGCGAAGCGTTGACGCAGCCAATCGTGCGGCTTTCGCTAAGAGCGATCTCTTCTGGGGGTTGATCTCGGCTTTGGTGTAACGCGTCGCTTCCTAGAACTCACCGACGGAATTTATCGCCCGACTCATGGCCTACTACTGGTACAAAGCTTTTCACCTCATCGGCATCGTCGTCTGGTTTGCCGGATTGTTCTACCTCGTGCGGCTCTTCATCTACCACGTCGAAGCCGAACTCGAGCCCGAACCGGCGAAGACGATCCTGAAAAATCAGTACCTGATTATGGAGAAGCGGCTCTACAACATCATCACCACGCCGGGGATGTTCGTGACGATCGCGATGGCGATCGGGCTGCTGAGCACCGAGCCGGAGGTGCTGCAATCTTGGTGGATTCAGGTCAAGCTAACGTTTGTGGCGCTGCTAATTGGCTACCACCACTACTGCGGGCGGCTGATAAAACAGCTCGAAGCAGGAACCTGCAAATGGAACAGCAAGCAGCTCCGGGCAATGAACGAGCTGCCGACGCTTCTGCTAGTGGCGATCGTCATGCTGGCCGTGTTCAAAACCAGCCTACCGACGGACGCGACGGTGTGGGTCATGGCAGGGCTCGTCGTGCTGATGGCCGTGACGATTCAGCTCTACGCCCGCAAGCGCCGCCTCGATAAAGAGCGCCAGCTTACCGAGGCCAACTCCTCGAATTAGAGTACTCCACAAATATATTTATCCAGAAGTCACCAATGAAGGCTGAGCTTGTCGAAGCCTGGGTGTGACGCACTTCGACAAGCTCAGTGCTCGAATCCTGGCCGTTGGGTGTTTATTTCCGTGGAGTACTCTTAGACAAACACCACCAAACCACCGTTCCGACGCTCTGCGTCGGAACGGTGGTTTGGCATAAGCTCTGCGTCGCAATGCCCCGGCAGACGCTCTGCGTCGAGTCTCGCCGAATCCCTGCAATACCGCGCGAGAACCACGCACATTCACCAACCCGAACTCTCGTCGCGGCGCGTGGCCGTGCGCCTTCTTTGGCGAAAGCCGCAGCAAAGCCATGAGGCAGACGCCGCTGTCTAAACCCAGATCCGCAAGAAAAAACGCGAGCCCCAGAGAGACCCGCGCTTGCTTGAGAGTAGGAACAGAACGCTAGACCGAGGACGGGCTAGCCGCCAGCCCCGATCTTCGCGGAAGGAATTATCACGGCAGAGCCTCGCGATCGCGAGACGACAAGCCTAAAGGACGCCGACGCTTGCGAGCCCCAGAATCGCACCGATCCCCAGGACGTGGCCGAAGCTGGTGGTCGCCAGCATCGCAGGCACGCCCATACCGCCAAAAAATTGCGGCGCGGGCAGTTGCGGCCCCATCGAAACGTCAGGCAGCGTGGCCTTACCGAAGGCGATCGCGATGATGTTGCAAACGACCATCGTGATACCGACATTGATGTTCCACTCGACGGACGGAGCCGTCGCCAGAGTTGTCAATGCAAAGTGCATCATGTTTTTTCAAACCTCTCTCAGTTGTTTCGACGGCTCTTGCTGTTAAACAAGGCCGCTCCGGCAGTCCCGGCTGAGTGCGCCGCGATCGGTCGGACTGACTATGAAAATTACCCCAACCGGCTAGAGAGCTAAAGGGTTCGCAATGCTTCTCAACAATGCCTTGACGGAATGTTGCGGTCGTTTTCGCGATTCCGTCGCGCTTCTAGCGCCCGCTCGGTCGCCATACGCCAGCGATCGGCGGTTTCGATTTAGACCTGCAAGCCGCCATGCAGCCCTCGAATCAGCCTGGCTCCCTCGCGGCGATCGCGCCCTGCCAGTACGGTTTACGCCAATGGCTCTCACGATCGCCCTTTCGTAGGATAGAACCACGCGAAATCGGTCGGTCGAGCACCAGCAACACCGTCCCAAGTGCGGTTCGGAAAACCCACCTTCATCCCACGGTGGGCGAGCCGCAATATATGTAGGCACAGTCGCGCCGTGCGAGTCTGAAACGCAAAGACGGTCGATCGAGGTTGAAAGCGGTGTCCTGCCGCCATTCGAGCCCATCGAGACCCCTGAGAAACACGAGAACCAAGGATACCTTCATGGCTAAAGTAGTTGGAATTGACCTCGGAACCACGAACTCTTGCGTTGCAGTGATGGAAGGGGGCAAACCGACCGTCATTGCAAACGCAGAAGGCTTCCGAACCACCCCCTCCGTTGTCGCTTACGCGAAAAACGGCGATCGCCTCGTCGGCCAAATCGCCAAGCGCCAAGCGGTGATGAACCCCGAGAACACCTTTTACTCCGTCAAGCGCTTTATCGGTAATCGCTTCGACGAAGTCAACAACGAGAAAAGCGAAGTTCCGTACACCGTCACCAACGTCGGCGGCAACGTCAAGCTCGAATGCCCCGCTGCTGGCAAGCAGTTTGCCCCTGAAGAAATTTCCGCGCAAGTGCTGCGCAAACTAGCCGAAGACGCTAGCAAATATTTGGGCGAAACTGTGACCCAAGCGGTGATCACCGTTCCGGCATATTTCAACGACTCCCAGCGCCAAGCCACGAAGGATGCGGGCAAAATCGCCGGTCTCGAAGTTCTGCGGATCATCAACGAGCCGACTGCCGCATCGCTGGCCTACGGTCTCGATAAGAAAAGCAACGAAACGATTCTCGTCTTTGACTTGGGCGGCGGTACGTTCGACGTGTCGATCCTGGAAGTGGGCGATGGCGTTTTCGAGGTGATGTCCACCTCGGGCGATACCCACCTGGGCGGCGACGATTTCGACAAGAAAATCGTTGACTACATCGCCGCAGACTTCAAAGGCAAAGAAGGCATCGACCTGCGACAAGACAAGCAAAGCCTGCAGCGCCTGACCGAAGCGGCGGAAAAAGCCAAAATCGAACTGTCGAGCGTGACTCAGGCGGAAATCAACCTGCCGTTTATCACCGCAACGCAAGACGGGCCGAAGCACGTCGATATGACGCTGACCCGCGCCAAGTTCGAGGAAATCTGCGCCGACCTGATCGATCGCTGCCGCATCCCGGTCGAAAACTCACTCAAAGACGCCAAGCTCAAAGCAGGCGACATCGACGAAATCGTGCTGGTGGGCGGCTCGACCCGCATCCCGGCGGTCAAAGAAGTCGTCAAAAAAGTTCTGGGTAAAGACCCCAACCAAAGCGTCAACCCCGACGAAGTAGTTGCTGTCGGCGCGGCGATTCAAGGTGGCGTCCTGGCCGGTGAAGTCAAGGACATTCTGCTCCTCGACGTCACGCCGCTATCGCTGGGTGTTGAAACCCTCGGTGGCGTCATGACCAAGCTGATCGTGCGCAACACGACGATTCCGACCAAGAAATCGGAAACTTTCTCGACCGCTGTGGACGGCCAAACCAATGTGGAAATCCACGTTCTCCAAGGCGAGCGCGAGATGTCCAACGACAACAAGAGCCTCGGAACTTTCCGTTTGGATGGTATTCCCCCGGCTCCCCGTGGCGTACCCCAAATCGAAGTGACCTTCGATATCGATGCCAACGGTATCCTCAACGTCACGGCGAAAGACAAAGGATCGGGCAAAGAGCAGTCGATCAGCATCACGGGTGCTTCGACGCTGTCCGATGACGAAGTCAGCCGCATGGTCAACGACGCGGAAGCCAACGCGGAAGAAGACCAACAGCGTCGCGAGCGCATCGACAAGAAAAACCAAGCGGACACGCTAGCGTATCAAGCCGAGAAGCAGATCGAGGATCTGGGCGACAAAGTTCCCGCTGACGACAAGGAGAAAATCCAGGGTTTGTCCAAGGAGCTGAAAGACGCGATCGCGGCCGAAGACTACGACACGATCGACGCCAAAACCGAAGAGCTGCAACAAGCGCTCTACGCCGTGACCACCAACCTGTACCAGCAGGGCGGTGACGAAGCGGCGGCGGCGGGTGCTCCGGGCGGAGAACCGGGCGCGGATGCTTCGACAGCGGCTTCTGACGATGACGGCGACGACGTGATCGATGCCGAGTTCTCTGAAACGAAATAGGCAGCAGGGGGCTGCCGCCAACGAAGCTCGCAGCAGCCCTCACCCGACGCGGCTTTCAGCCCCTTTCGCTCAGTCTAGTCCAGACACTCAGACCCCAGGCCAGCAAAGGCTTTGGCGCGAGCTAACGGCGTTACATAGAGAGCAAAACTGCGAGTTCGATCGGCTCGTAGCCCTGACGTTCCCTGGCGGCTCGCAAACCGTTGGGGAACGTTTTCCGTAATAGCCATTGGAGAGCGTGTCGATTGTCCAGAGAGTGCGTTGCTCGCTATCTTCATAAAAAATCGCTATCGTTTGTGCGAACGCACACTTCTTCAAATCGGTTAACATGCAGAGCAGTTCATACGATCTCCTCCGCGATACCTGTACTTACTAGTTTGAGGTTTCTCGAATGAAAGTTACTTACCTGTCTAAGCTCGCTGCTGCTTCCGTTCTGGCTCTCGGTCTTGCCGTTGGCTGTGCCGACCCTTGCGCAGCGCAACCCGACCCCGCAGCCCCGGCTGACGCACCGGCAGAAGTCGATCCTTGCGCGGCTGACCCCTGCGCGGCTGAAGAAGATCCCTGTGCGGCTGACCCCTGCGCGGCAAAAGAGGATCCTTGCGCAGCGAAGGATGCAGATCCTTGCGCAGCAGACCCCTGCGCGGCTGATCCCTGTGCAGCTGATCCCTGCGCAGCAGATCCTTGTGCAGCTGACCCCTGTGCAGCAGATCCTTGCGCGGCTGACCCCTGTGCGGCTGAGTAAAGAGACACCGTAACTGACGTTCGAGCGCGAGCGATCGCGCCGAACTGCCGTACGGCAGAGGCTTAACAGCTTTTTATTTCCGTAAATCCCATGAGGTTGGCGTGTCGTCGAGATCGCGGCACGTTTTTTTATGGGATTTTTTACCGTTATTTCAGGATCGGGCGTGCCCCCGCCTCGCGCTCGAACGCCCGACCCATCGCCTATCCCGGCGGCAAGCCGTTAGAATTGCTCGTAATCCTTCTGGCTTCTGCACCGATGAGCGATCGCGACTTTGTTCTCGATATCCGCAACCTTTCCGTCGAATTTCCCACCGAAACCGAACTCGTCCGCGCTGTGGCGGGGATGAGCTTCCAGGTCGAGCGCGGCCAGACGATCGGCATCGTTGGCGAGTCCGGCTCGGGTAAGTCGGTCACATCTCAAGCGGTGATGGGGCTCGTGCCGTCGCCCGGTCGCGTCACTTCGGGCGAAATTTTGCTGAAGTCGACGCCGGATGCCACGCCGATCGACCTGCTGGCGATCCCGGACAAGCAGCTACGGCGCTATCGCGGCGGCGAGATGGCCGTGGTGTTTCAAGAACCGATGAGCGCCCTCAATCCGGTGTACAGCATCGGTTACCAGATTTGCGAGGCCATCCTCCAGCACCAGAACGTTTCGCCCGAGGACGCGCGGCAGCAGGCGATCGAGCGGCTCCAGGAAGTTAAGCTGCTGGCCGATGAAGGCACCCTACGCGACGAAGCCAAGCGCGAAATCGAAGCCCAGGGTGGCGAGGTTCACAAGCGCGACATCCTCAAGCTGGTCGGCCAGCGCAAGCAGGCTTTGCTCGATCGCTACCCGCACCAACTCTCCGGCGGGCAGCTTCAGCGCGTAACGATCGCGATGGCGATCTCCTGCAACCCAACGCTGCTGATCGCCGACGAGCCGACCACGGCGCTGGACGTGACGGTGCAGGCGACGATTTTGACGCTGCTGCGAGAGCTGCGCGATCGCCACCAGATGTCGATGATGTTCGTGTCCCACGATTTGGGCGTGATCGCCGAGGTCGCGGACGTCGTGGCCGTGATGTATCGCGGCGAGCTGGTGGAGGTGGGCACGGTCGATCGCATCTTTGCCAACCCGCAGCACCCCTATACGAAGGGGCTAATCGCCTGTCGCCCGCAGCTCGATCGGCGGATGCGGATTCTGCCGACGGTGGCGGATTTTATGGAAGTGACGACGGACGAAGCGGGCGCGATGCAAATCGTCGAGCGGACGCCGGACTTCGAGTCGCAGGCGATCGACGGGGAAGGCGAAGTGGGCGATCGCAGCGACCTGGAACGGATCCGCAGCATCCTCGAAGCCGGTCACGACCCAGAAGCCGAAGAAACAGCACCCGAGAAAATTGAAGGTCGCCCAGCGTCCGAGCCGCCCATCGAGACCGTCGAGCCCTCTGCTGCATTGTCTGATGACGAGCCGAGCGATGCAGACGAGATCGGCGAAACCGATCCCGCGATCGACCGCCTCAGCGCGATCGCCAGCCAGTCCCAGGAGATCGAAGACGATCGCTTTAACCTCGATAATTTCGACCTGGACGCCGATTCCGAGCCCATGGGAACTCTTTTGAGCGCTGCCGATGACCTCTCGCCCCCGCCGCGCCCCAGCAACAAGCCCCTCACCGATGTGGAAGTCGCCCAGCGCCTTGCCTACCTCCAGCGCCAGCCGCCCTTGCTCGATGTCCGCAATCTGAAAGTCGGCTACCCGCAGCGCGGTCTGTTCGGGCGGGCGCGGCGCTACACGATGGCCGTCAACGATATATCGTTCCAGGTCTTTCCCGGCGAAACCCTCGGTCTGGTGGGCGAGTCCGGCTGCGGCAAAAGCACGCTGGCGCGCACGCTGATGCGCCTCATCGACCCGCTAAGCGGTCAGATGCGCTTCGAGGATCGCGACATCCTCAATATCCCCGCTAAAGATTTACGATTTCTGCGGCGCGACATGCAGACGATCTTCCAAGATCCTGGCAACGCCCTCAATCCACGCCTGAGCGTCGGCGCGGCGATCCTGGAGCCGATGGAGATCCACAACTTCGGCGAGAGCAAGGCCGCGCGGCTCGATCGCGTCCGCACCTTGCTAACTCGCGTCGGCCTCGACCCCAGCGCCATTAGCCGCTACCCCCACGAGTTCTCCGGCGGGCAGCGGCAGCGCATCTGCATCGCCCGCGCCCTAGCGCTCGAGCCGAAGTTCGTCATCTGCGACGAATCCGTGTCAGCGCTCGATGTTTCGGTGCAGGCGCAAGTGCTAAACCTGCTCAAGGAACTTCAGGAAGAGTTCGGCTTGACCTATATTTTCATTTCCCACGATCTGAGCGTCGTCAAATTTATGAGCGATCGCATCATGGTCATGAACCAGGGGCGCATCGAAGAAATCGGCCCCGCCGATCGCGTCTACCGTCGTCCCGAACGCGAATACACCCGCAAGCTGATCGACTCGATCCCGCAGGGCTACGTCCCGCAGCCGATCGCCTCCTAGCCGCACCGCACGCTTTTTTTCCATTTCCAATTCACCACCTTCCTCCGCGCCGACCGCCCCATGACGACCGCCCCCCCGTCTCGCCCGAACCCGATCGCCGCCGCACTCCAAAACGAGATTGTCGCCTTCGTCCTCAAGCGCAGCGGCCAAGCCGCGATCGCACTGCTTCTGGCATCGATGCTGTGTTTCGCGATCGTCCAGCTCGCACCGGGCAGCTACCTCGACCAACTGGCGCAAGACCCGACGATCTCGCCCGAAACCCTCGAAGCGCTAAGAGTTAACTTCGGCCTCGATAAGTCTGCATTCGAGCAATACTGGCGCTGGCTGGGGCGTATCCTGACCCAGGGCGACTTCGGGCGCAGCTTTAAATACGAGCAGGACGTGTCGATTTTGCTGCTCGATCGCGTGCCCGCGACGCTAATGCTGTCGCTGATTTCGTTCGTTGTCACCTGGACGATCGCGATTCCGTTAGGCGTCCTCAGTGCCGTCAAGCAAAACACGATCGTCGATCGCGTACTGCAAGTAGTCGGCTACACCGGCCAGGGTTTCCCGAGCTTTATCACGGCGCTGGTGCTGCTGATCGTGGCGCAGAATCTCTCGCCGCTGGTACCGGTGGGCAATATGACCAGCGTGTTTCACAACGACCTGTCGGGTCTCGGCAAAATCTTGGATGTTCTCTGGCACGCGCTGTTGCCGTCGATAGCACTGAGCGTCACAGGCTTTGCGGGGCTCCAGCGTCTGACGCGCGGCCAGCTCCTCGATGTGTTGCGCCAGGACTACGTGCGGACGGCGCGGGCGAAGGGCCTACCGGAGAATCGCGTGATTTACGTCCACGCGCTGCGGAATGCAGTGAACCCGTTGATCACGCTGTTGGGTTTTGAGTTTGCAAATCTGCTGAGCGGAGCGTTTATTGCAGAGTTTTTCTTTAACTGGCCGGGGTTGGGTAGTTTGATTCTGGAGGCGGTGCGGGCGCAGGATCTGTATCTGGTGATGGCGAGTTTGATGATGGGGGCAGTGATGCTGATTGTGGGGAATTTGCTGGCGGATCTGTTGTTGAAGTTTGTCGATCCACGTATTCAGTTGGATGCGGATGGGTGAGGTTGGGTCTGCGCCTGAAATGCGGCTTCTCGTATGGTGCGACGCCTCGCGCGACGCGATCGCTGCAGTCTGACTACAGTGGTGAGTACATAGTCAATTCAGTATTTAACAGAACGCACGAACGAGGCCATCGAGAGAGAGCTGAGGGCGGTGTGAGCGGTGACGCTTCATGACTCCAAAGGTGTTCTCAATCGGGTTGAGGTCGGGTGAGTATGGCGCGACAAACAACAGCGTCGCTCCAGTCGCTTCAATGGCCGCCCGACTCGCGCTCGACTTGTGAAACGCCGCATCGTCCATCAGCACCAAGCTCTTGGCCGTCAGTTGTGGGCAGAGATAATCCTCGACCCATGTTTCAAAGAGAGCGGTGTTGCAAGAGCTCTCAAACAACAGTGGGGCGAAGAGCTTTCCCTCCTTCTGTGCGGACAATCGTCTCTTTGAGAGCTTGCATATCGAGCTTATGAGCTTGCTTCGGTCTGGTCTTGCGAGCGGCCAACTGTCGGGGGGCAGTTTTAGCCAGGCGTAGACGCGCCCCCGGCTCACGTTGAAGAGTTATGCGGCTTCTGATTTCGAGCCACCTTGTCGGACAAATTCCACTACTCGTTGGCGCAAGTCTAGGCTGTCGCTCATCGTTGCTTTAAATTTTGAATTGACTATGGTCCAAAATGAACTGGCGACCGCAGTCATGACACCGGTACTGTCGCTTATGTTGCCGATTGTGTTGCCGCTTGAACCAATTTTTGATGATTCGACGGCTGCGACATGCTGGGCAAGTTGCTGGTGATGAGTCCGATGAAGTCTGGGGCGGTTCTCCACGCATGGCCTTTAATCACCCTAGCTCAATTCACTAACGCTGCCGGGAGAAGTCTTCGGCGCGGCTGATGCGGATGCCCTGGCGGGTGACGTAGGCGACTTCGGGATGGAAGCGATCGACGTTTTGGGGCGAGACGCGGGCGACGGTGTCGGCGATGCGAATCTGGGTCGGCTCCATTTGCAGCGCCGCGACGATCGCCCGCACGTTGCCCTTTGCGCCCGCATGGACGAGGCCGCGCAGCTTACCCCAGACGACGATATCGCCATCGGCGACGATCGTGCCGCCAGGGTTGACGTCGCCAAAGACGATCGCCGTGCCGGGATGGCGCACCTCGACGCCCGATCGCACGGTCGTCCGCAAATACAGCGGTTCGGCCAAGGTAGAGATGGCGGGGGCCGCGCTGCTCGCCAATGCCGGATCGGGTCTCGATGCGCGCAGTGCCCGCTGCTCGACCGAGTAGCCCGCCGTGGCCGCTGCGATCGCGGTTTCCCGGCGGCCCGTCTGCACCCGCGACAGGGCCAGGTCGCTGTCGGCCAGGGTTTCTTCCAGGTCTTGGAGCTGGGTGTTGTCGAGTAGGCGATCGCCCACCACCAGCGTCACGCGCGTATCCGGCGACCAGAAGCGCTCGCCACCTTTGAGGCGCTGGCTGAGCTGGTGCCCGATTTCCTGCCAGGTGAAGTCGGCGATATCGAGGCGATCGAGCGGCGGCGGTAAGACGACCAAAACGCGATCGCCTGCGGCCCGTAGATAAACGCGATCGCGAACTTCCACGTCGGCCAGCTCTGGCTCGAAGTCGAATTCCGCTTCGTCCCCATCTTCCGGCGCGAAGTCTGGATCGAGCGGTTCGGGTGCGCCCCCCTCAGCGTCTAGGTCGGCGTCTAGATCGGTATCGAGACCGACATCGAGGTCGAGGCCGGGGGAGGAGCTATCCGGGCCGCGATCGAGCGCTTTTTCTTCGGGCAACCCCGGCATATCGTTCGGACTCGGAAATTCGGCAGTCATCGCGCCCTGGGGTGAACTCAACGGCGAATATCTCGCTCAGCCATTATGCCCGATCCGACTGCGGCGCTTCTCGCAGGTGCGGCGACGCACCTGGTGGCTTCGGCGGGGTCAGTCGAGCTTGGTTAGATTGACGGGGCCTTTGTTTTCGCCAGACAGACGCGCCGACTGGGGCGTCAGGCGATCGAGCAGTTCCTTTGTCACAGCCCGGAAGGCTTTCGCGCCTGCCGAATTCGACTCGGAAATCACCGCCGGTCGGAAGCTATCGACGGCCTTGGCGACGCTGACGTCCATCGGGATCGACGCTTTAAAGATCTGGGCCGTTCCGAATTCTTTGCGGATGCGGTCCATGACGCGCTTGTAGTGCCGACCGGCGAAAATATTGCGCGACATCGTAAAGACAATACCCAGCAGGCGCGTCTGCTGCTGGCGATCGATGCCGTGACTCTCCACCAGCTTGCGAATCTGACGCTCTAGGAGCTGCATGCCGATATACGACAGCGGCTCGGCTTTGGCGGGAATCAGGTAGTAGTCGCTAATCGTCAAGCTGCTGCGGGTCACCAGGTTATAGCTGGGCGCGCAGTCGAGCAGGATAAAGTCGTAGTCCGATCGCACCGGGTCGAGTACCGCCTTCATTAGCGACAGCTCGAACTTGCCCCAGACTTTTTCAAAGTTGCGCTCGGGGTTGCGGATCGCCTTGCGGTAGAGAACTTCCGAGACGAGAAAATCGTTGTAGAGATCGATATCTCCCGGCAGAATATCGAGGCCTTTTACCGAGCCACCGTACGCTTGGATCGCTTCGCGCACTTGCAGCGAGCCGGGCGTACCGGTGATTTCTTGCTGGAGCAAAAATTTTAGCGTCTTGCCGTCGCGCCGCAGTCGCGCGAAGTCTGCTGGGGACATCAGCGACAGGGTGGCGCTAATCTGCGGGTCGAGATCGACAACGAGGACGCGCTTGTTGTGGTACTTCGCCAGCGCCGTCGCCACGTTTACGGTGAGCGTCGTTTTCCCAACGCCGCCCTTCATATTCGTGGTGGCAATCACGTGACCCATAACCGGCGCTCCTGGCGCTCGAACGACTTTAAATGTATCAGAACGGGCTCCCGCCGCGATCGCGGCGTCGGCGTCATCGATCGATGTCGATTTTCGCCAGCTCGTCCGTTAGTTTGCGAAGGCGAGACGCGATCGCGTCCCAGTCGCCACGACGTACCAGCTCGGCGGGAAACAGCGCGCTCGACAGCGCCACGGCGATCGCCCCGGCCTTCAAGTAGTCGCAAGCATCGGCGATCGTCACGCCCCCAGTCGGAATCAGCGGTACGCGGGGCAGCGGCGCGCGCAGCGCCCGCAGGTAGTCTACGCCGCCCACGGCCGCAATTGGGAAAACTTTCACTGCCGTTGCGCCCAGCTTCCGCGCCCGGTGGATCTCCGTCGGTGTCAGCGCACCGGGAATCGCCAGCACGTCCGCGGCCTCGGCCACCTCGAGCGTTGCCCCGTCGGTGTAGGGCGAGAACAAAAACTGCGCCCCCGCCGCGATCGCCGCCCGCGCGTCACTAGCCGAGAGAATCGTCCCCGCGCCGATCTCGCACTGGGGAAACGTCTCGCGCAACGACGCGATCGCCCGTGCCGACGCTTCGCCGCACCAGGCAACCTCGATCGCCATTAGTCCCGCCGCGATCGTCACTTGCGCCAGCCGCAGCGCCAGCTCCTCGGAGTCGGCTCGAACCAGCGCGATCGCCCGCCGCTCTCTCAAGCGCGCCAGCGCGCGATCGCGGCCCGAAACCTCCGCCACCCCATCGCCTACCGCGAGAGGAAGTGAATCCACAGATCGCCATCCGTGCCGCAGACGTGCTGCATCATGCCGCAGGAATACTCCAGCCCTTCGCCGCTCACCGCCGTGTCGTAGCCCCACTCGAACCATTGGCCGCGCGGGTCGTTGACGATCCAGCCGTCGCTGGTGTAACCGCAAATCACGACGATATGCCCCGACTTCGTAAACCAGCCGTGGGTCACCACCGGATTACCCGCCGCCAGCCACTCTTTCACCGCACCCCAGCTCGCCTTCGGATCGAACGTGTCTTCATAGCCGTAAGCGCGCATCAGCTTGGCCAAATCCTGGGGCGACTGACGCATCAAATTATTTTGCTGGCAGTACTGGAACAGCTCGTCCTCGAGCTGCTGGCCGCGATTTAGCGTCGGACGCCCGAAGAACGCCATACACATCGCCATACTGGTCAGGCTCGACGTGCCCTTCGGTTTATAAACGTTGTCGAGTTGCGACAGATACGGAACCGGCAAGTTCACCTGCGACGGCAATCCCGGCTTACTCGACACTGCCGACGCGACGGTCTGCCCGCCGGGATTGCGCCAGATGGTCGCAAAATCCGAGTTCATCTCCAGCAGCTCGGGGTTGGTGCGGCGCAGCTCGCTCTCGAGGTAGGCCAGGGCTTCGTCCTGCTGGGTGAGCCCTTGGTAGTATTTGGCGACGTTAACGAGAGAAATGCTCATGGGAAAAACTGATGGGCAAACGAGCGGAATTGCTTGCAAGGGGCGAGGTTGTAACCAGACGGGGTGCGCTCGCTACATTACGGCCTGCATTTTCTGAACGACCGGCCAGAAGTGATCCCAGCCGTTGAGGCCGCCGTTGACCGCGCGGCGGACGCCTTTCCAGTCGCCTTCCAGGGCGCGCTCGTCCACCGATCGCTCCCAGAAGTACTGCACCAGCACGCGCGAGGCCACGTCGGGATCGAGCGCCAGGTCGGGATTGCCCTCGAGATCGACGCCGAGCTTCTGGCCGTAGTGGCGGTAGTTAGCGCGCCCCGTAATCTGCACGAAGCCGCGACCGTGGTAGCGTGCGCCGTCGCCCGGTTGCGTGTTGCCCAGGTCGGAGCGACCTTCGTACATCTCGGTGAAGTACTGCGGCCCGCCCCACTCGCTGATCGGCTGAAAGCCGTTGGTCTCCACCGAGATCGTCGCCAGCGCCGCAATCAGTGTCGGTGCGTTGAGCATATCCTTGCCCGCCAGCCCGTCGATCAGCGGCGGCAGGTACATGTCCACGTCGCTGAGTTTCGCGCCCATCACCTCGGCGGCGGTTTCGTGGTCGATAAAGTCGTTCGCGCCCGACGCCATGCCCGGAACTTCCTCATCGGAGAGCAGCTGCTGGGCGAACTCCGGCGAGATGCGATCGCCCGGCAGGTTAAACGCCTGGGCGAACTTGACTAGCGCGCCTTCGGTCTTGCGTCCGTAGAGGCCGTCGGCCTTGTCGCGCAGCACCTTCAGGTCGATCAAGCGCTGCTGTACTTGCTTGACCAGCGTCGTCACCTTCGCCACCTGGGAGAACGGCAGTGTCTGGCCGCTATCGACGAGTGCCTGCAGGCTGACGGGCAGCGTCGCAGGCTTTTTCGAGCTGGCCTTCGCCGCCGGACGCGATGAAGCTTTGCCACGTCCAGATGCCTTTGCGCCAGCGCCACTGGATTTACCAGCTTGTCCGGGCTTGCCGTCCACGTAGTGAATCCACAGGTCGCCGTCCGGTCCGCAAACATCGCGCATCATCGCGTAGCTGTAGACCAGGTTCGCGCCGCTAGTCTGGGTGTCGTAGCCGTCTTTATGCCACTCGCCGTAGGGGTCGTTGACGATCCAGCCGCGATTGTTGTAGCCGACGATGACGATGATGTGGCCGGACTGGGTAAACCAGCCGTGGGTGATGCAGGGTTTGCCGCTATCGAGCCACGCCTTAACTTCCGCCCACTTGGCGTCCGGCTGGAAGTCGTCTTTGTAGCCGTACTGAATCAGCACCTTACGCAGGTCGTCGGGCGAGTGGCGCGACAGCCCGTTGTTAATCATGTATTCGTACAGCTCGTCTTCGAGCTGCTTGCCGCCGGATTTCTGCGGGTGGCCGAAGAAGGCCATGCACATCGCCACGGAGGTGACGTTGCACGAGCCGTGGGGATTGTTGGTGTTGTCGAGCTGCGTCAGAAACGGCACGTTGAGGTGGACGCCGCTGCTTTGCTTGGTCGGGGCCGGTGTGGCGGGTTTGGCCGCAGGGCGTGGTGCTTTCGATGCCGGTTTGGCCACTTTGTTGGCGGGTTGCGGCGTTGGGGTGGGAGATTTTGCCGCCGCCTTACGCGAGTTTTTACGGCTGGACTTCTTCGATGCACCTTTGCTCGATCGGCGGCTCTTGCCGCTGGCACTTTGCGCGGCTGCCTTTACGGCGGGCGTTGCCGATGCTTCCTGCCGCCAAATTTTCAGGAACATCGACCCGTCAGCGAGTAGGTCGGGGCGCACCTGGGCGATCTGCTCCTGGAGCCGCTGGAGCGCTTCGGCTTGGTGTGGCTGATCCGTGTAGTATTTGGCGACGTTGACGAGGGAAATGCTCATGCGAGGCGGATCGGGAGGAGGTCGATCGGGGATGTGCGGTTTCGGCAGGGCTTTCGACCGATCGCGGCGGCGCAAACCACGCAGGAGATCGGAGGATTTCGGTCCATACCGCTATCTTAGCCTGTTTGCCCTGTCGTCCCGCGCGCTGCCAATGTTGCGAAATATTGCGACTCGCGGGGGCGATCGCGGCTAGTCGATCGCCCCCCGTTCGCGGTACTGCATCGCTTCAAATTGCGCGGCGTCGATGCGGCCCATGTCGTAGAGCCCGTGGGAGATTTGCGCCAGGCTCAGAACGGCGTGGGGCGTATATCCGTGGCGGCGGACGTGCCCGAGAACGTCGCAACCCTGCTCGATGAGCACGACCAGATCGGTGACGCGCAGCCCGACCGACTCGAGCTTGGCGATGCCTTCGATAATGCTTTTGCCTGTGATTAACGTGTCGTCGATGACGGCGATCGTCTCGCCGGGGTGGAACTCGCCCTCGATCGCCCGCCGCGTGCCGTGGGCTTTAACTTCTTTACGCGGGAAAATTAGCGGATGCTCGAGCATCAGCGACAGGCCGGTGGCGGTGGGCAGCGAGCCGTAGGGGATTCCGGCGATGCGATCGAAGCGCAGCCGCCGCAGGATGTCGGCGTAGGCGTCGAGAACGGCCTGGAACAGCGGCGGGTTGGAGATGATTTGCCGCAGGTCGATGTAATACGGGAAGGTGTCGCCCGCCGCCTGTATGAAGTCGCCGAAGAGAACGCAGTCGGCATCGTAGAGCTGGCGGATGAGGTCGCGCTGGGCGGCGGTGGTGGTGTCGAGGACGGCGGGGTCGAACGATCGCGGTGTTTTTGGCGGTGTGGGTGTGGGTGTCGGCGGCGGTGTTAAGGCGGTGGCGGTCGTGTCGCGCTTGCTGCGGTTGCGGGCGATGCGCTCGATCGCGTCTACATGCAAATTCAGCCGCGCGACGCGCAGGTCGAGATCGTCGCAGCGCAGCCAGTCCTGAGGCACGGGTAGCAGCAGGCCACCACCACCCTGACCGGCCTCGAGCAGTGCATCGAGATCGCTGCCTTCACTCCAGATGCTGCGTGCCAGGATGACTCGTTCGGGAGCGATCGCCCGCACCGCTGCCAAGACTTCGGGGTCGGATGTACCCACCTCCAGCGCGAGGCGATCGGGGCTGCCCCAGCGGCGCGCTTCGCGAGCGACGTGCTGGTATAGCGGGCGATCCGGGCTCGGATAGTCCTGAATCGCGGCGGCGGAGGGATTGGAGGTGCGGCAGTTGACAAAGGCGGCTTTGTCGGGATACACCGCGAACGGCACGAGAACGTCCTGGCCGATATAGGGCGGGAGGATAATCGCGTCCACCTGCCAGCGCTCGAAGGCCAGCCGCGCCAGTGCTGTCCCGGTGTTCAGGTCGGCGTGTTTGGCGTCGAGAACGATCGGCACGCAACATTCGCCCGCCGCTGCGACGAAGCGACATTGGGCGATTTCGGCCAGAACCTCTTCGAGGAGCGTCATGCCCTCGGCTCCCAGCGCCAGATAAAACCCGAGGGTCGGCTTGTAGGCGCAGACGCGATCGTAGGTTTTGGCGATCGCCTGCCGCAGCCACGCCCGCAAGTCGTCGAGGCGATAGCTGCGATCGGCTCCAGATTCGTCGCCGCCGGGCATCATTTCCGGGTTGGGATCGAGGCCGACGACGAGGCGGCTGCGGTTGGCCGCGATCGCGCGGTGGAGTTTGGCGTGGAAGCTAGCAGGCGGGGTCAACGGTTTGGGTCGCAGGCGCGGCGGTTTACAGTAGGCGAGATCGGCGATCGAGATATTCGGCGATCGAGAATCGAAGACTAGGCGGCGAACGGTGAAACTCAGTGTACCCAGCATTGGCGCGCGCGTGCGATCGAGCCTGATTCGGGCGATCGCGGCTCTAGATTTGCCGAATTTACCGACAAACGTCGCGATCGCCCCCGCGCAGATCCCCCTAACGCCCGATCGCGATGACGTCCGCATCGGCTATCGCAGTGCGATCGCCCAGCGGCTGGTGGCAAATTGCGCGCCCGAAGTTCGGTCTAACGCGCCGGAAATCGCAACAGAAATTGCGGCGCAGATCGAGCGGATTTGGCCGCGTCCCGATATCGGTGGCGGCGAGCTGGGAGCGATTTCGGTCGGTTCCGGCGGCGCGCTCGATCTCGCAATTCGCGATCGCGCCGTGGCCCGCTGGCTGGCTGGCGTTCTGGCCCGAGGCCCAGGCGAGGCGACCCCACCCAACGCCGCGAGTTGGCCGATCGACTATGCGCTCGATCGCTGTGCGAGCTGGGCCGTTGCCGCTGAGCGCGAAGGCTGGTTCTCGCTAGAGGCGGACTGGCTGGACGGTGACGGTCGCTTGCGCCTCGGGCTGCGTGCCGAGCGGACTGCGATCGCGGCACTCGTTCGGGCGGGCGATCGTCTGGATGCCGCCCGCCCTCCCAAAGTCAGCGAGCGCGACAAGCTGGCCGCGCGCCTCGCCACTGATTTCGAGGCTCTCCACCGCCACAGCCGCCCCTGGGAGGCATACCACCAAGGCGATCGCGCCACCGCCACCGCCCGCCTGGGGCTCTACTGCGCCTACGGCGTTATTCTGCGGGCGACGCTGCCCCCGCCGTAAGCATCTGCTCGCACAGAAAACTCGTCGGGGCCTTGGTGTCCAGCGGGTGCGAAAACAGGCTGCCCTGACCGTGGTTGCAGTCGAACTGTCGGAGCGGAGCGTACTCCGCTTCGGCTTCGAGGCCCTCGGCTACCGTTTGCAGTTTGCATACTGGTGTTCGTTCCACGGCGGCTAGACCGGATGCCTTCGTCGCCTGAAACCCGCATTCTCTCCTCCGCGAGCCTCAAAAAGCCATTTTCGTCGAACTCGCGTCCTCAAGGGCCCGCGCCGTTGCCGCGCGATCTTCCGGCTATCGACGCGTATCCTTCACTCGGCTCATAATTTCCCACGGACAGCGCCGATGCATTGCAACGGACATTCGTGACGGTGCAATGCAGAAAAAATCGAGCTTCCGGAGCGATCGGCTGTGGCGCGACTGAGGCGCGATCGACTCGCAGAAACCCGATTTTCAAACAGCGGTCAGCTCGACAACAGCCCCTAAACTCCGGCGTTAGCGTCCTCCCGCACCAGATTGCTCCAGCCCAACTTATCGAGGCTCTGGTTACGGCGCAGCGGGCGCGTTGCCAGCTCCAGCACATCGCGCGCGTTCGCAAAGCCGTGAATCTGCGCGAACGTGAACTCCACCGACCACTTCGTCGTGATGCCTCGCGCTTCGAGGGGGTTGGCATGCGCCATGCCGGTGATTACCAGATCGGGATCGAGTTCCTTGATGCGCTGCACCTGGTTGTAGTTGTCCGGCTTCTCGACGATCGTCGGCAGCGGTACGTCCATCTCGCGGCAGGTGGTCGTCAAGAGGTCCAGCTCGGCACGCTGGTAGCGCTTGTCCATATATGGAATGCCGATTTCATCGACCCGCATCCCGCAGCGAATAAAGAAACGCGCCAGCGAAATCTCCAGCAGGTTGTCGCCCATAAAGAACACCGACTTGCCGCGCAGCAGCGACACGTAGTCCTCGAGGTTTTCCCACACCTGGCGCTCGCGCTCCTCAAGTCCTTTGGGCTCGACGCCGAACACCGAGCAAATTTTCTCAACCCAGGCGCGGGTTCCGTCGGGACCGATCGGGAACGGCGCGCCGATTAGCTTGGCCTTGCGGCGGCGCATCAGCGTCGTGGCCGTGCGGCTCAGGAACGGATTGACTCCACAGACGTAGTCGCCGGGATCGAGTGGGGGCAGCTCGGTGTATGTCTTCATCGGCAGCCAGCCTTCGACCTTGATGCCCTGTTTCTTCAGCTCCAAGTCGAGCTGCGTCACCACCGGGTCGGGTACGGAGCCGAACAGCACCAGCGGCGGATGATCGATATACGGCGTTTCTTCCTCGCCTGCGTCGCCCTGTACCTCGCCGTCTTTCGGCTGCGCGAAGTTCATCAGTCGCTGAAGCGGATTGGCTGACTTCTTCGGCTCGGCGGGTGCGATATCGGGCTCGGGCAGCTCTTCGCGGGTCGGGCAGCGCTGCGCCATTGCTGCGAGTACCGTGTCTTCGCCTTGGGTAAAGGCATAGTCGAGGCCGTTGGCACGGGCGACGACGATCGGGATATTGATTTCGGATTCTAGCTTCGGCGCGAGCCCTTCGAGATCCATTTTGACGATCTCGGTAGTGCAGGTGCCGATAAAGACGATAACGCTGGGGTTGCGATCGCGCTTCACCTGGTTGCAGAGGCGCTTGAGTTCTTCGTAATCGTTGAGCTGGGCGGAGATATCGCCCTCTTCTAACTCGGCCATTGCGTAGCGCGGCTCGGCGAAGATCATCACGCCCATCGCGTTTTGAAGGAAGTAGCCGCAGGTCTTCGTGCCGATGACGAGAAAGAAGCTGTCCTCGATTTTCTGGTAAAGCCACGCGACGCAGCTAATCGGGCAAAAGGTGTGGTAGTTGCCGGTTTCGCACTCGAAATTCAGCGCATCCGGTTGCGTTGCAACAGTCATCAGACAGTCTCCTACGAAAATAAAGGTCGATTGACAATCGAAGCGGGATCGGAGCGATCGGTCGTCGAATTCAGTCGAAATTCAGATGGGGATATCGATAGGAAACGCGATGTGGCCGCAAGTCGCGTTTGGGTGGCGGATTTTAGAGTAAACGGCTCCGGGCAGCTCGCAGAAGGTTGACGATCGCGAACCGCCCGGACGTGGGCTTTTGCGACTACTCGAGGTCAGACAGCAGACCCGAGATCTCGGGATCTTCGTCGTCGTCATCGGCCATCAGCGCGCCAAACGCATCGTCGTCGATGTCATCGTCGTCGCCACCGAGGTCACCGAGGCCACCGAGGTCGCCGTCGCTGAGATCCTCGTCGTCGCCTAGGCCGCTCAGGGCATCGTCGCCACTGTCGTCGCTACCCAGATCGCCGAGTCCGGCCAGATCGTCATCGTCGCCGCCCAGGTCGCCGAGGCCACCGAGGTCGTCGTCTCCCAGCCCTTCTAGACCACCGAGATCGTCGCTCGCAGCAGGCGCGCTGTCTTCTTCGAGACCACCAAGACCGAGGTCGTCATCGGCGCTGAGGTCGCTGCCGAAATCGCCGAGATCTTCGCTGTCGTCGCCTAAGCTACCGAGGTCGCCGCCGCCTAGATCGTCGCCGCCCAGGTCGTCGCCCAGACCGCTCAGGTCGTCATCGCCGTCGTCGATCGCGGCCAGCTCTTCCCCAGCGTCTTCTTCTCCGAGCGCATCATCGAGTTCGTCGCCTCCGAGGCCGCTCAAGTCGTCGTCCTCTTCTTCTGACTCCTCGACAAGCGGTGCTTCCAGCTCGTCTTCAGCTTCGTCCGCGAGCAGCGATGCATCCTCGATTTCCGTCTCCGGATCCTCTTCAGGCTCCGGCTCGGCCGCGATCGCCGGTTCGTCTTCGAGTTGCATCGATGCCATTGCCGCCGCCGCTGCCATCGGATCGATCTCGACTTCCGCCGGTTCCAGGCCGAGCGCAATATCGGGGTCGAAGTTCAAACCCAAAACCTCGATTAAGGTGTCGGGGTCGGGGTTGAGCTGCGAAAACGGCAGCATTAGCTGGGCGAGCTTCGGTTCGAGCCCGTTGAGCGTCCCGAGGATGAAGTACGAAGGCGGGCGACGTCCCCCATCCGGCGTATTGACTGCGGCCACTTGCATGTGCAGGCTCAGCCAAGAGCGGTTGGATTGGTAGTACTCCAACCAAGTTTCTTTCAGGGCACTCGTGAAGCTGTCAAAAAAAGCCATGTGTTCTCTATCCAGGAGTTCTTAGTCGAAGGTCGTACGGGAGCAAACCGCCTGTTCGGTCGGCCAAGTAAACGCAAAAACGGGTCATAGCGCCCTCTAATGCATGATACTAGCCCGCACTTCCCCGATTGTCCGGATTCTTCAGGGAGCTTAAGCTTCGGGGGCTCAAACCATCATCAGATCGAGGCTTTCTTCGGCGTTAGCGGGCGGCTCGACGGGATTGAGATAGAAGTCCGAGAGCAATGCGAACAGCTCGCGATCGGGCGCGTTCTCTGGCACGACGCCTTCGGGCAGCGCCAGCAGCTGGTCGGCAATATTCAGATAGTAGTCGCAGACATAGTTCAGCGACGGGTCGGTCTCGGCCATCTCGAACAGCGTCTTGCCCTTAACGCGCGAAACGCGGATATCTTCGATTAGCGGCAGAATCTCCAGCACCGGCATCGGCACGGTCTCGACGTATTTATCGATCAGGTCGCGCTTCGAGGTGCGGTTGCCAATCAGGCCAGCGAGGCGCAGCGGGTGGGTGCGCGCTTTTTCCTTCACCGAAGCAGCAATGCGATTGGCGGCGAACAGGGCATCGAAGCCGTTGTCGGTGACGATCAGACCGTAGTCGGCGTAGTTGAGCGGCGCGGCGAACCCACCGCAGACGACATCGCCCAGCACGTCGAATAGAATCACGTCGAACTCATCGAAAGCGTTGAGTTCCTTCAGCAGCTTGACGGTCTCGCCGACCACGTAGCCGCCGCAGCCAGCTCCGGCAGGCGGACCACCGGCCTCAACGCAGCGCACGCCGCCGTAGCCTTCGTAAATCACGTCCTCCGGCCAGATGTCTTCGTAGTGGAAGCCTTTATCTTGCAGAGTGTCGATGATCGTCGGAATCAGGAAGCCCGTCAGCGTAAAGGTACTGTCGTGCTTGGGGTCGCAGCCGATTTGCAGCACTTTTTTGCCGCGTTTGGCGAGGGCGACGGAGATGTTGCAGCTTGTGGTGGATTTTCCGATTCCACCTTTACCGTAGACGGCGAGTTTCACGGGCGTAAGCCTCTGGAAAGTCAGCAGGCAGCGATCGACGCTGATACTTGTCAGTCGCGATCGATACCGCAGACGAGGCCGCACCGATGGGGAAGGCGGGCTTCGTCTGCATGGATTCGATTATGGGCAGCGCAATCGCCACCGACAACCGATGCGCGGCGCAACTCATGCCAAAATACAGCTTAAAAAAATCTAGAAGGCTCTAAATCAAAACCTGAGTTTTGAGGTTTCCTCCAAGCCTGATTTTTGGAGATTTTAAGTTTTTTTCTGGTCTTCCTGATTAAATTAGTTTGATTGGCAAAACTCTCGGGCACACAGAAACCGGGTTCCTGTGGATCGATCGCGGCTTACAACCGCAAATCGTAGAAACCCGGTTTCTCAGGCCATAACGCGACCTTAAGCGATATCGGTTCGCGAAACGCGACGCTTCGTTACCGTTCCCGGAGTCGCGATCGTTGCGTGCGGCGGACTTTTGTAAAGAATCCCCGGACGAGCGTGAAGATCGGCTACTTGCCCGTCACCCACGGCATGTAACGTGACACATTGACAACTTTGCCTAACTGAAGCGCGATCTTCTGGTAGAGATTTAGATTCTTCGGGCTGCGAATGTGGACGAAGCCCTTGGCGTTCGGGCTCAGCGCCGGATTGTTCGCCGACTCATCCGGCTCGACCGTCACTTCTTGCTTGGCCTCATCGCCCGCCGTCGTCTCGTCGTCCAGCACTCGCTCGATCGTCTTAACCTGACCCGACACCGAGTCCACACCGGGCGTATCGTTCACAAATGTGGCGCGATCGCCCTCCGAGAACAGCCCAATATCGCCCTGATCGACGCGCACTTCGATGTCGTAAATCTCCGACGGCGCGATCGAGAATAGCGTCTCGCCCTGCTCCGCCCACTGCTCGTTCTTCAGGTCCAGGTCTTCTGTGATCACGATGCCGTCAATGCGTGCCTTAATTTCCAGGCCGTCGCGGCGTTCTTCGAGTTGCGCGATCCGCGCTTCGTGGAATCTAGCGATTTCGCTCTGGGTCTCGATTTCCTCGATCGCTACGTTCACCGCCTCCAGGGCGCTCTCGTAGCCCGCCAGACTGTTTTGCCACGCGCCCCGCTCGCGGATTGCGGTTTCCTCCGTGCGGCTCACTTCGCCCTTGATTTGCGATCGCAGCGCGGACTCTTGAGCGCGGGCGCGATCGATTTCGCTCGTGGCGCTGGCCTGCAACGTACGACGCTGGGACATCTGCTCGTCGATTGCGACGATCTCGTTCTCCGTGTCGGCAATCCGCGCTTCTAAGTCATACTGGCGTTCTTTGAGCGACGTGACGATCGGACTGTTGCGGGACAGCGCGCCGCGATCGAGCGCCTCTTGAAAATCGGCATCCGTCACCCGCCCGAGAACATCGTCGTACTGTTCCTGCAAGAGTGCGAGCTGGCCGCGTAGCGTCTCCTGTCGTCCTTGCAGCTCCGCGATTTCGCTGTCGAGGCGCTGGCCTTCGTTGCGCTGCTGCTGGGCGCGCGATCGCGTGCCGTCGATTTCCGCCTCAAGGCGCTGGATCTCGCTCGTGCCGATGCCCGCGTCAATGCGATCGAGGTTGGCATCCTGACGACGTGCCAGCATTCCCGACGTGCGCTCGTCCACGCCGCTGCGATCGAGTTCCGCCTGGGCGATGAACAGACGTCGCTGTGCCGTTTCGACGGCCTGCCGCGCTTCCGCCAGTCGCTGCTGGCTCTCGTGCAGCTCCGTCATTAAGTCGTTATTCTCGATAATCGCGACAATATCGCCACGCTTCACCGCTTGGTGCGGCGTTACACTCAGCGTCACCGTCCCCGACTCGTGCATTTTCACCGCTTGACGGTTATCGTCGCGCAGCACCACCTCAGCCCTTCCCGTCACGTTCGTCGGCTGCGGAATAAAGCCCAACACCCCGATCGTCAGCAGCGCCGCATAGAAAACCTTGCGCTTCGACACCACGCGCTCCGGTGCAGCCATAGCCGTCTCCGTCGGCGGTGTCGCTCCCGGCGGTACGACCTTGAGCGGCGAGACGCTAGATGAAGTAGAACTGGGGCGATCGGTGGGCTGGGGTGATGCAGTCATGAGCTTGAAAAAACGACGGGGGTAGAACGGGAGAGACAGAAAAAACGGAGACGGGCTAGGACGCGGGCGACTCCCAAAGCGTGTAGTAGGTCAGCCACAGCAGGAAAAGCAGCATCACCGGCGCTGACAGTGTCGTCAGGGCAAAGTGGAATAAATTTCCGAACAGCACGCCAAAGATAATGACGATGTATACCAAGCTGACCGGCGCATAAGCCGCCAAAATCGGTCGGTGATGCGGCGGTTCGATTTCCGCCTCGCCCTTGAACTTGCGCTGATAAAACGCGATCGCCCGACCGCGCAGCCCGTTAATCCGCGTCGCCGCCACCAAGAGGTGATAGCCATCGAACTTCGCCAGCGGATTGAGATTGAGTAGCACCGTCACCAGCGATGCCGTCAGCATCAGGTAGCTCGTCTCTGCCAGCCAGTGACCGGCGGTCGTGAAGTTCCAGGCCAGGAGCGCGATCGCGGCGATCGCCAGCTGCGTCAGCACGCCCGCCGCCACCACCAGCATCCGTTTCTGCCGCGACAGCCCGTACGAATTCGTGCTGTCCGTATACGCCGCCGGGAACAGACACATAAACATCAGCCCCATATTCGTCACCGGCTTGCCGAAGTGCCGCAGCGTAAACGCATGGCCAAGTTCGTGGATGCTCAGCACCACCAGACCCGCGACAATATATTTCAGTAGCAAGCCCGCGCCCTGGCTCGCCCACAGCTCTACGCCATATTCAATCAGCGCCGGAGCCTGGGTCAGCCCGACGACGCCCATCAGCGACAGGCACGCCAAAAAGCCATACCAAAACGATCGCGTCCAAATCCAGTGCAGCTTACCGACGTGACGCGAGAGCCAAGGGTCGGGGTCGCACAGCTTCACCGTAAAAAACAGGAGCTGCATCGGGTTGAGCTTGCCGCGCTTTTGTTCGGGCGGCTCGACGCCCTCGAGCATGGCGCAAGCGCCGAGGTACTTCCGCAGCATTTCCAGCTTTTGCGGCCTGAGGCCGTGGGTTTCGCACAGCTTGCGATCGGGAAACCACCCCAAATCTGCGATCGCGCCGCGATCCTCTGGCGCGACTTCCATCGCCTTGCCTGCGACCGGATTGTTCAAAATCCAGTAGCCTTCGGGCTGCAAGTCCCACTCGACGCAGGCACGCAGCGACCCGACCGGGCGATCGGGCAGCGTGTCGTGCGGGTCGAAGGCGAGGACGCCCCGATCGATCAGTTCGTCGATGAAGTTAGCGACAAACTGCGGGTCAGTGCCGTTGCGCTTGCGTTCGTAGCGCTGTTGCACTTTGGCAAGGGTGAATTTGCCGGTGAAGTGTTGCAGCACGAAGGCGCGATCGGGGCACAGGGCGATGCGGCGATCGTCGTGCTTGGCGCAGAGATAGTGGCGATCGCCGCGTTTATTGGGGCGAATCGTCCAGTAGTCGCGGATATTGGGGCAGAGCCAGTGGCGATCGATGTCCATGATGGATCTTGGGTTAATCGAGTCCGCGATAGAGTCGGGCGATATCGAATTCGAGGTTGAGGCTGGTGAGGGTGACGCGATCGCCGGTCTCGTAGACGGTGGTTTCCCAGATGTTGTCGGCATTGCGGCGACGACATTCGACGCGCTGGGCGTCTTGTTCAATTAAGACGTATTCTTCGAGGTTGTCGAGTTTTTGGTAGTTGGTGAATTTGTCAGTGCGATCGAATTTCTCGGTGCTTTTGGAAAGAACTTCGGCGATGAGTTTTGGGTGGCGCTTGATATAGCGGTCTTCCCGATCGCGTGGATCGCAGGTAACGAAGGCGTCGGGGTAGTAGAAGAATTCGTCGTTGTGGGTGACTTTTACTTCGTTGTAGACACGGCAGGGGGTGTCATCTAAGTGGTTGTCAATAAGGCCAAGTAGTTTAATCCCGATTTGTGAGTGGGTATCGCTTCCGCCTGCCATGGCGTAGACGAGTCCGTGGTGGTACTCGTGGCGGGTAGAGCTATCGCGATCGATGATGAGGTATTCGTCAGGGTCGATGTAGTGGGGGATGGCAATCATGGGTGAGAGCTGTGAAGGATCGCAGCTCTATTATCTGGTAAGGCGAACGAGTGCTGCTGATTGTGTCCGTAGCGCTGCTCCTGCACGCCACTCTGCCGGTCTTGGAGTCCTTACTCTTCGCTCAAAATACTTGCAGAAATTGAGACAACTGCAGCCGCTCCCTTCTCTATAACAAGGTTCTCGTCCACGAACGTTAAGCCACGGAAGTAACCAAGCTCAGGCACTGGAGTCAACTCACCAGTATTTAGGTCAATAGCGTAGGAAGTAGTTCCAGATGCATACAACACGCCAGAGTTGTCAAAGGCAAGACCCTGAATATTGGTTGAGCCTGCACCACCAATCGCTTTCACAGAACCAGTCGATGGATCGATCTCTAGCAATGATCCAGTACCCATATCAAAGCTGTAAAGCAGCCCAGAATCTGGAGATATTGCCAGGCTCTGCAGGTCTTCTGCTCCCAACGCAAATAATCGCTGTGTTGTTCCTGTTGTAGGGCTAACTCGGTACAGCTCATCTGCACCGATTGTTCCATTTCCGCTTGCATTGTGAATGACATACAAGCTTCCATCAGGGGCATAAGCCATTCCTCGAATACTCGCCTTCACTCCACCAAAGTCGTTGTCAAAATCATACAAGACACTGGAATTGCCTGTTGTTGGATCGATCTCAATAATCTCACCGCGAGGTGAATCCAAGTTGGCTGCGGTGAGTAGCTTACTTTGACTACTGGTCGTCAAGGAATTGAGATTGGTGAATCCAGTGCTTCCTAAGGATCGAACTTCACCCGATTCAAGGTCAATTTGAGATAATTCGCCTTCCCAGCTGATACCGAAAGCAACTGATTTTGGATGGTCGTTATCGTGAATTATCGCAGCGCTCTGGGTCGAGTCGCTGAGTGTGTAGCTACTGTGGCTGGAGACTTCAAAAACTATGCTTTCCGCACCTTCATAGATGGAGTCATCAATCGGATTGACGGTCACCAAAATATTGCTTGCCCCTGCCGGGATTGTTGCAATGCCTGATAGATAGTGATAATCGACTCCGTTCTCAGCCACACCTTTCAGCGTGTAGTACACCGCCTCTGCCTTGCTGTTATCACCACCGCTTCGGCTAATACGGAACTGCGCGCTGTCGTTATTTTCGCTCGACCAGCTGTCAGCGATACTCACGCCGATGACTGACTTCGGTATCTCGTTGTCAAGCAGTGTTGCCGTTCCCGAAGTCGTTCCACCCAGCTTGTAATTCGGGTCACTCGTGACTGAGAATTCGATGCTCTCAGTTCCGTCGTAGGTCGAGTCGTCAAACGGCGTGTAGCGTAGACGCACTCCGCTAAAGCCAGCCGAAATAGTTGTCACGCCAGTCTGCGTTCGGTAGATATTGCCATCTTTATCTTTAAGATTGATGGTGTAGCGCACCGTTTCCGGCTGACTGTTATCACCACCGTTGCGACGGATGATGAATGCAGCCGGGTCAGTGGGTTCACCCTCTGCCGTCTCGGTAGCCGTGTCGTCATCCACCTCAACGGTAATGGTTGACACTGGCTCTTCGTCGTTGTCCGCGATCGTGGCTGTTCCACGGACACTGCTTCCCAGTTCGTAGCTCGGGTCACTAGAAATGCTGAAGTTAACGCTTTCCGCGCCTTCGTAAACCGAGTCGTCCTGCGGCTGGATCGATACCTTTGTGCTGACCTCACCTGCCGGAATCGTCACCGCACCAGACAGATATACATAATCTGCACCGTTAGATGCCGTGCCGCTGACCGTGTAGTACACCGTCTCAGCCTTGCTGTTGTCTCCACCGCTACGGGAAATCTCGAACTCAGCCGGATCCGGCGATTCGTACCACGCCGTTTCTGATGCCGCTCCGTCTTTCACCATGACGTTCAGCGTCGATTTCGGCGGCAGTTCGTTATCGAGTAGCGCCGCCGTTCCCGCGACGACTCCGCCCAGCTTGTAGCTTGGGTCGCTCGTCACTGAGAACTCAATGCTTTCCGTTCCGTCATAGGTGGAGTCATCGGCTGGAGTATATGTCAGCCAAGCGCTGGTGTAGCCCGCTGGGATCGTCACGACTCCAGTGCGCGATCGATAAACGTTGCCGTCTTTATCCTTCAGATCGATGTTGTAGAACACATCTTCCGACTGGCTATTGTCACCACCGCTGCGACGGATGATGAATTTTGCGGTGTTAGCCTCTTCGCCAGCGACTGTTTCAGCAGCTTCTCCGTCCTCAACTTCAACAACAATTGTTGAAACTGGCTTCTCATCGTTATCGACGATCGTCGCCGTGCCGCTGGCCGTGCTGCCCAGCTCATAGCTTGAATCGCTCGACACTTTGAAAGTAACGCTCTCCACCCCTTCGTAAACCGAGTCGTCCTGTGGCGCGATCGACGCTGTCGTGCTCGTCGCACCTGCCGGAATCGTCACAACGCCGGACAAATAGGCATAGTCTTCGCCGTTTGCTGCTGTGCCTCCGACCGTGTAGTAAACCGTCTCGGCTTTGCTGTTGTCTCCACCGCTGCGCGTAATCTCAAACGTAGCGGGATCGGGTGACTCATACCAGGCCGTTTCTGCTGCCGTGCCGTCCTTCACCGTGACATTCAACGTCGATTTCGGCGGCAATTCGTTGTCGAGCAGCGTCGCCGTTCCCGAGATCGTTCCGCCGAGCTTGTAGCTCGGGTCGCTCGTCACTACGAACTCGATCGTTTCCGTGCCGTCATAGGTCGAATCATCGGCTGGGGTGTAGCGCAAGCGGAGGCCGCTGTATCCAGCTGAAATAGTCGCAACACCCGTTTGCGTGCGGTACACGTTTCCATCTCGATCCTTCAGATTGATGGTGTAGCGCACCGTTTCCGGCTGGCTGTTATCGCCGCCGTTACGGCGAATAATGAATGCGGCGGGATCTGTCGTTTCGCCTTCTGCTGTTTCGGTCGCAATATCATCGTCCACCTCAACCGTGATAGTCGAAGTCGCTCGAATGTCATTGTCGAGAATCGTGGCGGTGCCGCTAGTCGTGCTGCCTAGCTCATAGCTCGAATCGCTCGAAATGCTGAATGTGACACTTTCCGCCCCCTCATAAACCGAGTCGTTTTGCGGCTGAATTGACACCGTTGCACTCGCCTCACCCGCTGGGATGACGAGCGTGCCAGACAAGTAGGCGTAATCATCTCCATTGCTCGCCGTGCCGCTCACGGCGTAGTAGACCGTCTCGGCCTTGCTGTTGTCGCCATCACTGCGCGTAATCTCGAATACAGCAGGATCGGGTGACTCGTACCAAGCTGTTTCCGCTGCCGCACCATCTTTTACAGTGACGTTCAGAGTCGATTTCGGTGGCAGCTCGTTGTCGAGCAGTGTTGCCGTTCCCGAGACCGTTCCGCCAAGCTTGTAGCTCGGGTCGCTCGTCACCACGAACTCGATAGTCTCCGTGCCATCGTAGGTGGAGTCATCGGCTGGGGTGTAGCGCAGGCGGAGGCCGCTGTATCCAGCTGAAATAGTCGCCACGCCGGTTTGCGTACGGTACACGTTGCCGTCTTTATCTTTAAGGTTGATGGTGTAACGCACCGTTTCCGGCTGACTGTTATCGCCACCGCTACGGCGGATGATAAACGCGGCGGGATCTTTCGTTTCACCTTCTGCTGCTTCGGTTGCAATGTCGTCATCGACTTCCACCGTAATGGTCGAGGTCAAGACGGGCTTCTCGTCGTTATCGGCGATCGTTGCGATCCCTTGCACCGTGCTACCGAGCTGATAGCTGTCGCGCTCTTGCACGCGGAAGACGACGTTCTCTAGCGCCTCGTACTGCGTGTCGTTCAGCGGATTAATCGTAACTGGCGTGCTAGTTTGCCCTGCCGGAATCGTAGCGATGCCAGAGAGGAGTGCGTAGTCTTCTCCGTTCTTAGCTGTCCCGGAGACGGTGTAGTAAACCTGCTCGGCTTGCGAGTTGTCACCTCCGCTTCGGCTAATTACAAACGTTGCGGGATCTGCAGTTTCCCAGGCTTCTGTCTCTGCCGCTTCTCCATCGAGCGTCGTCACCATAATCGTGGAAGTTCGATCGTCCTCTCCCAGGCCACCAAGCAGCAACGAGAAGTTTTGCAGATCGTCTTGCAAAGCCCCAGTGTTGCCAACGTAGACGGTGTAAGTACCGGCAACTGGGTTGTCAATGAGAACCTGCTCGACGTTATCGAGTTCGTTGCGATTGTCGCGTTTTGCCGCCGCATCAGGGTTGTTCGGATCGAGCGTCCAAGGACGATGCACATCACCATTTGGATCGATAATCCAGACATCAAGGTCGTTAACTAACTTCTTCGCCGAAGAATCCGTCCACTGGTCTTCTCTCGTGGCTGCAGGGTCAGTCCAAACGATCGTTGCTTTCAGTGGCTGACTACCATCACTCGTTACTTGATAGCTCTGCTCTGTGCCATCGTGAGCCGCCTCAATCGTGCGAGCGACCTCTTCCTCTTTGGCCTGCGTGATATATTGTGCTGCCGCCGCACCATCCAGCACGCCCCAGCCATAGACATAATCCGGGCCGATTTCTCCTGCATCTTTAGCAGTGTGGAGCATGATGGCTTTTAGCGTCGCGCTCAGCGGATTCGCGCCGCCATATGTGTCTCGATAATGCTGTGTGAGCAGAGCTGCCGTCCCGGTGGCGTTGGGCGCAGCCATTGAGGTTCCTGACTTATAGCTGTAATTAGTGTCAGAGCCACTATCGGAAGAGTACACGGAGTGGCCGTTAGCAACGAGATCGATGCCTAATCGACCGTCATCAGTGCTGCCCCAACCGGAGAATGTCGTGGTCTGAACATCACTCGCATCGAATGGATCTTTTGTAATGTCTTCGATCGCGCCGACGACCAGTGTATTTTTCGCCGTCTGACCACCGTTGCTCAGCGTTCCATATCCATCCACGCCTCCGTCCTTCGTTGGTGCGTATGTAGCTGCCCCAGTCGCCGAGAGGTAATACCAACCGGCTCCGTGCCACTCAACAGAATCAATTGGTTGGGAGAGGTACGTCAGGTATGAAGTTTGGCCGTCAAGAACTTGACTGGACCAAGACCCTGTCGGCTTGTACCGCATTGCGTTAAATTCATCGTCCCGATCGTTACCTGCAGCCCAAATACTCAGCAGCTCGGGATTTTCATGGAGAACTCGATCTAAATCGCGAGCCCGTGAGGAGTAGGATCCAAACATTTGGCTGGCATCGCTAGACGTTGCGCGATCGCCATACCAAACATAAAAATCACCCAAATCTAATTTATTTCGGATGTCGATCGACCAATTTTGAACTTTGTCAAAGTTAGAGACTATCCAGCCCGAAACTTGGCCGTGTGAGTGGTTCGCAAGCGTTAGTCCAGCTTGAGCTTCTGCCTCAATCTCATTAGTGATGTCGCCGTTGTAGTCATAGCTGATGACTTTTGCTGCGCTAGCCATACCGCGCGCTTCGCCATCAACGCCCGTTCCGATAATCGTGCCAGCAACGTGTGTCGCATGGGAGCTATAGAGGGCGCTGCTTTGTACGTCCTCTCCATAGCTCACACGGCCGCTCAGCTCCTGGTGACTACCTCGAATTTTGCCACCATCCCAAACACCGACTTTCACACCCTCACCATCCAGGGCAAGACCGAGTTCGCCACCTTCCCAGAGCTGGTCTGTGTTGGTCGTATCTGCAGCACTCAGATTAGAGTATGTGGCCTGAAAATCAATTGAGTCTGGGCTTTTGCCACCAAAGAACCAACCACCACCCTCAAGCTCGATTGGATTATCGAGAAATTCAAAATCAGGCGTCAAGGAGACCGGTGCTGAAGCCGCAATCGCAGGATCTGCTTCTCCTTCTTCGGGCGTGTTGTCACCTGGTTCGGCATCGACGGGCGTGCCATCCACAGGTGTCGGTTCACTAGATTCTCCACCTCCCGGCGTGCTGTCTTCAGGCTCGGCAGGCGTCTCATCACCGGGCTCAGGTTCGACGGGTGTACCACCAATCGGTTCGCTATCGCCCGGTTCGGCATCAGTGGGCGTACTATCAGCGGGCGTGCCATCCACAGGCGTTGGCTCACCAGGTTCTCCGCCT
>ERZ1740068.160-NODE-160-length-41801-cov-6.624012_pt1 | contig 41801 bp, 40 predicted proteins | sample MGYA00581735_ERZ1740068 | MGnify/ENA primary metagenome ERZ1740068 (study PRJEB43018, sample SAMN04849740) | marine metagenome | isolation source: floating plastic debris | place: Pacific Ocean | collected 2008-08-30 | study: EMG produced TPA metagenomics assembly...
GACCCGATCACTTGGCGTGCGATGTCGTGGGTGTTGCGGCGACTTTTGCTGGAGGCGACAAAGACGGCCGTGCCCGGCTCGGCGATATGGCCCGTCTGGACCAGCGCGACGGATTTTCCAGCCTCCATCGCCTCTTCGGCAAGCGATTTGGGCTGCCCAGATGCGGCCGTCAGCTCGTCTTTGCCGTTCATGCCGAAACTGTCCGCGAGAACCTTTACCCCGTAGGCATGCACGGTCGCGCCGCCATGGGATGTGCCCGTGACCCGATCGGCCATGTGGCCCGTGTAGACGCCAAGCGCGGGCAGCTTATCCCAATTCAACTCTCCATCCGGGCCGACTGTGTGCATGCGCGCCGCCAACCAGTGATTTACGCCGGTGCCGTCAGGGTGAAGGAAGATCACATTGCCGGTGTCCTGAGCCACAGCAGCGCCTGTCACAAGTGCACCAATGGCCAGAGCGAAAAGGGACGTTTTCATATCAAACTCCACGTTGAACGGGTGATGGCATGCCACATGTAGCTCACCCAAATGACAGCGATGTAACGGGGCGATAACGCTTGTGCAAAATGTCGGATGCCTTGCCGTGCCGCCCGTTCAAAAGCACGTCTTGATATGGGAGATCAGAGGGCGAAGGAAATCCTTGTCGCCCCAATACTTCATGTGACTGAACGGTGTGAAACTGCCAAACCCGCCTGAATTTATAGCGTGGTCGCCGGTCACGCGCTCGGCATAGGCCTCACTGAGCGGTTGCAGGGGCCAGCCGAGCAAGTCGTCTTTGTCATAGTAGTTGTGCCATTCAAATCCGGGGCTCAGCTCGTCAATGGGGGTGATGCGCTCGGGGTCAGACCCTGCGCAAAAGATCGGGATGTTGCAGCCCGTGGTCAAAAGCCGTTTGGTGGACCGGCCCCTGCAAAATGCCTCCTCCTCGGGGCTTTGGAAACCCGGAGGGTCCCGCCAAATGCCGTGCTTGGCTTTGCGGTCCGGACGGGCATCCCACAGGTAATTCGAGATCACCTGCCCGCCTAAGGATTGCGCGATGATTACAACCCGCCGATCACCCCCCGAAAGGGAGTTATAGAGCGCTTTCAACCCCTGAAAAATCCTGAGCTGCGCCTGAAAGTAGGGGCTCTCCTCGCCGTCTTTTTTCGATTCAAGAGAGGCGGCATCAGAAAACCCATAGAGCATGAACTCCCTCATATCGTCCCACCGGAGCTGTCCTTTGACGCTGTTGAGATACTTGGATTGGTTCTCTTGCATGACGTTTTGATAAAAGACCGCGTGCGTGGCGATTTTGTCGGCATCTTCGCCCAGCCGGTGCCGGATTTCGTCAAAGAGCTCTTCTGCGTAACTGCGGCTTGTGTTGCCCATACCGTGCAAGGTCAGGATGCCGAGATGCGCCATTGAGGTGCCTTTCTGTTCGGGTCGCTAGAACTCGCCTATAGGTTGAGTTAGCCAGCCAGGCATGTCAACGTGCCGTTTTGCGCCCGCCAATCAGCAGCGCAAAGACAAAGATCGCGCCAACAGAGGTGGTGACGATACCAACCGGAAGCTCCTGCGGCGCCAGAATCACGCGTGAAAGGATGTCTGATGCCGTCAGCAGGGCGGCGCCGATGAGCGCTGCGGTGGGCAAAAGGCGGGTGTGTAGCGGCCCCGCCAACCCCCGTGCGAGATGCGGCACCATGAGGCCCACAAAGCCGATGACGCCGGCCACCGAGACAAAGGCCGCTGTCGCCAGCGCGGCCATGAGGAACATCGTCATGCGCAGGCGTGTCACCGGAACGCCGAGGCTTTTGGCGGTGCGGTCCCCTGCCAAAAGCGCGTCCAGCCATCGGCGGCGGTAGGTTGCGTAGGCTAGGATAAGCGCAAGACCTGCGAGGACCAGTGGCAGGCTTTGCCAGCGGGCCAGACCCAGCCCGCCCAGCATCCAAAATACGATGGAGTGGGCGGCGCGGCTGTCACCAGAGAAAATCAGATAGTTGGTGATGGCCGCGAAGAGGAAGGAGACAGCGAGACCTGCGAGGATTAGCTTTTCGGGGGCTGCGTTGCGCAAAGACTGCACCAATGTGAGCACGATGAGCGAGGCCACAATCCCGCCGCTGAACGCAGCAAGCGGCAAGGTCCAAATGCCCAGCACATCTCCTGTGACGGTGATCACGAAAACCGCGCCCGCCGCCGCGCCGGATGAGAGCCCAAAGAGAAACGGATCGGCCAAATCGTTGCGGGTCGTGGTTTGCAGCACCACGCCCACGATCCCAAGCCCCGCGCCGATGACGGCAGAAAACACGGCCCGGGGCAGGCGAAGATCAAAGACGATCCGGTCCATCGGTCCAGGCTCCCCGCCAAGACCAAGACCCGTTGCAATGGCGGACACCACGTCACCAAAGGGAATGCGGGTTGTTCCGTACAGCACGGACAGCACAATGAGGGCGGTCAAGCAGACAGCCCCTATGCCCAAGCCCAATGCGTATCTGTTCAATTCAGAACAGCTCTGGGTGCATCGCCTTGGCCATCTTTTCGATGGCAATGATATTTGCCGGTCCGGGCGTCAGTTCCTCATAGCGCAGCCCGATCCAGGCTTCGTTCTTGACGGCATCAATACCGGACATGACAGGATGCTCCTGCAGAAACTTGAACGTATCTTCCGCGCCATTGCCGGTTTGATAGTCGAGCAGTACCAGAAACTCCGGGTTGGCCGCGGCAACTGCCTCCCATGAGGTGCGGCCCCAGCTGGTATCAAGATCACTGGTGACGCTGGCACCGCCTGCGGCATCGATCATCGCGTCTGGGATCGCAAATTTGCCCGCAGTGAACGGGGCATCCGCCGGACCATCGAGAAGAAACACGCGCGGTTGATCGACGCCGGACGTTTTGGCCTCAATCGCGCTCAGCTGCGCTTCCCACCCGTCGACGAGGCCTTTCGCCTTTTCTTCGACACCCATCACCTGGCCCAAACGCATCACGTCATCAAACAGCAGGTTCATGCTGGCTTCTGGCCGCCCCTCATGCTGGTGTACGCAGCTTTCCGTCAGGACCATAGTCTTGATGCCAAAGGGCTCCAACGTGTCTGGCGTGACCTCACCGCCCGGGCGCATGCCGTAGTACCATCCGGCAAAGAACATGTCGGGTTCTGCGGCGAGAAGGTTCTCCACGGTCGGGTACTTCGGGGCCAGTTCCGGGATGTCGCCGCGCGCCTCATCAAAAGTGGGGCTTGTCTTGTACCACCCGGTGATGCCCGTGAGGCCTACGATCTTGTCCTGCAGGCCAAGGGCAAAGGCCATCTCGGTCATGTTCATGTCATGTACGATGAGCCGCTCTGGCGTGGCATCAAATGTCAAAGGCGTGCCGCAATTGTCGACGGTCACCTCTGCCGCGGCGGCGGAGGCGAGGGAGGCCAGGATTGCCGCTGTCCATTTCTGTTTCATCATGACGGTCTTTTTCGTTCTGTGGTTTTTCGCATGTCGAGGGCGGGGATCACCCGGCCTTCATGGGGCAGCAGACGGTAGATGACGCCAAACGCGTCTGCGATGGATTGTGGGGTTTGCACCTCATCCACGGGGCCAAAAGCCATCAGGCGCGCGTCTTTCATCAGCGCCACATGGGTGGCGAATTCCGGGATCAGCACGAGATCATGCAGCACCATCACCACGGTGATACCGAGCCCGCAGATCAGCGAGAGCATGCGCCCCTTGGCGTCCGGGTCGAGGTGATTGGTCGGCTCGTCCAAAAAGAGAAGCTCTGGACGCTGCACCAGAGCGCGGGCGATATGGGCGCGTTGCAGTTCGCCCCCTGACAGCTGCGCGATGGTTTTTGCAGAGAGGTGATCAAGCTGTGTGATCTCTAGCACTTCTTGCAGGGCCTGGGCATGGTCGGTCATGGCATGATCCGACCAGATGGGCATTTGCCCCATGGACACATAACCCTGCACGCTGAGCCGGTGATCGGGGGCGGCATGTTGCGCGACCACGGCGATTTTATGCGCCCGCACATCCATGGGCATGGTTCGCAAGGAGGCACCGTTTATCGTAACCTCGCCCTGCGTGACCTCTTCCATGCCCGAAAGAAGGTTCAGAAGCGTCGTCTTCCCCGCGCCATTGGGCCCTGCAATCGCCAGAACAGATGCTTTCGGGAGGTCAAAGGACACATCCTGCAAGAGCACTTGCTGGCTCGCTGTCCTGAAGGACAGATTGCGTACGCTCAGATAAGGCGGGCTAGGGTCAGTTGCCACATCCATGTCGATCCTCGCTTGGGTGCAAGCGCAGATCGAAGGTGGCATGTCTCAAAACACACGGATGCCGTGCCATATCGCCTCCTTCCAAGGCGCCCCGCCTTGGGTGGTTGGAACAGATGATGGCAGGTCTCCTGACTTGCGGGTCGATGCTTGGCTGCCCTTCCCGACCCGTTGAGGCCAGTGGTGATTGCAGCGTCGCTCTCCGCCTACAGTTGCGGGGGCAGTCACGGATTTGGCGCCTTTTGGCTACACCTGACCGTGTTCCCTTTTGATCCCGTTATCGCTGTGCGCGGGAACCATCACACACATCTGTGGATCACAGAGCGAAAGCTGTCAATCCAAAGCGCAAAAGGAGATCCAGGGCCAGCCATTTTCTTGGCAGAAAATGGTCCAGAAAATTGAGATTTTCTGACGCAGAATTTTTAAAATTCTGACGCGCGTCGATCATAGCTCATGCCATTTGACGTCGAGACGCGTATCGAAATGCGCCTTCCAGACAGGGCGGACAATCGGGTGTGTCGCCACCTGGCTGGTGATCCATGTGAACCGTTTCAAATCTGGACGCTGATTGTGCCATGCATAGAGCATCGCGAGGATCACATCACAGGCAGACATCTGATTGCCCAACAAAAACTCATGCTGATTGGTGGCCCGGTCCAAAGAGACCAAGGCGGCATGCGTGCGCTCGTCTGCAGCCTGCGAGATGTTGGCCAAAAGCCACGCGTCTGATCCCGTCTCTTGGGGCTCACCTGCGATGCCGGACAGCCCGCAGAACCGTTGCGGATAAGTCTGGCGCAGGATGCCTTCATAGACGTTCACACATAAAAACACGGACCAGCGTAGAAACGTCGCTTGGTCATCCACCCACAGATGCGGCCCGTCTCGAAAGCCAGTCTCTTCCGCTGTCAGATGAGACATGATCGCGGCCAATTCAGTCATCACGGACCCATCGGGCAGCTGCAAGACCGGCACTTGTCCCCAATCATTGAGATGTCCGATCTTATCCCGCAATGGCTCATTGGGCAGCGAGTGCAGATGTTCAACCCGGCAGGGCACACCGGCCAGCGCCATCGCAGCCTCCACCGCAAATCCACCGGACCCCGAACGATTGTACAGCACATATGTCATGGTGACCCTCATGCAACTGCGAAGAGATAGGTGCAATCCATCATAGCTGCAAAGGTCAAAAATTTGCTTTTTCTCAAAAGGGATCGCAGGGGCGCGTTTGGTCTTGGAATAGGTCGGCAACTTTTGTTACATGGTAACATGTTGACGATGCACCTGAACCGGCGGAGCAAAAGCCGCGTGATACTCACGATGCTTGTGGCCTTTCTGCTGCTGAGCTTTGGGCATCGCCACCAAGACAGCCACGCGAACCTGCTCGATGCGTCAACTCTTGCGTTTCTGAATGCTGGCGGACAGCTGGCCGACATTTGTGAAGACAGCGAGCATGGCCCTGAAATGGGAACAGAGTGCCCCGTCTGCACGTTGGCTGGAGCGTTTTGCATTTCGCCGGCCCAAGGTTCAGCGGTTCCCGTACCACAGAGCTTTCAGACGGTGGCGCTGGTCGCCGGTCAGTCTCAAATCGTGCCAAACCATATGGATTTCGCGCACGCCACCCGCGCGCCTCCGCTGGCTTAAGTCCACTGAAATCTGCCATCTGAGGCGCCGCGTTCATCTCGAACGTGACGCCTAGAGGGAAGCCCGCGTTGGCGCATGCGCCAAGGCCAAGCCTGCGTGTTCCGATGAGAGCACCCGTTCACTCAATTAGGGAAAACAAATATGAAAATCTCACTCTCTCGCCGCCTTTTTGGCAGCCTCACGGCGGCAGCGCTCTTGCTGCCCATCCCCACGATGGCAGAGCCCATTCAAGTCACAGATGTGCTGGGCCGCACGGTTGAATTGCCAGATCAGCCTGAGCGCATTCTTTTGGGCTTTTATTTTGAAGACACTTTCGCGGTAGGCGGTCCAGACGTCTACGATCGCGTGGTGGGCATTTCCCGCGAGGCGTGGGAAGGGTGGCGCAACCTGCAATGGCAGGCCTATGTCGAGGCGGTGCCGCGCATCGCAGAGATCGCCGACGTGGGCGAGGTGGATGCCGGTAGCTTCTCGCTTGAGGCCGCCATTGCGACACAGCCTGATGTCGCGATCTTTGCGGCTTGGCAGTACGGCGTTCTGGGCGAAGCCATCGACCGGATGGAAGACGCGGGCATCCCCGTCGTGATCCTCGATTACAATGCGCAGGAGGTTGACAAGCACGTCGCATCGACCCTCGCGCTTGGCGCGATCCTTGGTGAAGAAGAGCGCGCGAAGGAACTCGCGGATGCCTACGCCGCAGCTTACGCGGACACGATTGCGCGTGTGGCGGCTTCCGATAGCAAGCCGCGTGTTTACGTGGAACTGGGCCGTAAGGGTGCTGAGGAAACCGACAACTCATACTCCGGAACCATGTGGGGCAAGCTTGTTGACTCGGCGGGCGGCGAAAACATCGCCAATGGTCAGATTGAGCGCTGGGGCGCGCTCAGCCCTGAATACGTGCTGGCCCAGAACCCCGAGGTCGTGTTCCTTGCGGGCTCCGGCTGGCTGAGTCGCGACAAGGCCGTCATCCTTGGGCCGGGCGTCGACGCCTCGCTCACTCATGAACGCATGCAGCCCTACACAGACCGACCCGGCTGGGATCAAGTCGCGGCCATAGAAAGCGGCGAAGTGCACGGGCTCTACCATGGCGGTGCGCGCACGCTCTATGATTTCGCGTTCTTCCAGTATATCGCCAAGCAGCTGCACCCAGAACAGTTCGAAGACGTGGATCCGCAGGCCAATCTGGACGCCTTTTTCGCCGACTATATGCCGGTTAAGTTCTCCGGCACGTATATGACGCAGCTTCCTTGAGGCCCTCATGAGCTTGAGCAGCGGGGCGGCTCCGGTCGCCCCTTCATCCTACTCCCGCCTGATGCTGCGCCGGGTCACGGCGCTGAGCGTTGGATTGGTTTTGCTGGTGTCGTGCGTTCTGGTGGACATTCTGACCGGCCCAGCCTGGCTGCCGAGGGGCGATTCGGTTGCCGCGCTTTTCGGGCTGGAGCGGGCGTCCTCGATGACCATTGTGATCGTCTGGGATATCCGCCTGCCGATGACCTTGATGGCGCTCACGGTCGGTGCAGCACTGGCGATTGCGGGCGTGATCATGCAGACCATTCTGGGCAATCCTCTGGCCAGCCCCTACACGCTGGGCTTTTCAGCCGCGGCAGGCTTCGGCGCGGCGGTGGTTTTGCTCACCGGCTTTACCCTGCCCATCCTGGCCTGGCTGACCATTCCGGCCGCGGCGTTTGGGGCAACTCTCATCTCTGCAGGTTTGGTCTATGGCCTCTCCCGCGCGCGGGGCATGACGCCCGAGGTGATGATCCTCGCGGGCATTGCCACGCTCTTTCTCTTTCAATCCTTGCAATCCATGGTGCAATATCTTGCCTCTCCCGAGGTGCTGCAGGCCATCGTTTTCTGGCTGTTCGGCTCGCTGCTCAAGGCCTCGTGGGACAATCTTCCCGTCACCTTCACGATCCTGATAGTTTGCGTCGCGGCGATCTTGCCAGATCTTTGGCGGCTGACCGCCTTGCGCATGGGCGATGATCGCGCGGCTGCTGTGGGGATCAACGTCACGCGGCTGCGCGTGCGCATGTTCGTGATCGTCGCGCTTTTGACCGCGGGCGCAGTGGCGTTCGTCGGCACAATTGGCTTTGTCGGCTTGGTGGCACCGCATATAGCGCGCGGATTTGTGGGTGAGGATCAGCGGTTTCTCCTGCCCATGGCGGCGATCACGGGCGGCATCATCATGACCGGGTCGTCTATCCTGTCGAAGATCATCTCACCAGGCGGTGTCATCCCCATTGGCATCGTCACCGCGGTCCTCGGCGTGCCGTTCCTCTTTGGCCTGATCCTGATGGGCAAAAGGAGGCATTGGTGAGCCTTTCTGCCAAAAACCTATCCATCACGCATGGATCTTTCTTCGTTCTAAGAGACGTCAACCTGGAGCTGCGCGACGGTCAGATCACTGGGCTTATTGGCCCCAACGGCGTGGGCAAATCCTCACTTCTCAAGGTTCTGGCAGGGCTGGCGCGCGGGGTAGGGACGGTGTCGCGCGACGGGCGGGATCTGACCGAGGCGGATCGGCGTGACGTCGTAGCTTACATGCCGCAAGACAGCAGTGCGGGATCCTCACTCACGTTGACAGAGGTCGTTTTGCTGGGCCGCTTGGGGACCTTGGGGCTGCGCGTTTCGCCGGATTTGATCGCGGCTGTAGAAGAGATCCTGGCTGAGTTCGGACTCTCGGATCTGTCGCATCGCACGTTGGATGCCGTCAGCGGGGGGCAACGACAGCTGACATATCTGGCCCAGGCCCTCTTTCGAGAGCCGCGCATTCTTTTGCTGGATGAACCCACCGCCGCGCTGGATTTGCGCCATCAGCTGGTGGTGTTTGATACGCTGCAACGCCTCGCGCGGGAGAAAAACATCGCGATTGCCGTGGCTGTGCATGATCTGTCGCTAGCCGCACAGTTTTGCGATCAGGTCATGTGTCTGTGCCACGGCACGCTGGATGCATCAGGCCCTCCACAAGAGGTGCTGACCTCGGATCGTCTGGCGCGTGTCTATGGGATTGAGGCAGAGGTCACCCAAGATCACAACGACCGGCTGAGGATTGCGGCCTTGCGTGCTATTTGACCAAGGGCATTGCGTCTTATCCCATGGAAAGCGATCCTACCTATTCCGAGGATCATCGACTTACAAAGTTGACAACGAGTTCAAAGGCTTTTCCGTCTGGTGGGCGCGGAAAGGGGGCAGCTTTGCGGACATTTGCGGCAGCGGCCACGTTTATGCTGGGCGAGCCGCTACTGCCGATGACGCGTATCCAACCGACTTGACCATCCGGCAAGATTTGAATGCGGATCTTGGCGAAGCCTTTCTCGTTTCGGTAAACGGGCAGGGATCGGTTCAACTGAGTAAACACTTTACCGGCATAATTTGTATCCGTGGCATTGCCGGTCGCCCGCGCAGCAGTTGGGCTTTCGCGACCGTAGATCGCCGTCGCCCCGGCCTCCGCCAAAAGATCGAGGCCCGTGCGCTGCGTCTGGGCCAGTTCGGTCGCAAGGCCGGGCTGTTCGGTCACATCTTCTGATCCGTCTTCAGCGCCGAAGGTTTCTTCCGATGGGCGCGTGGGCGGAGGACGCACAGACCGGGTGACAGCCGAGGTCAGCACGTCCTCGGCTTCCGCGGCTTCAACATCGCCTTGTTCCTGAAGCGTCTCTACCGTGATGTCCGGGCTTTCGGCATCGAGTGTCTCGATCGGCGCTTCAGGAAGGATCTCTGATTCGACCGCCTCGACCACCTCTCGCGCCTCGTCGGGCTGTACTTCGGCACCGTTGAGCGGGGCCTCTGGATTGCCTTGTGGCACGTCGGCCGCTACTCCCTGAGAGGGTGGCTCGGCCGCCGCGACTTCCTCCGTTTCAATCCGCCCTTGATTGACTGTTTCTGTTCCGATGTCAGGCGCTTCCACGTTTTGCGGATTGTCGGATGCCACGCGGATATCGGTAAACTCTTCAGGCTCAATGAGCTCCTCGGGTTCGATCTCTTGCGCGGGTTCCGGCTCTTCAGGCTCAAGTGCCTCTTCGGCAAAATCCTCAAAGGCTGCGGAATCCGGCGGCTCAGGCGGAGCCTCTTGTTCTACGCGCGTGCCGGGATCGAACAACGCCATCAAGCCGGTCGCGTGCAGAAGCAAAGACAAAAGCACGGCGATCGCAGCAACAAGGATGGAGTTTCGTATCACGCGGCAGCCTGCCTTGGTGACGGCCCGGAGTAGTGATCAAAGGGGCCTGTAATATCTCTTTTGCTCTCAGCGCATCGGGTGTGACCTGCACGTATGAGTGCCCTACGCAAAGTCAATGATACCTCATCGCAGGTGGCGCGCAAAGCAAGGGCTTATGCGCGTCATGACTTTCTTTTGATACCTGTTGTGCCTGCGACGCCGGGCCTAGAGGCCGTTCAGATAGGCCTCCGCCCGCTGCAGATGCCGCTCTCGCGTGTCATCGGCCATGCGATCGGCGGTGCGGCACATCATGGCCCATCGCGGATTGTTGCCGAGCGCTGCTTTGTGTTTGAAGATAAATCGCCAGTAGAGACCGTCCCAGATCTCGGCCCACTCGCTTTTGCCCCAATGGCTCATTTTTCGCACGTAATTGGAGCCTGAGAAGTAGGGCTTGGTGGTGATCAGCCCGCCATCGGCGTGTTGGCTCATGGCATATGTATTGGGCACCATCACCCAATCGTAACTGTCTACAAACATCTCCATGAACCAGGCGTAGACGTCATCGGGGTCAAACTCGCACAGGAACATAAAGCCGCCCAGGACCATCAACCTTTCGATGTGATGGCAATAACCGGTCTTGAGGATCCGCCCGATCGCATCGTCAATCGGGTCGATCCCCGTTGTGCCATCATAGAAACTGACTGGGATCTTGCGGGTGTGGCCCCAATGATTGGTGGTGCGCATCTTCACATGCAGGTCTTCATAAGTGGCGCGCATGAACTCGCGCCACCCGATGATCTGGCGCACGAAGCCTTCCAGGGAATTGATCGGCACCTCATGCGTCTCAGCATGGGCCAAAGTCGCTTCAAGTACCTGGCGCGGCGTCAATAGCCCAACATTCAGCATGGGCGTCAGAACGCCGTGCCAGAGAAAGCTCTCACCCTCAACGATGGCGTCCTCATAGGGACCGAACTGGGTCATGCGCTCCTTGAGGAAGACATCCAGCCAATCGGCCGCATCCTCATGCGTGGTGGGGTAAATGAGATGCTCAAGTGCGCCGTAATTGTCGGCAAAATCCGCTTCAACGCTGTCTCGTGCGTCCAGATCGGCCCGGGATCGGTTCAAGGACGGCAGGGCAGGGATCTCGCCCAAAAGGGCCTTGGGCACCTTCTTGCGGTTGTCTTCGTCAAAGCTCCACTGCCCGCCCTTAGGCTCATCACCCTCCATCATGACATCGAGCCGCTTGCGCTGATGCTTGTAGTACTCAGCCATGAACCACCGCTTGCGCCCCTCGGCCCATGCCGCGTTGTCGCCCTCTGAGTTGAAAAAGCCCGGGGTGTCGTAGACGCTCAAGCTGATGCCTGCGCTATCCGCTGCTGTCTTCAGGCGTTTCATCACGGTGTGATCCACAGGATCTGCCAGTGCGATCTTGCGGACACCGTCCTTGGCCAATCCGTCGATCACGCGCGCGATGAAGCCTGTTTCGCGCCGGTGCCGTTCGATCGTCACAGGCAGCCCATCCGCGCGCAGACGGTCTGCGTATTGCGCCATGGTGGCCCGGTGCAGCCATAGCTTTTGCTTATGCATAACCATCGGATATTGCGGATCCCCGAAAAAAAGCGGGTCTTCCACCATCACGACCTGATCGGGCTCTGCGCCAAGCGCAGGATGATCAGCAAAGAGTTGATGGGGAAAGATCAAAAGGGCTGTCGACACGGGCGGCGGGTTCCTTAACTTGCGTGTCGGTCTTTACCTAAATGCCGCGGCTCACTTGGCAATTGCTGGCTGGACAGGACAGAGTGCCGCATCATCTTCTGCAGCCAAAGCTGAAGGCCGAACTGGAGGCCAAACCGGGGGGAAGGTCATTTGCCTGAAGGACATACTATTCACCGCGCCGCGCGGGATCATGCGGCGATGATCAAAGGCAAACCCGTGTCCGCGAGCTCTCCTCAGGGGCGATTTACCGAGGGTGCAGCGCAAATCGACGGCTCCGTTTGTGAAAGCACGGGAGCTGTGGGCAAGCATCTGCTCTATCATTTTTCCAACGATCAGACGCTGCATGTGCATCTGGGCCTTGGCGGGTATTTTGTGTGTCAGGATCAACCGGCAGATCCTCCGAGAGATGTCGTGCGTTGCCGTCTTGAGAGTGCCACGCACGCGATCGACATCATTGGCCCTAACACCTGCGAGATCTTGCCCACGTCCACCATGCCGGAGTTTACGTTGCGCTATGGTGCGGATTTGCTGGCCGAACCGCCGGATCCCGATCGCGCCATTGCCGCCATATCCAAAAGCCGCGCCCCGATTGCGCGGCTCCTGATGGATCAAAAGGTGATCTCCGGCATCGGCAATATCTACCGCGCTGAGATCCTTTGGCTCAGGGGCCTCAATCCAATGGCAAGGGGTGTTGATCTCGATGAGGAAGAACTACGCGGTCTTTGGAACGAGATGCGCGCGCTTTTGAAACTGGGCGTCGAGACAAATTCGATCATCACGAACGGCGACGTCCCAAAGGCTGGTCACAAGGTGAGGGAGCGCACGAACATCTTTGGCAAAGAGATCTGCCCACGGTGTGACGGAGCCATAGAGAAGTCAAAGCTCAGCGGTCGCACGCTTTATCACTGTCCGACCTGTCAACGGTGAGCGAGCGCATTTTCTTGCAAGAAAATGCCACAAAAAATTGGAATTTTCTGAAACAGAATTTTCAAAATTCTGCGGTCACTCGGCCGCAGGCTTGAGGCTTGCAAAGAGCTGATGGAATCGCTCGCCCTGCACGGCGACATGGGTCCGGACGGTGTCGGCGGCCAAGGTTCCATCCCCGGCTTCGAGTGCGGATACGATCGCTTTGTGCTCTGACATCGATTGCTTCAACCGACCGCGCAAACGCAGTTGCATGCGGCGAAAGGGTTGCAGACGTCTTTGCAGCTTCAGCGCCTCACCTTCGAGAAAGGAATTGCCAGACTGACGATAGATGATCCCATGAAAGCGTTCATTTTCATGGTAGTACCCATCGGTGTCCTGCGCCTCTACGGCCAGTTCACAGCGCGCATTTGTTTCGTTGAGGTCGGCGAGTGCTGCATCTGTAATGCGGGTCGCGGCAAGGCGCGCGCAGACCGCTTCCAATTCTGCCATCACCTCGAACATTTCGATCAATTCAACCGGGCCAGGTTGGCGGACGAACACCCCTCGATGGGGTATCTGCTCTACCAGTCCAGTCTGGGCAAGCCTCTGAAAAGACTCACGTATCGGCGTTCTGGATACAGCAAACCGTTCAGAGAGCTGTTTTTCATCCAGGCGCTGCCCGTCACTGAACGTGCCATCAAAAATGAGGCCTTCCAAGGCGTCTGCGATGCTGTCTGAGCGGGTCCTGTCCATAAGACCGTATAGCAGCGTGCACGTATTGAACGCAAGAATTTAAAGATTGTATACAAAATGATTGACACCAGCGTTGTGCAATGCATGTTTGAGGCAGAACCGATTTGCATAGTCGGTATCCATAGGGAGGAAGACCATGAAGAGATTTTTCGTATCCGCCGTATCCGCGGCGGCACTGCTGGCGGGAACGGTTGCCGCCAACGCCGCTGAACTGCGCCTGTCGCATCAGTGGTCGACATCAGATGTGCGTCACCAAGTGGCGCAGATTGTGGCCGATGAGGTGGCCTCAGCCGATGTGGATCTGGAGATCAAGATTTTCCCGTCCAAATCGCTGTTCAAACCGCGCGAGCAATATAAACCGCTGAGCCGTGGACAGTTGGACATGACCGTCTTCCCGCTCTCTTACGCGGGCGGGCAGCAGCCTGCCTTCAACCTCACCCTGATGCCCGGTCTTGTAAAGAACCACGACCATGCCGCACGTCTCAATGAGAGCGAGTTCATGGGCAAGCTCGAAGAGAAAATGGCCGATGACGATGTGATGGTCCTCGTCCACGGCTACCTCGCAGGTGGTTTCGTGGGCAAAGACAAATGCATCACATCGCCCGACGATGTAGCCGGTCAACAGACCCGCGCGGCAGGCAAGGCCTTTGAGCAGATGCTCGCAGGGGCAGGCGCATCCATCGCGTCCATGGCGTCATCAGAGATCTATAACGCGATGCAAACCGGCGTTCTAACAGCGGCCAACACCTCAAGCTCGTCCTTTGTGAGCTACCGCATCTATGAGCAGGTGGCCTGCTACACGCCTGCCAGCGATTTCGCGCTGTGGTTCATGTATCAGCCTCTTTTGATGAACAAATCCGCATTCGATGGTCTGACCGAAGCACAGCAGGCGGCCATTCTTGCGGGCGCTGAAAAGGCTGAGGCCTACTATCTCGAAGAAGCCAAAAAGCAGGACGCGGCCTCTGCCAAGGTCTTCGCGGACAACGGCGTCGAGATCGCCAATATGACGCAAGAAGAGTTCGACGCCTGGCGCGCTCTGGCGCAGGAGACCTCTTACAAGAAGTTCGTAGAGGATACCCCGGACGGGCAAGCGCTTCTCGATCTGGCGCTGTCGGTCGAGTAATTCTCCCCACCTGGGCGGCCCCTCAATAGATCTTCGTATGGATCTTAGCGGCCGCCCTTTTTGTATCTGAAAGCGCAAAGGAGGTCGCAATGGCGGGCCAAGTATCCATGGCTGTTGCCAAGACGGGGAACAACCCATTCCTGCGGTGTGTCGCGGCTCTTTCGACGCTGGCAGGATGGGTCTCAGCAGGTATGATCGTCGCCGCGGTGGCGCTGACCTGCCAGATGATCTTCGTGCGCTGTGTGCGCAATGGCTCGACCGTCTGGCAGACAGAATGCGTGATCTACCTGATGGTTGCGGCCACGCGCATCGGGCTGCCATACGTGCAGCGTCTGCGTGGCCATGTGAATGTGGATTTGATCCCGCTTGCGCTGCCACGCAGGCTGCGGTTTGCGCTCTGCATGCTGACGCTGTCGCTCTCTATCCTGATTGTCGGCGTGATGCTCTATTACGGCTATGAGTACTGGCACTTTGCTTGGGAGCGTAACTGGCGCTCTGACACCGTATGGGGTGTGCGGCTCTGGATCCCCTATCTCGCCATTCCCATCGGTTTTGGTCTTCTACTCTTGCAGCTCATCGCGGATCTCGTGGCGGTTCTCCTCAAAGTCGAAACGCCCTTTGGCCTGGAGGACAACTGATGGATCCGCTCCTCCTCGGTGCCATTGTCGCGATTGCGACGATCGTTGTGCTGTTCTCCGGTGTCTCGGTGGCGTTGGGCCTTCTGATCGTCTCTGCCGGGTTCCTCATTATCTTTGACGGCATGCGCTCGCTAGAGCTGATGCCCGAGATCCTCTTTGGCAAGCTCGACAATTTCGCCCTTCTATCGATCCCTATGTTTATCATAATGGGGGCCTCGATCGCCTCAACGCGGGCAGGGGCCGATCTCTATGAGGCTTTGGAGCGCTGGCTCACTCGCGTGCCGGGAGGGCTCGTTGTCTCAAACCTTGGGGCGTGCGCACTCTTTGCGGCGATGTCCGGTTCCAGCCCTGCAACCTGCGCGGCGATCGGAAAGATGGGCATCCCCGAGATGCGCAAGCGCGGCTATCCCGACGGCGTTGCGGCGGGCTCTATCGCGGCCGGTGGCACGCTTGGCATTCTGATCCCACCCTCGATCACGATGATCGTCTATGGCATCGCGACAGAGACCTCGATCGGGCGGCTCTTTCTCGCGGGTGTCTTTCCGGGGATCTTGCTCGTGGGCCTCTTCATGGCCTGGTCGCTTTACTCCACATGGCGGTCTGGCAATGCCGAGGTGCTCAGTTCAGGGTCTTACACCTGGGCGCAAAAAATTGAGATCCTGCCCCGCGTCCTGCCCTTCATCGGCATTATCATCGGCGTGCTTTATGCGATGTATGGCGGGGTGGCGACACCGTCCGAAACCGCGGCCGTCGGCGCACTTCTGTGCCTATTGATCGCCATGGTGATCTACAAGCTCTGGAATCCCGCTGACCTCTGGGTGGTCTTGCGCGACAGCACCAAGGAAAGCGTGATGATCCTCTTCATCATCGCCGCCGCCGGCGTCTTTTCCTACATGCTAAGCTCGCTTTTCATCACCCAGAGCATTGCCGCGTGGATTGGAGAGCTCGATGTCAATCGCTGGGTCCTGATGGGCGCGGTCAATGTGTTCCTCATTATCGCTGGCTTCTTCCTGCCGCCTGTGGCCGTGATCCTGATGGCCGCGCCGATCCTCTTGCCGATCATCACCAGTGCCGGGTTCGATCCGATCTGGTTTGCCGTGGTGCTGACCATCAACATGGAGATCGGCCTGATATCGCCGCCCGTCGGGCTTAATCTGTACGTCATCAACGGGATTGCGCCCGATATTTCGCTGAAAACCATCCTGCAGGGCTCGCTGCCCTTTGTGGCATGCATGATCGTTGCTATCATTCTCTTGTGCATCTTCCCGGGCATCGCCACGTGGTTGCCAAACGCCGTGATGGGATAACGCTATGGCCACTTTCTCTGACCTTTTGATGACTGTTCTGGACCGCCGCGTCGGGTTCAGCGTCTTGGGGCGGGAAGACAGCCGTAACATCGAGGAATTGACCCAGGCCCTGGTGGGCGCCTCAGGCGAAGTCACGGGGCGCGCCACAGGGCAGCTGATTTTAGAGAGATATGCCGGTCTGGATGAAGCAGGCAAGCGGGCGTTCTTTCAGCATTTGGCGGTGGAGATGAACTTCACTCCCGCCGATGTGAGAGCCGCACTTTCCGCCTATGAGGCAGACCCCTCCAAAGCCACGTACCGCGCCTTCATGAGCGTCTCAGAGCCGCCCCGTCAGGAGTTCTTCCGCCGCCTTAACCGTGTGCCCGGTGCCACAGAACGGCTGGTTTCGATGCGCGCGGATCTTTTGGGGATATTGCGTGATGCGCCGGAGCTCGCGGCGCTTGATCTGGACCTCATGCACCTCTTCGCCTCATGGTTCAATCGCGGATTTCTCGTGTTGCGCCCGGTCAGCTGGGAAAGCCCGGCCTACGTGCTGGAAAAGATCATCGCCTACGAGGCTGTCCACACCATTGAAAGCTGGGAGGACCTGCGCCGCCGGGTTGAGCCGCCCGACCGTCGCTGCTTTGCGTTTTTCCACCCGGCCATGCCAGATGAGCCGCTCATTTTCGTCGAAGTTGCCCTGACCAAGGGCGTGCCCGGCTCGGTGCAGGACCTTTTAAAGGAAGAGCGTGAGACCCTCACCGAAGAGGACGCGGACACGGCTGTCTTTTACTCCATATCCAACTGTCAGGCGGGCTTGGCCAGCATCTCCTTTGGCAATTCGTTGATCAAACAAGTCGCCGCCGATCTGTCGCTTGAATTGCCGGGTCTGAAAACCTTTGTGACCTTGTCGCCCATCCCCGGCCTTGCGGCATGGGTGGGCGAGGTGGAGGAAGACACAGACCTGCGCATGCTGGCGGCCCATTATCTGGTGTCCGCCAAACGCGACGATGGCCTGCCGCTCGATCCCGTCGCGCGCTTCCACCTCGGCAACGGGGCGCAAGTTCACAACGTGCATGCCGGCGCAGATCTGTCCGATCGTGGTGTGGCGCAGTCCTTCGGGACGATGGTCAATTACCTCTATGATCTGCGCCGCGTTTCGCAAAACCATGAGCGGTTCGCCACCTCGCGCAAGATCGCTATGTCGTCTGAAATTCGCGCCCTTGATGCGGCGGGCAAAAAGCTGCTGACGAGGAGGGCACAAAGTGATGAACCCGCTATATGATCAGCTTTTCGGCAGACATGCAGGGCAGGACACGCCTTTCCTGATCCTGCCCGATGAGCAGGTGATCACCCATGCGGCGTTTCTTTCCGAGGCCGCGCAGATCGCCCATGTGCTGGTCAAAGCAGGGCTGCAACCAGGCGACCGTCTGGCCGCGCAGATCCACAAATCCCCACAAGCCCTGGCGCTCTATGCCGCCTGTGCGCAAGCGGGCGTCGTGTTTTTGCCGCTGAACACGGCCTACACGGCGTCTGAGCTGACGTATTTCATCGAAAACTCCGGCGCCCGCATGGTCATTTGCGACGAAGCGGCGCGCGGGATGCTCACACCAATTGCCGCAGACCTCGGCGCGCAGGTCGAGACACTGAACGCTGATGGGGGCGGGTCTCTAACCGAGAAGGCGGCGCCCGAGGCGGCTCACTTCAACATAGTAGCCCGGCGCGAGGATGATCTTGCGGCCTTCCTCTATACCTCCGGCACCACGGGGCGGTCCAAAGGCGCGATGCTCACGCAGCGCAACCTTTTGTCAAATGCCGAAACCCTGACGGATTACTGGCGCTTCACGTCAGACGATGTGCTCTTGCACGCTCTGCCGATCTTCCACACCCATGGTTTGTTTGTCGCCACCAACATTATTTTGCTGGCGGGCGGGGCGATGATCTTCCTGCCCAAATTCGACGCAGGCGAAATGGCGCGCCTGATGCCCAAGGCCACGTCGATGATGGGGGTGCCTACCTTTTACACCCGTCTTCTGGATACGCCTGACTTCACCCGCGATCTGACAGCGCATATGCGGCTTTTCGTGTCTGGGTCCGCGCCGCTTCTGGCGGAGACCCATGTCGCGTTTGAGGCCCGCACAGGGCACCGCATTCTGGAACGCTACGGCATGACAGAAACCAATATGAACACCTCCAACCCTTATGACGGTGACCGGCGCGCTGGCACGGTGGGCTTTCCGCTGCCGGGGGTGGAGCTCAAGGTCACTGATCCTGACAGCTGCGAGAGCGTGCCCACGGGCGATATCGGCCAGATCGAGGTGCGCGGCCCGAACGTGTTCAAAGGCTATTGGCAAATGCCGGAGAAAACCGCGGCCGAGCTGCGCGCGGACGGGTACTTTATCACGGGCGATCTGGGGCGGGTGGACGAAGATGGTTATGTCCACATTGTCGGACGCAACAAAGATCTCATCATTTCAGGCGGGTACAACATCTACCCCAAAGAGATTGAGCTTGTTCTGGATGACCAACCCGGTGTGCTGGAAAGTGCCGTCATCGGCGTGCCCCACGCAGATTTCGGCGAGACCGTCGTGGCGATCATCGTTCCAGAGGCGGGCTCCTCACCCGATCTCAAGGCGATAGAAAGCGCTGCGGCCGGAGCGCTTGCCCGCTTCAAGCATCCGCGCCGGTACATCCTGCTCGAAGAGCTGCCTCGCAACACCATGGGCAAGGTCCAAAAGAACATGCTGCGGGATGCCTACAAGGACCTCTTCGAAACCGCGTAGGGCGGGGTTTCACCCCACCGTTGCCTTCGCGCGTGACACGTACCGACAATTGAGCCAGATTGGCCTGAAAAGCCCGTCCGGATCACCGCGCATATGACCCTTCCAACATCTTCCAAAACCATCATCGTCGGCGGCGGCATTGTCGGCTGTTCCACAGCCTATCATCTCGCCCATATGGGTCAGGAGGTCGTGCTGCTCGAAAAGGCGCAGCTCACATCGGGCTCCACCTGGCACGCCGCGGGCCTTGTCGGTCAATTGCGCAGCTCTGCCAATATCACGCAGCTCTTGGGCTACTCCATTTCTCTCTACGACGCGCTCGAAGAGGAAACTGGCCTCGCCACCGGGTGGAAGATGAACGGCGGCTTGCGGCTTGCCTGCAATGAAGAGCGTTGGACGGAGGTCCGCCGTCAGGCGACAACGGCGCATAGTTTCGGTCTTGATATGGAGCTTCTGACCCCGCAAGAGGCGCAGGATCTCTGGCCGCTCATGGATATCTCAGACGTCGTCGGCGCGGCCTATCTGCCCACCGATGGGCAAGCCAGCCCCTCTGACATCACGCAGGCGCTGGCCAAGGGCGCGCGCATGAATGGCGCGCAACTCATTGAGGGCTGCGCGGTGCGCGACATCCTGGTCGACAAGGGCCGCGTCATTGGCGTGCGCACTGATCAGGGCGAGATAACATGCGAGAAACTGGTGCTTTGCTGCGGGCAATGGACGCGCGAGCTGGCCGCCACGGTTGGCGTCACGGTCCCGCTGGTGTCGATTGAGCATCAATACATGGTCACGGAACCCTTCGGCGTGCCCAGCGACCTGCCGACCTTGCGCGATCCCGATCGCCTGACCTATTGGAAGGAAGAGGTGGGTGGCCTCATCATGGGCGGGTATGAGCCCAATGGCATCCCATGGGCGCAAAACGGCGTGCCAGATCCGTTCGATTTCCAGCTTCTGCAATCCGATTTTGATCACTTTGAGCAGATCATGGAACTGGCCTTGCCGCGCGTGCCCAAGATGCAGGAGGCAGGCATAAAGCAACTGATCAATGGCCCCGAAAGCTTCACGCCGGATGGCAATTTCATCCTGGGCGAAGCGCCAGAGCTGCCCGGTCTCTACATCGGCGCGGGGTTCAACGCTTATGGCATCGCCTCTGGCGGCGGGGCCGGCATGGCGCTGGCAGAATGGGTCGCCAATGGCGCGCCGCCCTATGATCTCTGGCCCGTCGATATTCGCCGCTTTGGTCGACCTCACACAGATACCGATTGGGTCCGTACTCGCACACTTGAGGCCTATGGCAAGCATTACACCATGGCCTGGCCTTCAGAAGAGCACAGCTCTGGCCGCCCCTGCCGCCGCTCCCCGCTTTACGACACGCTCAAAGCGAAAGGCGCCGTGTTCGGTGAAAAACTGGGGTGGGAGCGTCCGAATTGGTACGCGTCGGCGGATGCTGCGCCACACGATATCTACACCTACCAACGCCCAAACTGGCACGCACCCGTGGGCCGCGAGCATAGGGCGGCACGTGAAACGGCAGCGCTTTTTGACCAGACCTCATTTGCCAAGTTCATCTTCAAAGGCCCGGATGCGGAGACAGCCCTGGAATGGATTGCAGCGGGCCGCATGGATCGCCCGGTAGGGTCGGTCATCTACACGCAGATGCTCAACGATCGGGCTGGCATTGAATGCGATGTAACCAACACGCGGCTTGCTGAGGATGAGTTCTACATTGTCACAGGCACTGGCTTTGCCACGCGCGATTTCCACTGGATCAAGAGCAACATTCCCGCCGGTCTCAACGCGCAGCTGGTGGACGTGACCTCCTCCAACGCGGTGCTGTCGCTTTTCGGTCCAAAGGCGCGCGATATCCTGGCCGCATGTACCCGCGCCGATGTCTCTCATGCCGCCCATCCTTTCGCGACGGCGCGGCGGATCGGCATCTCAGGCTGCCCGGTGCTGGCCAGCCGGATCACCTATGTGGGAGAGCTTGGGTGGGAGCTGCACTTGCCTGTCGAGTATGCGCAAACTGTCTACGATGTGCTCCACGGCGCGGGCCGTGACCATGGTCTCGCGGACGCAGGATATCGCGCGATTGAGACGCTGCGCCTCGAAAAAGGCTATCGCGCCTGGGGCTCTGATATTGGCCCAGATCATACGCCACATGAGGCGGGCCTTGGCTTGGCCGAGAAGCTGAAAACAGATGTCGATTTCAACGGCCGCGCGGCCGCCGAGGCACAGGCCACATCCGGCGTGAAGAAAATCCTCGCAACCTTCACCACGGACCCGGATGTCATTCTCTTTGGTGGCGAAACGATCTTTCGCGATGGGCAGCGGTGCGGCTGGCTCAGCTCCGGCGGGTTTGGCCACACGGTGGGTCGCTCGATTGGGATCGGCTATGTGCGCGCGGACGACGTGATCGATCGCGATTACGTGCTGTCCGGCCACTACCAGCTGGAAGTTGCAACAGAGCTGGTGGATGCAGACGTGACCCTCACGCCCCTCCACGATCCCGGCATGAGCCGGATCAAGTCATAGCCCAGCGGTCCAAAGACGTGCAGTCACCTCGTGTTTCTTCTGGTCAAAAATGTCCCGGTGGGTCGCGCACCGCGCGACAGGGCAGTGCCCCATCCGCCGATCACATCACACAGGATCAACGATCTTCGTGCTGATCTCACCCAGGCCTTCAATGGCCACAGTGCATGTATCTCCAGACTGAAGCGCGCCAACGCCGGCGGGCGTGCCCGTCATGATCAAATCGCCCTCGCAAAGCACGATCGTGTCAGACAGAAAACTGACCACCTCGGGCACGGACCAAATGAGCTCATGGAGGTCAGCGTCCTGTTTCACCTCACCGTTCACCCGGGTTTGGATAGGCCCTTCCGCCAGATGCCCGACATCCTTGGCGGCCCGGATGGGGCCAATGACGGCAGAGTGATCAAACCCTTTGGCCATGTCCCAAGGCCGGCCCATGGTTTTCGCTTCAGCTTGCATATCACGGCGCGTCAGGTCGTTGCCCACCGCGTAGCCCCAAACGTGATCCAGCGCGTCATCCTCGGCCACGCGGGAACCCCCTCGCCCGATCGCCACCACCAATTCGCCCTCGAAATGCAAATTGCTGGTCTGCGGCGGGTAGGGGACGGGCACGCCGCTCTCCACCACCGCATCGGCGGGTTTGGTGAAAAAGAACGGGGGCTCGCGATCCGGGTCCTTGCCCATCTCGCGGGCATGGGCGGCATAGTTGCGCCCCACACAAAAGATGCGCCGCACCGGCCAACGCTCTGCGCGCTCAAAAAGCGCAACCGTCGGCGTTGCCAGATCAAACAGCACGCTCACTCAACAAGGCCCAATTGCCGCGCGATGGTGGCGCTGTCGTAATAGTCACGGCCCTCAACGACCATGCCGTTTTCGACCCGCATGACCGAACAGTATCGCACCTCCGCGCGTCTGCCTGTCGGTTCAAAATCCCCCAAGCTGGATCGCAACAGTCCAGTATGCGTGCCTGTATTGCGGAACTCGACTGTCGCCCAGTTGCCGCACGCGCTTACAATCACGTTCTCGACCTTGCAAAGACCGTCCGGGAAAGCCTCTCTCCACCGGTGATAGTCGGACTTGTAGCCGTCTTTTCCGGGCAGCTTTTCACCCCGCGCAATATCTTCGAAATCAATGTCGTCTGAGATCACTTCCGCGCCGCGCTCCGGGTCGCGCATATCCCAACTTTCATGAAATTGCCGAACGACCTTTTCGGTGGGATGCATGATCACTGTCCTTTTGCGTGATTTGAGTCATTTCAGAGCGCCAAGTTGCCTCATTGCTCTACGCTTGAGGATGCGGTTGTTGGACGCAAACAGATTTCAAGAAAGTGTGATTTATCTTGCCAAATGGGGAACGGCATACTATTGTATACCAAATCAAAGACCAGACGACAGACCTAATTTTGTCTGGTCCGCATTTGAAACGCCCAGAACGCAACCGACAATAAGCTGCAGGTGCCGCCATGAGCCTTTACACAGAGTATCTCGCCGAGATTGAAACGCGCAAAGAACAAGGGCTAAATCCAAAGCCGATCGACGACGGCGCCCTTGTGAGCGAATTAATCGAACAGATCAAAGATCTCGAGAATGAGCATCGCGCGGCGTCTATTGACTTCTTCATCTACAACACGCTTCCCGGCACGACGAGCGCGGCAGGATCAAAGGCAGAGTTCCTCAAAGAGATTATTGTCGGAACAGCCATCGTTGACGAAATTAAGCCCAAGTTCGCGTTTGAACTTCTCAGCCACATGAAAGGCGGCCCCTCAGTGCGGGTGCTGCTGGATCTGGCCCTGGGAGATGACCCAAAGATTGCCGTTGCCGCAGCAGACGTGCTGAAAACGCAAGTCTTCCTCTATGAGGCGGACACCGACCGGCTGGAGGCCGCCTACAAGGCCGGAAACACTGTCGCGACCGATATCCTTGAAAGCTACGCGCAGGCCGAGTTCTTCACCAAATTGCCGGACATCGACGAAGAGATCAAAGTCGTCACCTACATCTCCGCCGAGGGCGATGTCTCTACCGACCTCTTGTCACCCGGCAATCAGGCGCATTCGCGGTCTGACCGAGAGCTGCACGGCAAGTGCATGATCTCCGAGGCGGCGCAGAAGGAAATTCAGGACCTGCAAAAACAGCACCCCGATGCCCGCGTCATGCTGGTGGCCGAAAAAGGCACCATGGGTGTCGGATCGTCCCGGATGTCGGGCGTCAACAACGTGGCACTCTGGACCGGCAAACAGGCCTCTCCTTACGTGCCCTTCGTGAATATCGCCCCCGTGGTGGGCGGCACCAACGGCATCTCGCCCATCTTCCTGACAACCGTCGGCGTGACTGGCGGCATCGGACTTGATCTGAAAAACTGGGTGAAAAAGGTGGATGCCGACGGCAACCCGATCATCGGCAACACCGGCGATCCGATCCTTGAACAGAAGTACTCGGTTGAGAACGGAACCGTCCTGACAATCAACACCAAGGATAAAAAGCTGCTGGATGAAGACGGCAATGAGCTCGTAGATGTGGCCTCTGCCTTCACGCCGCAGAAGATCGAGTTCATCAAGGCGGGCGGGTCTTACGCCATCGTCTTCGGCAAGAAGCTGCAGACATTTGCCGCCGAAACGCTTGGTATCGAGATGCCGGTGGTCTTTGCCCCGTCCAAAGAGATCTCAAATGAGGGCCAGGGCCTGACGGCCGTTGAAAAGATCTTCAACAAAAACGCCGTGGGCGTCAGCTCTAAAGACCCGCTGCACGCGGGCTCTGACGTGCGGGTGAAGGTGAACATCGTCGGCTCGCAGGACACCACCGGCCTCATGACCTCGCAGGAATTGGAGGCGATGGCGGCCACGGTGATTTCGCCCACGGTGGACGGTGCCTATCAGTCGGGCTGTCACACCGCCTCCGTCTGGGACATAAAGGCCCAGGAGAACATCCCGAAGCTTATGAAATTCATGAATAATTTCGGGCTGATCACGGCGCGCGACCCCAAGGGTGTTTACCATTCAATGACGGATGTGATCCACAAGGTGCTTAACGACATCACCGTTGATGACCGCGCTATCATCATCGGTGGCGACAGCCACACGCGCATGTCCAAGGGCGTGGCCTTCGGCGCGGACTCAGGCACGGTCGCGCTCGCGCTGGCCACGGGTGAGGCGACGATGCCGATCCCGGAATCCGTGAAGGTCACGTTCCAGGGCGAAATGGCCGATCACATGGATTTCCGCGATGTGGTGCATGCCACGCAGGCGCAGATGCTTCAGAAATTCGGGGACAATGTCTTTCAGGGGCGCGTGATCGAAGTGCATATCGGCACGTTGATGGCCGATCAGGCCTTCACCTTCACCGATTGGTCGGCAGAAATGAAGGCCAAGGCGGCGATCTGCATCTCAGAAGATCACACGCTGATCAAATCGCTGGAACTGGCCAAGAGCCGCATCCAGATAATGATCGACAAGGGCATGGAGAACGAGGCCGAGACCCTGCAAGGCCTGATCGCAATCGCCGACGCGCGGATCGAAGAGATCCAGTCCGGCGCGGTGCCTGCGCTGCAGCCCGATGAGGATGCAAAATACTTCGCCGAAATGGTGGTGGATCTCGACATCATCAACGAGCCGATGATCGCCGATCCGGACGTGAACAACGTGGACGTCTCCAAGCGCTACACCCACGACACCATTCGCCCTGTGTCCTTCTACGGTGCGGAAAAGCAGGTGGATTTGGGCTTCGTCGGATCCTGCATGGTGCATAAGGGCGATCTGAAGATCGTGGTGCAAATGCTGCGCAACCTCGAAAAGAGCGGGCAGGAGATCAAGTTCAAAGCGCCTCTCGTGGTGGCCGCACCGACCTACAACATCATTGATGAGCTCAAAGAAGAGGGCGATTGGGAGGTGTTGCAACGGTACTCAGGCTTTGAGTTCGATGACATGATGCCCAAGGCCACGCCGCGTAAAGAGTATGAAAATCAGCTCTATCTCGAGCGGCCGGGCTGCAACCTCTGCATGGGCAATCAGGAAAAGGCGGAAAAGGGCGACACGGTGCTCGCTACCTCGACGCGCCTCTTTGCGGGCCGTGTTGTCGAAGACAGCGCAGAGAAGAAGGGTGAATCTCTGCTAGCCTCCACACAGGTGGTGGTGCTCTCTGCGATCCTTGGCCGGACGCCCAGCATGGAAGAATACAAAGCGGCCGTGGAAGGGATCAAACTGACCAAGTTCGCGCCACCCAAAAAGACCCCGCTGGATGCCTTGTCCGTGCATTACTGACCGCGCCTAGTCGCCTTTGGATTTTCGAAAATCTACCCCGGGACTTGTAATTCGTCGGGGCTTTTTCGTGCAAACACGTCGCCAAGTACCGTCTTGTTTCACGGTAAGCGTCTGCCGAGGATATTTGCGGCCAGAAGAACCACCGGGAAGCCCTGTTGCTTTTTCTGGCCAAAAATATCCCGGGGAGTCGCGCACCGCGCGACGGGGCAGAGCCCCATCTTTGACACGTCACGCTGCGCGCTCTGCAAGACACTGAATCCTGAGATGCAGGTGTTTTAGTAATCCTCGCCTTTGTATCGGTTGGGCTGGCCTTTAGCGGCATCTATGCCGATGAATTCCGCCCAGTCATTGCCCGGGCGCCAGATGCTGTCCATATTGGCCGCCACACCTTCTTCGGACAGGCCCGCAGATTGCTGCGCAAGCCTGTAAAAGAACGCACTGACGCGGGCGTTGTAGATGCAATGTACGTGGATTACCTCATCCGCATGCGCGTGCAGGATATCCCGGAATGCCTCAAAATCCGCCTCCGTGGGATGCTCAAAATCGACGGGGATGTAATCATAGGCCATGCCCAGCCCTGTCACCGTGCCGGGCTCATCGTCAAGCGCGCCCTTGTTGTCATGCGGCCCAAGATTGACAATGCGCGTGACTCCCATCTCTTTCAGCTCTGCCAGTTCGGCTTCACTGGGCTGGCCCGAGGTGGTGAGGCGCGGCGTCACTCGCCGCCAATTCAGGATATGTGTGAGGTCCATGTCTGTCCTTTCGTGAGGGCTGCCAGATCGTAAATCGTGCGTTTCAATGGGGCTAGACTACCGAAAACCGCTTTGGCATAAATGACAGGATGACCCCAAATTCTGCCAAACCGCGCCATGTGGCCTTTGTGATCTATCCCGATATCGTGCTGTTGGACCTTGTTGGGCCGCTTCAGGTGTTTTCCCATGCGCTCGATCCCGAGACAGGCGCGCCGGGATATACCTGCCATGTGGTCTCTGCCTCCGGGACGATGACCCAGACCAACACGGTGCTGCCAATACCCAGCCAACGGATCGAAAGCGTCGCGGATCTGAACATCCACACGGTCGTGATTGTCGGCGGTGATGGCGCCAATAGGGCGATGTTGGATGACGGCCTGATTGCGCAGATCCGGATGCTGACGCGCCATGCACATCGCGTGGCGTCTGTGTGCTCCGGGGCTTTGGTCATGGCCGCGACGGGGTTGCTCGACGGTCGCCGGGCCGTCACCCATTGGGATGACTGCGAAACGCTTGCAAAGTGCTTTCCCAAGGTGCGCGTCGAAATGGACCCGATTTACATCAAAGACGGCCATGTCTGGACCTCTGCCGGGATCACGGCAGGCATCGACATGGCGCTGGCCATCGTGGCCGAAGATCTGGGCCGAGCGGCCGCCTTCGGCATGGCGCGATCCATGGTCACGCAGATGGTGCGCTCTGGCGGCCAGTCGCAGTTCAGCCCCGTGCTCAGCCGTCAGTGGAGTGACAGTGCAGGGCAGTTTGAGGCATTGCACGCTTGGATTTCCGATAACCTGACAAGTGCCATGCCGGTGGAAACCCTGGCCGCGCAGATTGGGATGAGCCCCCGGAATTTCGCCCGTGTCTACAAGGCGTCCATGGGCGTGACACCTGCAAAAGCCGTCGAGGCGATCCGCACGGAGAACGCGCAAACGCTGCTGGAAACCACAGATCTCAGCATCAAGGCCATCTCCGCCAGATGCGGATTCAATGACGAAGATCGCATGCGGCGCGCGTTCCTGCGCCAGGTCAACGTCTCACCCTCGGAGTATCGCAACAACTTTCAGGCGCCCTACGCGTCCGAGGGTTTGCGGACCAATTAACATTATCGCTGGTATCTTGAGACATTGGGTTCCCCCTTTCTGTCTAGTCGCACCGTCCCAGTTGCCCGAGCGGCCGGGGCCGGTCCCCAATCAGGCGCTCGGTTTGGATGTCATCGCCGACGGTTCAGACCAGGACAGCCCCCGCTCTCCTGCTCAATGTCTGCAGCACCAGATCCGAGACGCAAAGCCGCCAGGCGCGCCCCTCTTTGCGTGCGCGGCCCCTTCAGGCGCCTTCGATCCGTCCGGTGACGACATGTTCCAGGTCAAGCCCGTCAATCGTCAGAACCACCTTGGCCTCATAAGTGTTACCTGAGCTTTCACCGGCGTTTCGAACGGCATCTTCAATCGCCTGTTGGGACGTCACCCCAACCTGCTTGAGAAACTTGCGCATAGACATATTGAAGGCATCGCTCATGACTTGGTCTTCCCTTGTTCAGCTGACATGGTGTTGTCGAGCATAGCCCAACGAGCCTTCCCGCTGGAATAGGTATCTTCGGTCGGTTCGTATGTCTGGATTAACCCGACCCACGGGCTTATATGCCGCCCAGCGAAAAGGATACGGCTTTAGATGTTACGCGCGTTGATGGTGATGGCTGTTTTATGGGCCTCTGGGGCTCAGGCAGAGACGCTCAGGATGGCGGTGACCACCAGTTTTCACAATTCCGGTCTGGCTGATGTGCTTTTGCCCGAGATTGCCAAGGACACAGGGCTTCAAGTGCAGCTTCTGGCCGTCGGAACCGGGCAGGCCTTGCGCTTGGGCAGGGCAGGGGATGTCGATGCGATCATGGTCCATTCCCGCACGGCGGAAGAGGCGTTTGTCGCCAATGGCTATGGCACAAAGCGCACTGAGATCATGTACAATGATTTCATCATTGTCGGCCCGCTCTCTGATCCTGCCAAGCTCAGCGATGCCACGACCGCGGTAGAGGCGCTTGCGCTGATCGCCGCATCGGAACGTAACTTTGTCAGCCGCGGCGACGACAGCGGCACGCATAAAAAAGAGATCTCCTTGTGGTCGTCTGTTGGGGTCGATCCGCAAGAGTTCGGCCGTTGGTACAAGGCGGTTGGCGCCGGCATGGGCGCGAGCCTCACGACGGCCTCCGGTCTGGGCGCCTATATCCTGACGGATCGGGCGAGTTGGCTGAATTTCAAAAACAAGGACGGGATGGGCATTCTCTTCGCGGGCGACCCGGATCTTTTCAATCAATACGCCTATCTGCCGGTGAATGCGGCCAAGCATCCGCATGTCAACACGCAGGGTGCCGAAACCTTGCAGGCCTGGCTGACCTCACCCGTCGCGGCGCAGCTGATCAACGGATACACAATCGACGGCGAGCGGCTTTTCGTGTTCAACGCCCAAGAGTGAGCGGGCACAGAGCCTGTTCTCGTGGCATGGGATCGAGCCAATGAACTGGAAAGCTGTCTGGGTCAGAGCGGGATCTCTTGCAAAACCGCCGGTTTGACCAATTATGTGTGCATAGCGGTTATGGCCGAACATGAGCGAACTGGTCCGCACGCTCGGCATGCGCCACGATTAAGAAGGGGGTGGTCCTCGCATGACGGACACGCGTGTTCCTGTAACGATCCTCACCGGCTTTCTGGGCGCGGGCAAAACCACTTTGCTCAATGCCATCCTGGCGGACGGTTCCTCTGGGCGCGTGGCAGTGATTGTCAATGAGTTCGGCGATGCGGGCCTCGATCATGACCTGATCCAGGAGAGCAGCGACGACGTGATCTTGCTGTCGTCGGGGTGCCTGTGCTGCACGGTGCGCGGAGAGCTGTCCCGGACGATCATTCAACTGCTCTATCGCCGGGCATCGGGCGATCTGCAGTTTGACAAGATCGTCATCGAAACCACGGGTCTCGCCGATCCCGGGCCTATCCTGCAAACGCTTTTGGTTGATAAGGATCTGGCCAAGCATACCAGAGCGGACGGTGTCGTGACCGTGGCCGATGCATTCAACGGCCCGGCCACGCTGGATGCTCAGTTTGAAGCGGTCTCGCAACTGGCCATGGCCGATCTCATCGTGCTGAGCAAAACGGATCTCGTCACTGCCGGTCAGGTCGCGCAGTTTGAGACCCGGATTAAATCCATCAATCCGACGGTCGCCATTCTGCACGCCGTGCAGGGCAAAGGCGTGGCCAAACATATCTGGGGTCTGAGCGGCATGCGCCGGGAGCCGCGCCAGGCCGATACGTTGCAATGGTTGATGCCCAGCACTCCGGCGCCCGATCCGCTGGCGAACCTTTCGGGTTTTGCGGCGGTGCAAGAGATCGCGTTTCCCGAGGCGCCCCATGATGCGCGCATTGGATCGGCCTCTATCGAACTAGAAGAGCCGTTGTCAGACGAGGTCTTTGATCATTGGCTCAACACGCTGATCGCGCTCAGAGGCGAAGACATCCTGCGCGTGAAGGGCATCGTTTTTCTAGAAGGTATTGAACACCCGTTTGTGTTCCACGGCGTTCAACACATCTTCGATCCGCCAGAACCTATTCGCGACTGGACAGGCTCGGACCGCACAAGCCGGATCGTTGTGATCGCCCGCGACCTGAGCCGCCCCGAACTACAGGCCAGCCTGAACATGCTGCGCGCGCAAAAGGTCGGACCCGCAACGACCGCATGAGCATGCAGGTGGTGTCGGTGGGCCGTTCGATTTCACACGAAATTGACTGATCCGAAGCGCTGCTCTTGCGCCTTGCTTGGTGGTTTTCTGCGCCAACACCCGGGTTGTAAACGGGTATGTTATAACATAACTTCATCACCAAATATGCTGCCGGATGATGCTGGTCGGTGCTGCAGAGCGACCGCCTTTTTCGGACAGCCTCGTAACAAGGGCATCCATCTTATGACAGACACCCGTCTCCCTGTAACTGTGCTTTCCGGGTTCCTTGGCGCTGGCAAGACCACGCTTTTGAACCGCGTTCTCAACAACCGAGAAGGTCGCCGTGTGGCCGTGATCGTCAATGACATGTCAGAGGTGAACATCGACGCCGATCTTGTGCGTGCCGACACCGAGCTGAGCCGCACCGATGAAACCCTCGTTGAGATGTCGAACGGGTGCATTTGCTGCACGCTGCGCGATGACCTTCTGCAAGAGGTGCGCCAGCTCGCGGCCGAGGGCCGGTTCGACTACCTCTTGATTGAATCGACCGGTATTTCAGAGCCGCTGCCCGTGGCCGCAACCTTCGATTTCCGCGATGAAAATGATGAAAGCCTCTCTGATGTGGCGCGGCTCGACATGATGGTCACAGTGGTCGATGCGGTCAATTTGCTGAACGATTTCACCAGCCACGATTTCCTGAGCGATCGCGGGGAGACCACGGGCGAGGAAGATAATCGCACGCTGGTGCATCTTCTGACCGATCAGATGGAATTTGCCGATGTGGTCGTCCTGAACAAGGTCGCGGATGCCAGCCGGGAACAGGTCAACGCCGCCCGCCGCATCATCCGCAGTCTCAATGCCGATGCAGAGATCATCGAAACCAACCACTCTGACGTGGCTGCGGACAAGATTCTGAACACCAGCCTTTTTGATTTCGAAAAAGCCCACGAGCATCCCATGTGGGCCAAAGAACTTTATGGCTTTGCCGACCATACTCCCGAGTCCGAGGAGTACGGCGTGGTCAGCTATGTCTACCGCGCACGGCAGCCGTTCATCCCCGAAAAGATCCTTGCTTTCCTGAATGGAGAGTTGCCGGGCGTGCTGCGCGCCAAAGGACATTTGTGGATTGCCACGCGCCCGGAATGGGTTGCCGAGTATTCCCTTGCGGGCACGTTATCGAGCGTAAAGCCGATCGGAACCTGGTGGGCGTCTGTCTCGGAAAAACAATGGCCCGACCACCCGGATGTCCTCAACTACATCCGTAACAATTGGTCAGAGCCGTGGGGCGACCGACGCCAGGAGCTTGTCTTTATAGGGGCAGAGATTGACTGGCCCGCCATGAAGGCCGGGCTGGATGCGTGCCTTGTGCCCACGAGTGTGGCGGCAAGGCCGGATCAGCTCCCCCTTGCCCTGCCTGATCCATTCCCAACATGGCGCCGCTCGGAGGATGCTGCATGAGTTTGACTCGGAAGACCCTGAGCAATGCTGCGATTGGCATTGGTGTCAGCCAGGATTACGAAGGGTTGAGTGTCATTCATAAACCTGGATGCGCGGCCGCCATATGGCAGCGCACCCCGTTGCCAGAATTCCAGCACTGGATCGACAATGTAGACCCTGCGCATCTGCCGAAAACGCGCATGATCGTGGCGCCCGACAAGGTGCGCGACGCCCTGCAGAAAACCGCGCTTATGTGCGGCACGCCCAACTGCCCGGAATGCGGCATGCTGGTGGATGATATTTCCGCACTCACCATGATTTTCGCCGATGTGATGAAAGCCGATTACATTCGCCTGCGCCTGGATGCGATCAACACGAATGCCTGCGCCAAGTTTCACATTGATGCGGTCACCGCGCGCATGGTCTGCACCTATCGCGGCACCGGCACGCAGTACGGCATTTCCCCCGATGGCACAGAGCCGAGCCGCATTTTCACGGTGCCATCCTGCGCCCCCATCATCCTGCGGGGAACGGCTTGGCCAGAGGGGCCAAAATCCGGCCTCTTGCACCGCTCGCCGCCCATCGAGGGCACGCATGAGACGCGCCTTTTGCTGGTGCTCGATCCTGTCACGGATCCGGGCGCTGAACGAGATCACACAAAAACAACGATTCATTAGGGACAGAGGAGATCCATCATGAAAACTCGCGCCGCCATAGCCTGGGCCCCGAACCAGCCCCTGGAGATTGAAGAAATTGATTTAGAAGGCCCAAAAGAGGGCGAGGTCCTGGTGCGCATTGTCACCACCAGCCTGTGCCACACGGATGTCTTCACGCTGTCTGGTGAGGATCCTGAAGGGCTCTTTCCCTGTATTCTCGGCCATGAGGGCTGCGGCGTTGTGGAGGAAGTGGGCAAGGGCGTCACATCCGTAAAACCCGGCGATCACGTTATTCCACTTTACGTGCCCGAAGATCCCGAATGCCCCTATATCAAGTCCGGTAAGACGAACCTTTGCCAGACGATCCGGTCCACGCAGGGCGCGGGTCTGATGCCCGACGGCACGTCGCGATTCTCGTACAAAGGCAAGCAGATCCTGCACTACATGGGCACCAGCACATTCAGCGAATACACCGTGCTGCCCGAGATCTCAGTCGCCAAAATAGCGCCGGAAGCGCCGCTTTCCAAGGCATCCGTGATGGGCTGTGCTGTTCCCACGGGTATGGGCGCAGTGCGCAACACGGCCAAGGTTGAGGCGGGCGCGACGGTCGCCGTTTTCGGCCTTGGTGCGGTGGGAATGGCGGTGATCCAAGGTGCGGTGATGAACGGCGCCTCCAAGATCATCGGCATCGACATCAACCCCTCAAAGTTCTTGTTGGCCAAGTCGCTGGGCGCCACAGAGTGCCTCAACCCCAAAGACTATGATGCGCCGATCCAGGATGTACTGGTCGAAATGACCGGCGGAGGTCTGGATTACACCTTTGAGGCTGTGGGCAATGTCGATCTGATGCGCGCCGCACTTGAGGCCTGCCACAAAGGCTGGGGCGAATGCACGGTGATCGGAGTGGCTGGCGCGGGCCAGGAAATCTCAACTCGTCCGTTCCAGCTGGTGACAGGGCGCGTCTGGCGCGGCACCGCTTTTGGCGGTGTTCTGGGTCGCAGCGAGCTGCCCGGCATGGTGGATGAATGGATGCGCGGGGATTTCAGCGTGGATCCTTACATAACCCACCACATGAACCACAATCAGATCAACACGGCCTTTGATCTCTTGAAAGCGGGCCAGTCGATCCGCTCGGTCATCCACTTCCAGCCGGAAGCGACGATGACGGTGAATTCCCTCCCTGGCGAAATCGTCCCAGAGTGATAAATTACGGTGTGTGGGCAGGTGGTCTTTCCTGCCCCACGCCTTTTGAGCCCTGAAAAGAAAGCCTGACGCAGCATGTCCTTTGTGCCAACAACCTATGAAGAGTGGGAACACTGCATCACTGTGAAGTGCGACATTCCCCTGACGCCCGCCTATGTGGCCGAGCGGATCGAAGCGCTGCAGAACATGAATGACTTCCACACGCAAAAATTCGTTGAGCAGTGGGGTCAGGCGCATCTTGATCAAACGCTTGCCTGGTTTCAGCAGGCCGAGGCAAAACTCACCGCATGAATGATCTTTCGGGGTCTGTGCCCGTCACGATCCTGAACGGGTTTCTGGGATCGGGGAAGACAACGCTTCTGCAAAACCTGATCGTTCAGGCCCGCCGCATGGACGGGCTAAAGCTTGCCGTGATCGTCAATGAGATGAGCGAGCTTGATGTCGATGGTCGTATCCTCGATGCAACAGAGATCCTCTCGCGGCAAGACGCGATGTTCGTTTCCATTCCTGCGGGCAGCATCAGCAGTGAGGACGGTCTGGCCCAGTTCGCGGCTGGCGTCGACAAACTGCGCGCAAGCGGCGCCACGCATATCATTATTGAGACTTCCGGCAGTGCGCATCCCTGGCCGCTCCTGGAGGCCATTCGCACGAGCGACGCCGTCCAGCTCCACGGGTTTTTGTCCGTCGTCGACACGGTTACCCTGGCGCAGGATCACGACTTTGGCCGCGCCATCGTGCCCACGGCCTCTGCCAATCTCGCAGCAGACCGTCGCGGTGTGGCAAATCTGCTGGCCGAGCAGATCATGTTCGCCAACCGCATCCTGCTCTCCAAAATGGATCGCTTGGAGATGGAGCACATCCGCACGGTCGCCGAGGCCATCCACCCGATCAATCCGGGCGCGGATATCGTCGCGATGAAATGGGGCAACGTTAAGCTCACCGACATTCTCGCCATGCCGCCCTATGACCACGCCCGCGTGGCCACTCTCGGCGCAGAGTTGACCCAATGGGACGCCACCCACGGCACCAGCTCCATGGCCAGTGCCGCGGATTACCAGATCGACAGCATCGTCATCTCTGATCCCCGCCCGATGCATCCGCAGCGGCTCTGGGACGTCTACAACCATTTCCTCGGCGAAGGCATTTACCGCAGCAAAGGCTTTTTCTGGCTGCCCAGCCGGGACCGTCTGCAACTCTTGTGGAACCAGACAGCGGGCAGCGTTGGCCTTGAGATCGTGAATTTCTGGAAGGTGGCCGCGCTTGAGGATCCAAACCTCAATCTAATGCCCGAAGAGCGCGAAGAAATGCGCAGGCGGCTTGAGGGCTTTTCATCCCAGTTCGGCGACCGCCATTGCCGCCTCACCGTGATCGGGGATCGCGACGGGTTGGAGACCTTCGCAAACGCCGTAAGAGAGTGCCTTTGCACCGATGAAGAAGTGGCGCTGTGGAAAGCGGGTCACGATTTCGACGATCCCTGGCCCAAGGCGACAACGCGTCTCAATTAGCCCGTCATGCCTTGCCGCGCGGCCCTCGCCAAAAGCGCCTGCTTCAACGCGGTCAGGTGCGGGAATTCCACCAACATCCCAATCACCAACGCCGCGTAGATGATCGGTTGATCCGGGATCACAACCGCCGTCACGGCCAGCATCAAAGGCGCATTCCTCGCAGCCGTTGTCATCGACAAAAGGACCTGTTCCGGGTAGCTGAGCCCAAACCCCCAGCTCAGCCCCTCTGCCATCGCGTAAGTCACCACGAAGAAAACAAAAATCGCCAGAAGGACGAGGCCGAACATCTCAAAATTCTCGGCAATCACCGGAGTATGCGCGGCAAAGATCTGCAGCACCAGCGCGGCCGTCACCACCGGGATCAAGATGCCCACGACATCGCAAAACTTGTCGAAGGTCGCGGCAGGAAAAACACGAGAGATCCCCCATCGGGCGGCCTGCGCCACCATAAGCGGCAGCACGAACCACTTCAGCATCACATCCGGGATCGTGGCGCTATCCACCAGCCCTGTATCTCGCGTAAAAAGCCACAACCACAGCGGCAGCAGCATCAATTGCGTCAGCATATTGATCGGCATGAGGGCGGCCCCAAGGGCAGTATCTCCCCGCGCCATCCGCGTGAACGCCAGAAACCAATCGGTGCAGGGGGCAAGAAAGTAGATCAACACACCTGCAAAAAGCAGCGGCTGCCCGGACAGAAAGAGCGACGCGATCGCGTATCCAATCACCGGAACAATCACAAAATTCGCAACCCAGGCGATCCCGATGAACCGCAGATTTGCCAGCGCCTTGGACAGAAACTTCAGCCGGATCTCGAAGAACAGAAGCCCAACCAGCGTAAGAAGGGTCATATCGACCCCTTGGCTCAGCGTATGGCCTAGATCCGGATCCGTCAGCCCGACCGTGGCTCCGATCGCAATCGCCAGCATCAGCAAGGCTGCGGTCTTCAGACCCGGCAGGCCCGTCGGATTAAGGACATGGACGAAATCTGTCATTTCAGGCTCCGCATTCTGGAAGGGGCGGCGTTAGCACAGGCATTTATCGTCATCGCAGCAGGCCAGATCGTCGAGATACATGTTGTTGTCGCGGTAAAGCTCTAGATACGCGGTGTCCGCGCCCATGCGCCCAGCGATCGCGCGCGCCACAACGGCAAAGCGTTGGCGGAACTTGTAAATGAAGCAGAAAAGATGCCCGTTATGGGACACTTCCGGCCCCACCAGAAAGAGCCCGGGCAGCGCGGTGGATTCATCCTGCGGCGTCAGGAGCGGCAGCCCGTGATCGCCATAGTCGAACCATTGCACAATCGGTCGCGTGCCCGTGGTGAACCCGGTGGCCAGTATCGGCGCATGAGGTGATAGCCAACTGCGGCCATTCCCCCCGAGTATCCGCACGCCACTCTCTTCTTTCTCCAGCGCCACGATTTCTTCATGCCCCTCCAGCGTGATCGCACCCGTGCGGCGGGCATCGCGCAGCCTTTGGTGTGTGAAGGGCGACAAGGCGCGGCTCGGGTCTTTGTGATCGTCCCCCCAAGGGGCATCAACGTCAAACACGGTCACGGACTTTCCCGCATTGACCAGCCCGACAGCGGCATCGATGCCGCTTTCATAGCCGCCGATCACATAGGCCTCTGACCCAGGCATATCGCGCCAGCTTTTGAACGTGCTGTAATGCCAGCCATGCTCGGAACCTACCAGACCGCCATCTGACGGCGCTCCAAATTGTCCCGCGGCCCAGATCACGTAATCCGCGCGGATCTCGCCCTTACTGGTATGCAAGGCAAGACTGTCGCCATCCGGCTCCAGCCCCTCAACAGTGATGTGACAATGCACATTTAGGTCAAATGCCATCGCGGCCTGATCCAGATATCTTTGGTAATCGCGTCCGCTCGGGTGCTCTCGCTTCAGCGCCCAGCCCGGTGAGCTGTCAAAGCTTATGGCGTTGAGATCGGTCATGCCGAACACGTTGCCCGGGAAGGACGGCGTCAGAAACTGCGTGTCCTTGTTCCAATCCAGAAAGGTCTGCCCGATCGATCCGCGTTCGAGCACCCACACGTCAGGGATGGCCAGATCCCGCAACACACGCGCCATGCCCAGACCCGCGGGTCCGGCTCCGATAATCGCATCATAGATGTGCTCGGGAATGATCAGCACGTTCTCGCCCAGCATAGGTTTCCTCAGATACGTCTCAATTGCAGCGTTGAGTTGGTTTTGAGTATCTATGTTACATCATAACATTCGGCAACCAAGATTGCGCAGGTCGTGTCAGATTAGACAATCGGACGCAGGAGCCTCGTGCTGGCTCTGCGCGTTTTGGCCTCCGACCGGTCAGGTCGTTGTCTGAGCTTCGTCTAAACTCCGCGCGGCATCTCCTGTTAGCAATTCTGTCTTAACAGGCTGAGAGCGCGCAATGATTTTACCCTGCCGCACAACCGCCAATCGGTGGGCGCGCAGGCGAATGGCTTCAATCTTGTCCGCGGCCTGCAGCAGAACGAAATTCGCGTTGCATCCGGTCTCCACGCCGTAGCCCTCAAGCCCCATGATCTGCGCGGAATTCACCGTCACCGCGTCAAAGCACCATGCCATATCCGCCCGGCTCGACAGCTGCGCCACATGCAGGCCCATGAAGGCCACATCCAGCATGTCTGCCTTGCCCAGCGAATACCACGGATCCATCATGCAATCCGACCCAAACCCCACCGTGACGCCAGCATCCCGCAATTCAGGCACACGGGTCTGGCCGCGCCGTTTGGGATAGCTGTCATGGCGCCCCTGCAGCATGATGTTGATGAGCGGGTTTGGAATGGCATGCACCCCCGCCTCAAGGATCAGCGGGATCAGTTTCGAGACATAGTAATTGTCCATCGAATGCATCGATGTCAGGTGCGACCCCGTCACGCGCCCCTGCAGCCCGAGGCGTTGGGTTTCATAGGCCAGCGTTTCAATGTGGCGGCTCAGCGGGTCGTCGCTTTCATCACAGTGGACATCAACCATCAACCCACGCTCTGCCGCCATTTCACACAAGATCCGCACGCTTAGCGCGCCATCGGCCATCGTTCGTTCGAAATGCGGGATCCCGCCCACCACATCGACACCCAGATCGAGCGCGCGCTTGGTGTTCTCAAGCGCTGTGGAAGACCGCAACAAGCCATCCTGCGGGAAAGCCACGAGCTGCAGGTCGAGATAGTCTTTGACCTTGTCGCGCACCTCCAGCAGCGCCTCCACCCCTTTCAGGGTGTCGTCGCAGGTGTCCACATGGCTGCGGATCGCGCCCATCCCCTTGCTGACGGCCAGATCGCAGTACCGCATGGCCCGCTCCACGATCTCATCGACCGTCTGCACCGGCTTCAGCTCCCCCCAAAGCGCAATGCCTTCCAGCAAGGTACCCGACACATTCATCCGCGGCCTGCCAAGAGAGAGCGTGGCATCCATGTGAAAATGCGGATCAATGAAAGGCGGGGACACAAGGTTGCCGCCCGCGTCGATCACGTCCTTGGCCTCGGCCGTGATGCCCGCCTCAATCGCCGCGATCTTGCCATCCTTGCAGGCGATATCCATGCCCGTTTGCCCATCCGGCAGCGTGGCGTTCTTCGCGATCAGGTCAAACATGGGGATCTCCTGCTAGGGCCTCGGTCAAGACGTCGGAAAGGCTTGAGAGGGGGCGTAGGTGTCAAAACTCGACAAGGTCTGCGCATTGCATTCCTCTTGCCAGTGCGTGCCGGGTTGAATGGCTGTGATCGTGGGGAACCGCTTGCGCAGCTCACTTGCGCGGGCTGTATCCTCCATCGCAATGGCCACGAGCCCGCTGACGGACCCTTTCTGCCGTTCAATCAGCGCGATTGCGCCTTCCATCGTGCCGCCTGTCTCGATCCATTGATCCACTAGCAAGACACGCGTGCCTTCGCCAAACGCGGGCAGGCGCATCTCCATATCCTGCGTGCGACCCGAATAATTGGTGAAACTCACGCGGTCGGTGTCGACACAGAGCTTGCCCGCTTTCCGGATCGGGAGAAAGCCGACATCTCGCCTTGCGGCAATCGCGGCCCCCAGCACAAACCCCATGGCATCGAGCCCGCCCACAACGTCAAACTCGATGCCTTCCAGATCGGCCAGCAGGTCGGACAGAAGATCCTGAAACGCCGCTTGGTTGATGTAGATCGATGTCGGGTCGAGCCAGGCAAACTTGTCCCCCTTGGTATTGGGGGCCATCAGCTTGAAGTACCAGCGATCGTCGCGCGGTCCTTGTGTCATGTTTTGTCTCCTAGCTCTTCCGCGACATCCAAGAGGCGCCTCAGACGCGCCCGGTCAATATCGTAAAAATTGCCGTCATAGTTGATGCCCGTGGCCACCATAAACGCATCCACCGTGGCGTATCGATGCGCATTCTCCGGCGTGATGCCAGAGGCGAGGGCGAGCGGCTTGTCCCCGATGGCCTGCCGGAACGTTGCAATCTTCATGTCTCTGGCCTCAATCCCCGTCGCCGCGCCCGAGGTGCACACAACATCCATCCAGTCGCAGGCAATCTCTGCGGCGCGCCCATAGTCACCCTCTGCCACAGGCCGCTGCTTTTTGAACGCGGTCCCGCCAAAGTAAAGCCCCGTCCAATCCCCCCGCGCCTCCGCAATCGCCTGCGCCTCGCTTTGCCTAGGCGCGCGCTCATCAATGCGCGCATCATCGGCCCAATAGGCATCCACCCGGCAGCCCTCACGTTCAAGCTCGGCGAGCTGTGGAAACGCATACAGACCGGTCACTGCCAAAAAATTTAGCCCCAGCCACAGGTCCGGATGGGCCGCCCGCACCTCCCGCACAATGGGCAAAAACGGCTCCACGCCAAAATCATGGTTGATCAAAAAACATCCATGCGCGCCCTCTTTCCTAAGCACATCAATGTTTTGCAAGCTACGCGTCGTGTCGAGCACATGAATGACAGGCAAAACAACCGGAGCGCGCATCCCAAACAAAGCGCGGAAATCTGTTCTGTTCATTCGTTCACCCATGTGAATAATTTTTGTGCAATGCACTTTTTTTTGGCGCTAGTTTGGCCACACGCCCGGGAATCGGGTGCGGGCCTGCGCGCCCCAATTCATAAACGTGCCGAAATGAAACTGGAAATACCTGGGAGAGTTGAGATGTCAGATACCTATTTTAAGCAAAGCAAGCGGACCTTTTTGAAGACCGGCCTTGCCTCTGTTGCCCTGAGCGCGCCCTTTGTGAGCCGTGCCTGGGCGCAGACTGTCGAACTGACGATGCTGGGATGGTATGGCACGGCTGAGCCCGACATGGTGGGCGAATTCGAAGAAGCCAACAACGTGAAGTTCGTGCCAAAGTACTATGCCGGCGGCGACAACATGCTGGCCGCGCTGGCACAAAACCCACCGGGCACGTTTGATATCATCCACACGGATGCGGAATATGCCAAGATCCTGGTGGCCAATGATCTGGTCATGGAACTTGATGCCAACAACTATCCCATCGACGACCTGCTGCATGAGGATTTCAAATCGTTCTCAGGTCACTGGGATGACAGTGGCAAGCTCTACTCGCTGATCACGCGCTTTGGCCATCTTGGTGTGTCCTACAACAAGGATGTGATGTCGGCCGAAGAAGCGGCGACCTACGACATCTTCTGGGATGAGCGCCTGACCGGCAAGGTTGGCCACTTCGACTGGCACCTGCCGTCGCTCGGCCAGATGAGCCTCTTGATGGGCAACGCCTCCCCCTTCGACATTGGCGAAGACGCATGGAAAGCCGTGCAGGAAAAGACACTGTCGCTCAAGCCGCAGGTCGGTGGCTACTTTGATTTCGGCGGCACCTTCTCGGGCCTCAAGAACGGTGAGATGCTCGCGATGGTCGGCATCGGTGACTGGGTCACCGGCATTCTGGAGCGTGATGGCGCACCGGTATCCTCGGTTGTCCCGAAAGAGGGCGGCATCCAGTGGACGGAAAGCTATTCCATCGCCAAGACTTCCGAGAAAACCGAGATGGCACTCAAGTATCTCGACTACACCATGTCGCCCGCCGGTCAGGTGAAGACAGCCCAGATGCTGGGCTATCCTGGCCATGCTGTCACCAAGGCGGGCCGCGCGATGCTCAATGAGGTCGATCCGGCAGAGGCGGCCCGCTCCAAGCAGGTGAATGGCGATCCACAGGATCCGATCACCCTGATCGACGAAGGCCGGATCAGCTATCGTGACATCCCCGTGCAGCAGTCGCTCGAGGATTGGAATGATTTCTGGTCAGAATATAAGAACGCCTGATCTGGTGATTTCGACGACCTGGCGGCGCAGCTAAATGCGCCGCCTCAACCTCTACGCCCTGACATTCCGCCTGCCGATCATCGTCTGGCAGGCCCTGTTTTTTATTGGCCCGTTGATCTTTGTGGTCGCGATGTCGTTCTTCGTGGTGAAGAACTTCCGCATGGTCGAGACCTTCGAGTTCGAAAGCTGGGCCAAAATGATCAGCCGTGATTTCGTCTGGTCTGCCTACCGCTACACGCTGCTGATGGCCGGATCGGCCGCCGTGATGGCGTCCCTGATCGCCTTTCCTGCCGC
>ERZ1740068.161-NODE-161-length-41700-cov-8.116845_pt1 | contig 41700 bp, 30 predicted proteins | sample MGYA00581735_ERZ1740068 | MGnify/ENA primary metagenome ERZ1740068 (study PRJEB43018, sample SAMN04849740) | marine metagenome | isolation source: floating plastic debris | place: Pacific Ocean | collected 2008-08-30 | study: EMG produced TPA metagenomics assembly...
TTGCATTATATTTTTCTGTGCTACGTTTCCCATTTTGGTTTGACTCAATGTGTTGCTTGAAATTTTGCCGTGCAACGTCTCCCACTTGGATTGACTCAAGGTGTTGCATGAAATTTTGCCGTGCAACGTTTCCCACTTGGTTTTACTCAAAGTGTTGCGTGGAATTTTTCCGCGCAACGTCTCCCATTTTAGTTCGCTCGAAGTGTTGCATGAAATTTTTTTGCGCAACGTCTCCCGGTTTGGTTTGCTTCAAAGTGTTGCGTGAAATTTTTTTGCGCAACAGTTATCACTTTTCCTATCTCCGAAAAAATCTCCCCATCAATTCCCCAAAACAAAAAAGCCACCTGCTTTCGCAGGCGGCTTTTCTCAAAAAGTTGGTCTCACTTACTGGCGGGCCAGGTGATGGTAAAACCGTGGAATGGTTTCAATGCCTTTGAAGTAGTTGAAAACGCCGTAGTGCTCATCGGGCGAGTGAATGTCGTCGGTATCCAAACCGAAGCCCATCAAAATGGTTTTCAGTCCCAGGGCTTCCTCAAACAGGGCCACAATCGGAATACTACCGCCACCACGTTGTGGAATGGGCTTCTTGCCGAAGGTATCTACCATGGCCTGGCTGGCTGCCTGATATGCCGGGAAATTGGTGGGAATCACAGCGGGCTGACCACCGTGGTGCGGACGTACTTCCACTTTTACCGCCGGAGGTGCAATGGCTTTGAAATGATTTCTGAAAAGCTCGGTGATTTCGTCGGTTTGCTGATCGGGCACCAACCGCATCGAAATTTTAGCGAAAGCTTTGGAAGGCAGTACAGTCTTGGCGCCTTCGCCGGTGTAGCCGCCCCAAATGCCGTTTACATCAAGGGTTGGACGAATGGAGGTTTGCTCCAACACGGTGTAGCCTTTTTCGCCGTAGGTTTCCCCGATTTGCAATTCGTTTTGATACTCTTCCTGGCTGAAAGGAATCTGCGCCATTTCTGCACGTTCTGCGTCCGAAAGGTTGACCACCTTATCGTAAAATCCAGGAATGGTAATGTGGTTGTTTTCGTCGGTCATCGAGGCAATCATCTTGGCCAGGATGTTGATCGGGTTGCCCACAGCACCACCGTACACACCGGAGTGCAGGTCGCGGTTAGGGCCGGTTACTTCTACTTCTACATAGCTCAAACCACGGAGGCCCACGCTGATGGAAGGAATGTCGTTGGCGATGAGGGAAGTGTCGGAAACCAATACCACATCGGCGGCCAGGCGCTCTTTGTTGTCGTGCACAAAAATGCCGAGGTTGTCCGAACCTACTTCTTCTTCTCCTTCAATCATAAACTTCACGTTGCAATCGAGGTTGCCGGTTTTCACCATGGCTTCGAATGCTTTCACGTGCATGTAGAATTGCCCTTTGTCATCGGCTGATCCCCGAGCGAAGATGTTTCCATCTTTAATAACCGGCTCGAAAGGAGGCGAGGTCCAAAGCTCGATCGGATCGGCGGGCTGCACATCGTAGTGGCCGTATACCAATACCGTAGGCTTGGAAGGGTCAATAATTTTGTCACCATATACAATGGGATGACCTTCGGTTTCGCAAATTTCAACGTTTTCTGCTCCTGCTTCTACCAAACGCTGCTGCACCATTTCTGCTGCCCGACGAACATCGTCATTGAATTGAGGATCGGCACTGACGGAAGGAATGCGTAGCAATTCAAACAATTCTTCCAAAAACCGCTCCCGGTTGTTTTCGATGTATTCGTTTATCTTTTCCATGTTGAACGTGTAGCGAAAGAGGCAACCTTTTACGGAAGACTCGTTTATTTGTTAAATAAGGACGGCAAAGATAGGCATAAATGCGTGTTGGCAAATGGTTCAAAAGCCCATGGGATGACCTAAAACCCACTTTAGCATTCAAGGCCAAAAGCTGATCTTTGATTCACATTACACTGCCTTTATTCTTACCTTTGAATGTTTGAGCGGCCAAACCGGGGAGATGTTGCAAGTTTTTAGAGTTATATTGTTTGTTGTGCTTTTGGGCCTTTTGGGTACCGATATGTCCTATGGGCAGATCGCTCCCACCAATGTTGCTCCCAACAACTCTCCGCAACACCTCGTAGAAAATGTATTGGTTGGTCCGGGTGTCACGACCTTTAACTGGACCTTCGCCGGCAACGCTGCTCAGTTGGGTTTCTTTTCCAATGGAGGCACCACCATCAATGTCGACAGCGGCATTGTGATGTCTACGGGAAACATTGCGCAAATCTCCAACAATGTTGCTGGCATTACTACTACCGGGTACAATGGTCCGGGTGATGCGGACTTAACGGCAGTTGCTGCTTCCATCAACCCAGGGATTACCATCACCAGAGACCGGGCCGTATTGGAGTTCGATTTCGTGGCGCCTACCGACACGGTCACCTTTGACTACGTTTTTGCTTCGGAAGAATGGCCCAATTACATCGGCAGTGTCTTCAACGATGCTTTTGGTTTTTTTGTGAGTGGCCCGGGCATCACTGGCACTTTCACTGGCAATGCCATCAATGTGGCGAATGTGCCGGGCACTACCACGCCCATTACCATTAGTACCATTCACCCTGGCCTCAACAGCCAGTACTACAACCTCAACAGCAACACGCCCCCATTTGCCTTTTTTGCCTACACGGATGTGTTCACCACTTCGCCCATGGTGGTGAACCCCTGTGATACGTTTCACATGAAGCTGGCTATTGCCGATGGCACCGACGATGCTTTTGATTCGGCGGTATTCCTCAAAGCGCGCAGTTTCAAAGGGAAAAACATTGTGCTCACCGCCAGTCCTACCTACACCAATTTTGGCAACGATTCTACTTTGTATGAGCAATGTGGTGGGGCGCAGCTGAACTTCGAACGCCTGGCCAACATTAGTGGTACCGATACCATTCGTTTTCAAATTTCGGGTACGGCCACCAATGGAGATGACTACACGGCACTTCCCGATAGCATTGTGTTTACGCCAGGACAAACCTTGGCCAACATCAGTTTCAATGTGTTGCCCGATACCTTGATCGAAGGCCTGGAAACCTTGATCATTACGGTGTTGCCCGATTCTTCTACCATTCTTTGCAACAACGACACTACGGAACTGATCCTCTATCTGGCCGATGTTCCGCCACTGGATTTTCAATTGACGGATGACACGATCATCAATTGTACTTCTGCACCAATTGATTTGGTCATTGATAGCCTGGAAGGTTTGTTGCCCCCCACTTATTTGTGGAGCACCTCCGACACGGATTCGGTGGTAACGGTCTTGCCCAGCCTTACTACTACGTATTATGTTACGGTAACCGATGCCTGTCAGGCCGATACGTTGACCGATTCGGTCACGGTGGCGGTGCTCACTCCGCCTTTTGTTACGCAAACCACACCCGATACCATCGATTGTACGGATACGGCCACCATTGGGGTGGCCATCACCATGAATTACCTGCCGGGCATCCAGTTTCAATGGTCTACTGGCGACATCGACTCGATAATAACCGTGGCTCCGGATACAACGACAAGTTATCTGGTGTCTACCACCTTGCCTTGTAGTGGGCAGCTGATTGTAGATACCGTGGTGGTGGTGGTGGACAATCCTCCTTTTGTCACGGCTCCGATCAATAATTTTGATACGATCAACTGCACTTCCGACTCGGTCGATATCGGTATCAGTGTTACGGCCAACTGGTTTCCGGAAATCACCTACGATTGGGGAAATTCAACCGACTCTATGCTCACGGTTTGGGCACCTGCTACTGCGCAATACACCATTACCACTACCTTGGGATGTAGTGGGCAAAGCATTGTAGATACCCTAACCCTGGTGGTGGACAACGATCCGGTAGCGATCAACGCGCCTGATGTGCCTGCCAGTTCCATCAATTGCCCGGGTGATCCGGTCAACATTTATGCGCTGGCCACCGGGGGCTATCCGGCTTATACCTATTTGTGGAGCAACGGAGGAATGGGATCGATTACTACGGTGAATCCGTTGACTACAACCACTTATTACATTTCCGTAACCGACACTTGTGGCTTGGATACCACGGTGGCCGATGTGGTGGTGAATGTGCCCAACTATCCGCCCTTGCAGATCATTGGTTTGGAAGATGATACCTTGAATTGTCCCGAGTCCTTCACTTCGTTTGGTTTGCCCAGCATGTCGGGCTTGGGGGGTGTTGGCTATGGCTATACCTTTAGTTGGGACAACTGGCAATCGACTTATCCGATTCTTACGGTGCAACCGGCAGTTCCTACTGGCTACACGGTGCAAATGACCGACTTCTGCAAACAAGACACGACTTCTTTTACAGTGACGGCAGAGATTGCCAGTCATCCTCCTTTGGAGTTGTTTGTAACCGATAGCCTCAATTTGTGTGTCGGTCAATCCATCAAGATTGGCGCCAACGGCGTCAATGGTGGGGGCAATTACCAGTATATCTGGAGCAACTTTGAAACGGCTGACTCCATTGTGGTGAGTCCCAACAGTTCGACCAATTATATTGTGACGGTTACCGACGATTGCGATACGTCTCGGGTAGACTTTGTGCACGTGAACGTGAAGATGCCCACCGCGCAATTCTCCCATGAGTTTGAGGATGCCGCTACCGTTCAGTTTACCGACTTGAGTTCTAACGATGTGATCAAATGGAACTGGAACTTCAGCAGTGGGGAAATGGCTTTTGAGCAACATCCTGAACATATTTTTCAGGTAGCCGATGTTTATTCGGCCTGGCTGTTGGTAGAAAATCAATTTGGTTGCACCGATTCGGTGAGTGCTATCCTCACGCCTCCACTGGTCTTTTGGGTCCCCAAGGCCTTTTCACCCAACGGCGACACGGACAATGACGTATTTGAAATTAAAGGCTTGGGTGTTGATGAGTTTTACATGGATGTGTTTGACCGATGGGGGAATGTTGTATTTTCCACCAACGTTTCCGACTTCCAGTGGGACGGCACCAACAATGGCATGCCTTTACCGGTGGGAGTTTATGTCTACACCATTTATGCAACGGGTTTCAACAACGAAAAAATTGAGCGCAAAGGAACCATCACTATTGTTAAATAGCGGGTTGATATGAAGTTCCTGAAGTTATTTGGCTGCATTTGCAGCCTTTTGTGTTTCTGTGCTTCCGTAGAGGTGAAAGCTCAGATTTTTGTGAGCAACCAGGCACCTTACAACAGTGAAGTCTACCTGATTCAGGATGTGTTTTTGGGCACGGGTGTGACGGTGAGCAACATCACGTATTACGGCGACACCAATTACATTCAGCTCGGCTATTTCAACGGTCAGAATTCTACCATTGGCCTGGACAGTGGAATCGTGATGACTTCCGGCCACATCGATGCAATTGTGCCGGGTGGCACTGGCAACGGTGCAATCACCAACGTGCCAGGGGTGTATCCCAATGGGCAAGGTGGGGGTGATGCCGACCTGCTGACGGTGGCCCAATCGGTGCCCGTACAGTTGGGTCTTGGTTTTAACGTATCTGCTACCGAAGACGCCAGTATTCTGGAATTCGATTTCGAACCCTCTGCCGATACGGTGGAGTTTCGCTACGTATTTGCTACCGATGAGTTTCCCACTTTTGTGAATACCCAGTTCAACGATGTGTTTGGGTTTTTCCTTTCCGGACCCGGTATTACGGGCCCTTTTTCCAGCCCGGCGGGTTTTCCCAATGGTTCTAAAAACATTGCACTGGTGCCGGGCACTACTTTGCCAATTACGGTGAGTACCGTACATCCGGGCCTCAACAGCCAGTATTTCGCCCCGCAGGATACCTCCATCAGTTTTGGAGGGGGCACCATTGTGCTCACGGCCAAACACGAGGTAACGCCTTGTCAAACCTACCACATCAAGCTGGCCATTTCCGATGCGGTGGACAAGGCCCTCAACTCCGGGGTTTTTCTTGAAGCGAAAAGTTTTGCCAGTGGCGCCATTCAGATCGATGCCATTCCCTCTTACACCAACCTGAGCGGGTCGGGCGATACCAACCTTTTCGAAGGGTGTGGTTTTGTGGAACTGACCTTCCGGCGGTTTGCCGATCTTGGAAATCCCTACACTGCATACTTTACCGTGTCGGGCTCGGCCACCATGGGTGCCGATTACAACAACTTTGCCGACAGTGTGGTCTTTGCTCCCGGAGTGGATACTGCGCAAATTCTCATCAATGTGTTTGATGATGGCATTACGGAAGGGCCGGAGACGATCATTATCAAAGTTTTGCCGGATACGATGAGTTGCTGGATGCAAAACGTGATGGATACCAGCCAGATCATCATGGTGATCAATGAACGTCCGGCGGTGACCATGACCACCCTCACCGATTCGGTGAATTGTGCCGATTCGGTGGCCTTGCCTACCGCGCAAGGGCTTACCGGAGTGGGCAACTTTACCTACCTCTGGCCTTCGGGAGACACTCTGGCCACAGACACCATTCCCAATCCTTTGACCGATACTGCTTTGCTGGTGCTGATGACGGACGGTTGCCGCATCGATACCATTTCCGATTCGGCCCGAATTGTGTTGTTCAATCCGCCTCTGGTGGTATTGACCGAAGACGATACCCTGGACTGTGTGACGCCTTCTGCGGTGATTGGGCCACAAATTTTGAGTGGCAGCTCCGTACAATTCTACACGTGGAGCACCGGCCAAACCGATTCCTCCATTTTGGTGACTCCGGTGACCGATTCCACGTATTACCTAACCGTGACCGACTCTTGTGTCAATACGGTTTGGGTGGATAGCATCACGGTTTTTCGAATTTCGCCCCCCTTGGTGCTGGATTCGGTGAACGATACCGTGGATTGCAATGTGGGTTTTGTAAGCCTTAGTCCGACAATTGTAAGTGGAACGGCTCCTTTCAATTACTTGTGGAGTACGGGCTCGAGCTTGCCCAACATCAATCTTTTTGGTGCTGGCGTGACCGATACTTCTTTTACAGTGGTGGTGACCGATGCTTGCAACATTACTCCCGATACTACCTCGGTGAGCCTGACGGTGTTTTCACCTCCTTTGCAAATCTCTGCTGATACGGCCTTGCTGGATTGCTCTACCGATTCGATCCTGATTGGCGTTAATGTCATTAGCGGTACGGCTCCTTTTTCCTATCAATGGGGGACGGGCGCTACGGATTCCGCCATTTTTGTGAATCCGTCCAGCGATTCCACTTACCTCGTTACCGTGACGGATGTTTGCGATACGGTGCCGGCGATTGACAGTGTGCGGGTGACTCTGGTGCAGGCTTCGGCCATCGTGTTGATGCAATCAGACCTGAGTGTGCCTTGCCCGGGCGACAACATCAACCTGCAGCCGCAGGTGTCTGGCGGAACGCCTCCCTACCAGTTTTTGTGGAGCACCGGAGCCAATACCTCAACTTTGAATGCGGTGATCAGCAACGATACCCTTTATCAGGTTACGGTGACCGATACCTGTCGCTTGGATACGGTTTCCATTGCTTTTAATGTAACTATCGATGCGCAGGTGCCTGTGGTGGTGCAGTTGACCGACCGCAGCCTCGGCTGCCCGGGCGAAAGTGCGACCATCTCCGCGCAAGTGTCGGGCGGCAATGGTGCATACACCTACAGCTGGTCGGCTTTGGATACTACCTCTACTAACGATTCTTTGGTGATCGATCAGGTAGATACCACACAAAACGTAGTGTTGACCGTAACGGATGCCTGTGGCAAAAGCGATACGGATACCATGACTCTGTCGGTGAACCTGGCGGCACCGTTGGTGGTGAGCTTGCCGGCCACGCAAACGGTTTGTGAGGAACAAGGCATTGCCTTTGTGGCCAGTGTTTCCGGCGGAAGCCCACCTTATGCATATACCTGGACAGGCCCGGGCACTTTGGTGCCCAACACCAATTCGGCTACGTCAGGTCCACCGGTGGTGGCCGGGCAATACGCTTTGTTGGTGACGGATGCTTGCAACGTGTCGGCATCGGCGGCTACGGATGTCACGGTGGAGGTGTGTTCGTTGGTAGTGCCCAACGTGATTTCTCCCAACCGCGATGGCATCAACGACTTGTTCATGATTCCCAACATTGAGAAATACCCCAACAGCAAGTTGACGGTGTTCAACCGCTGGGGGAATCAGGTGTTCTATTCTTCCAACTACCGCAACACGTTTGACGGCCAAGGCCTGGAGGAAGGAACTTACTTCTTTGTCTTGGAAATCTCTGATGGAGAAACCTTTTCCGGAGACCTGACCATCATTCGTTAACGGCCGCTGGCACCAACAGGGAGCGACCGGTCATGGCGGCTGGTTGTTCAATGCCCATGAGGTCGAGCAGGGTAGGGGCCACATCGGCCAGGATGCCCTCCCGAAGATGCCCTTCAAATTTTTGATCGACTAAAATGCACGGCACCAGGTTGGTGGTGTGTGCGGTGTGCGGGCTTCCGTCGGCGTTGACCATAAAGTCAGCGTTGCCGTGGTCGGCGATGATGATGAACGAATAATCGTTTTCCAAACCGGCTTCTACCACTTGTTTGGCGCATCGGTCTACGGTCTCCACCGCTTTTACTACTGCTTCGAATACGCCGGTATGGCCGACCATGTCGGGGTTGGCAAAGTTGAGGCACACAAAATCTACGGAACCGGCTTGGAGGGCTGCGCTAATGGTGTCGGCCACTTCGGGTGCACTCATTTCGGGTTGCAGGTCGTAAGTTGCTACTTTGGGCGAGGCGATTACCTTGCGGGATTCGCCTTCAAACTCGGCTTCCTGACCTCCGGAGAAGAAGAAGGTGACGTGGGGGTATTTTTCGGTTTCGGCAATGCGAATCTGTTGCCTTCCGGCTTTGCTCACAATTTCGCCGAGGGTGTCTTTCAGGTTTTGCTTTTCAAATACTACTTCAACGTTTTTGAACCGTTCGTCGTAGCGGGTCATGGTGATGTAGTGGAGCGGCAGGGTGTGCATGCCGTGATCGGTCAAATCTTGTTGTGTGAGTGCCTGAGTAATCTCCCGGCAACGGTCGGTGCGGTAGTTGAAACAGATGACGATATCGTTTTCCTGTATCCGGCCAATGGCTTGTCCCACTTCGTCTACCTTCACCATGGGGAGCAAAAACTCATCGGTGACCGATTGCTCGTAGCTGGCTTTTACGGAGGCCACAAAATCGCGGGTGGCAGCTCCTTCTCCTTCCAGCAACAGGTCGTAGGCTTTTTTGATGCGCTCCCAGCGGAGGTCGCGGTCCATGGCATAGTAGCGGCCAACTACCGACACCAATTCGGCAGAATGCCCTTTCAGGTGTGCTTCGAGTTCGCTGAGGTAGTGTTCTCCCCCGTTGGGAGAGGTGTCGCGCCCATCGGTAAAGGCGTGAATGTATACCTTTTCGAGGCCTGCTTGGGTAGTCATGTGCACCAAATGGTGGAGGTGGCTCTGCATGGAGTGCACGCCTCCATCGCTCACGAGGCCCATGAAGTGCACGGCTTTACCCGATTTTCGAGCGGCTTCAAAGGCTTGTTGCAGTACGGGGTTTTGGTCGATGGTGCCTTCGGCAATGGCTTTGTTGATGCGCACCAGATCTTGGTAAACGATGCGGCCAGCGCCAATGTTGAGGTGTCCCACTTCTGAGTTGCCCATTTGTCCGTCGGGCAAGCCAACGTGTTCGCCATAGGTTTTTAGGGTGGTGTGGGGCTGGATGGCCAACAGCTGATCGAGGTAGGGTGTTTGGGCGGCAAAAATGGCATCGGTTTCATCTTGCCGACCGATTCCCCAACCGTCGAGGATCATCAGCACTGCTTTGCGTTTCAACATGTATTTCAGGCGTTTTTAAAGCGGAGGTCAAAGATGGTACCCCGTGGATTGTTGTCGGAAATGCGAATGGTTCCTTGGTGAACGGAGACCAAAAACCGGGTGAGGTAGAGCCCCAGGCCGGTGCCTTTGGTGTTGCGGGTTTCTTCGTTGCCTACCCGGTAAAACTTGTCGAATACCCGTTGCCGTTCTTCACTGGGAATGCCCTGGCCTTCGTCGGCTACTTTTAGCGCAATTTCAGCCCCTTTCTTTTGCAAGATCACCTGAATGCAGCTGCCTTTAGGACTGTATTTGGCTGCATTTTCCAGCAGGTTGGAGAGGATGGAGGCTACCGCAAGCGAATCGAATGAAAATTCGATATCGGGTTCTACCTGTAACTCTACTTGGTGTGAAGCGTTGACGGTGAGGGCACTTTTTTCCAGAAAGTCGGAGACAAAATTGCTGAGGTCGGCCGATTCGCGGTAGAGGTGGTAGTTGCTGTTTTCGATGCGGGTGGCCAACAACAGGTTGTCGACCAAACCGCCCAGGCGTTCGGTTTCAGAAAGGGCGTTGGTAAGGATCTTGTCGTTTTTCTCTTTGGGCAGGTTACGCCTCAACAGGGTTTGCAAAGCCAGTTTGATGGAAGCCAACGGCGAGTTGAATTCGTGGGTGACCGACATTAAAAAGTTCTTTTGTTGCCGGGCAATGGCAATCTCCTTGCGGATGACCCGGTGGAGGTAGAGCACCCCAATGAGCAGCAAAAACAAAAAGACGGACCCTTCGCCCACAATCATCCACAGCTTTTTGTCGAGGGTTTCGCCTTCGGCAATGATGGCCGGACTGCCGGGTGGTTTCAGTTGCTTCAGGATATCGTTTTGCTCAAACAACAAAGTGTTGAGGTCGAACAGCATGTAGGCCCACCAGCTGAACTGCAAAAAAACGTAGATCACCAGAAGGTGAAACAACCACCAAATACGCGTTTGGGCCTTCATTGTATCAAAAATAGGAAAGTAAGGTCTATGAAAGCGCTATTGTTGAAGGATTTAACCCAATAATTTAGTGCAGAGGTGAAGAAGATTTTTCTAGTTTTGAAGGGTGCACCCACCCGTCTCTACACTACACCGGTTTTATTTTGAACCTGCTGCGCAGCTGTCATTTATAGACAGTCAATCGGTGGAACTACTGGTGACTTCCCCGCCCTATCCTATGATTGCCATGTGGGACGCGGGTTTTTCTGCCGTCGACCCTGAGGTGGAACGGGCGTTGGAGCAGGGCCAAGGTCAGATGGCTTTCGAAAGGATGCACTGGCAACTGGATGCGGTGTGGAAAGAAATGGAACGTTGCCTGGTGCCGGGTGGAATTGCCTGCATCAACATTGGCGATGCCACCCGAACGCTAGGTGGTGTATTTTCCTTGTATGCCAATCACGCACGCATCATTGCTGCGATGGAACGGCTGGGCATGCGTTGCCTGCCGTTGATTCTCTGGCGCAAGCCTACCAATGCGCCCAACAAATTCATGGGTTCGGGCATGTTGCCTCCTGGGGCGTACGTGACCTTGGAGCATGAATATGTGCTGGTGTTTCGCAAGGGTGACAAACGGGGCTTTGCCAAGACCAAGGCGCGTGAGCTGCGCAACCAGAGTGCTTACTTTTGGGAAGAACGCAACCAGTGGTTCAGCGACTTGTGGGAGTTTCGCGGAGCCCAGCAAAAAATGGGACGCAACGCGGCCCGCACCCGCAGTGCGGCTTTTCCTTTGGAGCTCCCTTTCCGTTTGATACAGATGTATTCGGTAGCGGGCGAAACGGTGCTCGATCCGTTTGCTGGTACGGGTACTACTGCGCTGGCGGCTTTGGTTTCGGGAAGAAACTCCCTTTCGGTGGAGGTGCAACCGGAGTTGCGGTCCATTATCCGAGATACATTTGCTGCTACTACCCTTGAGCAGTTGAACGCGCGGCAGCGCCTGCGCTTGCAGGAACACCTCGATTTTGTGGCGGCCCGGGGCGCAGATCGGTTCAAACACCACAATGCTTTTTATGATTTCCCGGTGATGACCCGCCAGGAAATTCAACTGCAACTGCCGGCCTTGGAAGCCTTTCAGTGGCAAGCGGCCGATCAATTAGAAGGCCACTACGGTGTTTTGAAGGCCGATTTCTAATTTTTTTCAAAAATTTTTTCCGCTTTCTGTATCCTTTTTGGAGGGGCGCATTATAGCTACGACTCAAGCGATAGCCCCGATGACAAAAAAATTACCTCTATACCTCTTGTTGCTTCTTAGCCTCACCGGCTGGGCACAGCAAGACCCACAGTTTAGTTTTAACCGCGACAACCGATTGTTTCCCAACCCGGCCTACGCAGGTAACGGAGAGGCCATTTGCGGCCAAGTGCTGCTACGCAACCAGTGGACCGGCTTTGAAGGAAATCCCCAGACGGGGTTGGTATCCCTTCATGCTCCTATTCGTGAATTGCATGGCGGGTTGGGACTTTCAATCGCTGCCGACCGGTTAGGGCAGGAACGGACCCTTTTTGCTAAGGGCGCTTATGCTTACCGGGCCAACTTAGGCGATGGTATGCTTTCGATTGGCCTCGGTGTGGGCATTATCAACAAATCCATTGGAGCCGATCATCGAACCATTGGGCCAAACGGCATTGGAGATGGTTCTGAAGATCCTCGGCTCAATCAAAACACTGTAACTGCCACCAAAGTCGACTTTGATTTTGGGGTGTATTACCAAACCAACCGCCTCTATTTCGGCCTTTCCACCACGCACCTGAATCGTGCCCGGGTATCTGACGTTCGAGATTTTCCCAACATTCCTTATGAACTCAATTACCGGGTCTCAAGACATTATTACCTGATGTCGGGCTATCGTTTCGATTTTGATGGCACCCCCTACGCCCTGTTGCCTTCGATTTTCGTCAAGTCGGATGCGGTGTCCGCTCAGGTAAGTCTTGATGTGCGTGGCCTGTACCGCGATCGGGTGTGGGGAGGCGTGGGCTACCGCTTCCAAGATGCACTGATTGCTTCGGTGGGATTTCAGGAGAGCTTGGGCGACATCACCCTAAGGGCAGGTTATGCCTACGACTTCACTACTTCCCGCTTGCGGAGCTTCAGCAGCGGTTCTCACGAGTTGCAATTGGGTTTTTGCATGCCCATTCCCGAAAAGATTACCTCACACAAAACTACCCGCTTACTCTAATTGCTTGATGCGGGCCACAAGGCCCTGAAAATCCAACCACCTCCCATCTTCCTGGTAGACAGCCGCCAGTACTGGAAGTTCCCACTTTCGGTGCTGGCGCTTTTGGTATTCGATCACACTGGGCCGCATGTGTTGGAAGCTTTCGGGTTTCACCTGGATGCCACCCAACAAACGGTCTTTTTTATTGATGGTAAGGTCGATCCGGTATTCGGCATCCAATTCAGCGGCACTGTAGTCGAATTGAAATTCGGGAAGTGAGAGGCGAAGTTGTTGGAGCAGGTTTCTTTCCTGGGCACTGCCTTTCCAGGATTGTGTGATGAAGAGGTGGTATTCCCATTGGATGCAATGCTCCAGTGAATACCGGTAGGTGCCCCAGGCTTTGTGTTGTGCTTCATACAAAGCCTTGCCAAAATCTTGAATGGTACCGCGGGAAACAATGCCGCACGAACAAGTATGGTGGGCATGATACGCCACCAGGGCTTCCAACTCCGCTTTGCTGCGGGGCCGGTGCACCCGAATGAGTTGCATGATTGGAACCGATCGGTGGGGGGCCGAAATTCCGAACCGTCCGTTCAGTGCATTCAAATCACCGCCGGTTAGGCTCATGGGTTGTGCTATTTGCTACAAAATACGAAAACCCGCCCTTCCAGCCGAAACGGCCTTCCAGGCAGGTTTTCCCTCACCCAAATTTTTCAATTTTTAGCGTGTTTTGTAGATCAGGGGCAGATAGATCCCGAGGTTGTATGTTTTGTGGCAGCGATTTGAAAAATAGAAACCTGTCCTTTCACCTGGTTCGGGGGGCGATTGTTACGGTGTAACAGCCACTGGCTTCAGGACAGGTTTCCCCTCACCCAAATCGTTGTTCCTTGTTTATCATTGCTTTTGTAGTAAAAATGAAAACCTGTCTTTCCACTGCTTAGCGAATCCTTCTCTGCTCATCAACCAATTGCCAATATCACAGCTTCCAGACAGGTTTTCCCTCACCCAAATTTTTATTTCTTCGTTGTTGACCATCAGGCTGGTTTAAAAAGTTTGTTCAGGTTCCAATTCATCCCGTCGTGTTTCCTCTACTGCTGGAAACCTGAACAAACTTCGTTCTCACCCAATTATCATACTCAACCTAATATCTTGTTGGAAGGAAAATGAAACCTGTCTGAATGCAAACGCTCTAACCCTCTTTTGTGACTTGCACATGGTCTGACACTCAGACAGGTTTTCCTCACCCAATTATCAATGAACTTTATGTTGTTTCGTGTGTGTTGAAGAAAACCTGTTCGTTGGTTCTGCCTCTAATTTGTCTCATTTCATCTTCTAACCTTCTGAAGACAGACGAACAGGTTTTCCCTCACCCAATTTTATGATTGTTTCGTTTTCAAGTGTTGTTTGTTGGTCGCTCCTGGCTCTTTTGCTTTTGCTGTAGACCAGTTTTTCAGCGATTCTATGTGTTCCGGGCGGATGGGTTTGCTGATGAATTTGGTCACCATAGAATTTTCATCCGCTTGTTTAATTTCTTCAGGGTCAATGGTCGACGACACGATCCATACTTCCGGTTTCTTTTGAAACCACTGCGCCAATACCGCAAAGTTTTTCAAGAATTCCCATCCTCCCATCACCGGCATGTCCAAGTCCAAAAGGATCAAATCGGGCATCAGGTTGGTATCGCAACAGCGATTTTTCAAGGCCTTCAATGCTTCCGAAGCCTGGGTAAATGTTTCGATCCGTTTCAGATCAGGCAGTCGGCTAAGCAGCGACCGTGCGATGAATAGACTAACGTCATCGTCGTCAATCAACATTATTCTTTGGCAGATCTTGTCCATTTCATTCAACTTACCAGTGTTTTGCTGCTCCACATCCAGGTTTGTTACTGTGGTGTCGTTGTCCTGGCTGAGAACCCAATGGGGTTGTCTTATTGAAGCGGTTATCATTGGCATATCTTATTGGTGTTGGATGAGTGATGCTTTGACTTTGCCTTTCGTTATCATCGATTGACAAGACAAAAGTATTGGGCTTCTATAGAAAAATTCTGAGCGAAAAGCCTAACCAGAGAAATTAGGTGGATTGCCTATCGGGTGAGTTGGCTTAGTAAAATCCGACTTGGTTGCTGAGGTAGGGAACCCCTGAAAGTACCGAGTCGATGGCCTTCTCCAATTCCCGTCGGTTGGTGTTGATCGGGAGGTAGCCCATAGCGCCATTGTTTAAGAAAGTGCGGGCAATGGGACGGTCGTTGTAAGCGTGTAAAACGATGATTGGAGTGTCTCCAGCCAGTTGAGAGAAGGTGTGCAGGGTGCTGATTTGGCTAATGGGAAGGAGGGTAAGGTCTACCACGATCACTGAGGTGTCAAAATCGGGTTGGAGAAGCGCTTCGAGGTTATTGACACTGGCACCTGAAAGGTTAACTGACTGTATTTCAGCTTCCTCCGGCATGAGGTCATAGAGCGCGGAGTTGATTTTCTCCGAGCAGCCAAGTAGTGAAATACGTAGTTGAGTAACCAGTTTGGCCATAAGAAATGTTTAGCGCGATACGGGTGAAACGCTTACAAATGTACTTGCAGGAACACGGATTGGCCTGATAATTTTACCTAATTGCAAAAGCTAGGTAAATTACCTAACGGGTGTGTAATTGTGACACTTTGTTGGCAAAAGCAAAAAAGAAATTGAACAAATAAAAGGGAAACCAGTTATACGAGGTCGTCAAAAATCCGGTTGCTGACGGCATACATTACCAGGCCGGCAACATTTTTCGAACCGGTTTTTTCCAGCAGGTTCCGCTTGTGTGCATCTACCGTGCGTGGACTAATGAAAAGTTTATCGGCAATCTCTTGGTTGGAGAATTCTTCCATGATGAGCCGCAAAACTTCTTTTTCCCGGTCGGTGAGGGGAATTTCGGTGGAATATGCCGAGGTTTTGCTGGCTGGTCTTCGGTTAGAGAGGTTGTTCATCACCGTTTGGGTAACCTCCTGGCTGTAGTATGCCCCCCCTTGTGCAAGGGTAAGAATGGCTGATTTTACTTCATCTTCGCCCGAATTTTTCAGCAAATAGCCCGAAGCTCCGGCATTCATCATCTGTTTGATGTGAACGTTTTCATTGAGCATGGTCATGGCCAATACTTTGGTGTTGGGGTATTGGGCCACTACCTCCTGGGTAGCTGTGATGCCATCCATCACTTCCATGCTAATGTCCATTACCACCACATCGGCAGCTTGTTCTTTTAATAGGTCTAGCGCCAGCTTTCCGTTAGGGGCTTCTCCGATAATTTCAAATTGATCTTCACTTTCTAAATAAGAGCGGATGCCATCGCGCACCACTTTATGATCGTCGACCAATAGAATCTTAATTCTTGTCATGCTGGTGAGGGGTTAAAGGAATTTCAACGGTGAGGTTTGTTCCGGAGCCAGGAGCACTGTCGATGTGCAATTCTCCTTTAACGGAGCTGGCTCTGCTCTGCATGCTATGGATACCAAAGGTAGCGGTTTTGTCTTTGAGTTTTCGGGTATCAAAGCCAATTCCATTGTCTTCAATGGTGAGGATGACCGAATGAAAATGCCGGATCAATTGCAAGGTGACTTTAGAAGCGTTGGCATATTTTACCAGGTTGTTGATGGCTTCTTGGGTGATGCGGTACAAATTCAGTTCAATTACCTCCGGAAGCCGTTCTCCGTTGAGGTTGTTGTAAAACTCAAATTGAATGTTGGTTACCGGTATCAGGTTATCGATCAGGCTCTCTGTGGCCAACACATACCCAAAATCTTCAATGGCTTTGGGCATCAGGTTGTGGGAGATGTTGCGGGCTTCAGCAATGGCCTGATTCAGAAAGTTGAAACCAGTGGTGAATTTTTCTTGCTTTTGTGGGTTGAGCAAGTGCAGCTCCTTACGCACCGCATCCAGGTGGAGTGATGCAGTGGTGAGATTTTGCCCAAGGCTGTCGTGCAACTCTTTGGCAATGCGCTTGCGCTCCCGGTCCTCAGTTTCGATAATGGTGGCCAAAATCTTTTCTTCGGTGTTTTTCCGATCCGTTATGTCTGACATAAAGCCCTCTAAGAGCTCACACCCTTTGGCATCATTGCCAATCTTTTGGCCTTTTTCCCACACCCATTTGATGCGATCGGCCACCCGAATCGGGTAGATGACTTCGTAAGGGCGTTTTTCTTCAATGGCGGCAAGGCATTCGTCACGTAGGCTTTTCAGGTATTCTGGAATGATGATCTCGTTGATGGAAATTCGCCCTTCGGTAAATTCTTCTGGCGTAATGCCTGTGAGTTCATAGCACCCATCGCTCACAAACAGCGTAGACCAATTTTCGTCGTTTTTGCACCGGTACACCATCCCAGGGAGGTTGCCCATCAACGCCTTGAGCCGCGTTTCGCTTTCGATCAGGGCCCGTTCGGCCTGTTTGTGTTCGGTTACATCTCGTTCTACGTATAGCACGTGGGTTACTTTGTCGCGCTCATCGGTGATGGGCACCCAAGAGGTATCGCTGAAGTAGGTAAAGCCACTGGCAGTGGTCACCTGATCGTCAAAGCGCATCATCTTGCGAGAGTTGAGAATTTCATCCATGATCTCGTAATAGTGCCCTTCCTGGTTGCGCAGGTGCAGTACTTCGTTAATGAAATGGCCCAGTTCCATCCCTTCCAAATCAGCGCGTTTCAAAGGTTCTTCGGCCAGGCGCTCAATCAGGTCCAGCCTACGGTTGACCGAAACAATGGTGTGCTTGTCTTTCGGCTTCACTTCAAACAATACCATCAAATCGTTGGTGTTGTTGTAGATCATCGACAGTTGGCGTTCGTTTTTGCGAAGGGTCTGCTCCGCCTGCATGCTGTCGGTAATGTCGGTGATAAAACCTTCCAGCGCTTCCACCTCACCAAGGGTGTCGTATACCGGTTCCCCTTGCTCCCAAACCCATTTTAATTCCTGGTTGGCGGTTACGATCCGGTACTTCAATTCAAAATGGTGGTGATTCTTCACTGCATCCTGCACGGTGCTCCAAACCATGTCGCGGTCTTCTTCATGAATCACATTATTGTAGGCGATGCGCCTGCTTTGGATCAGGTCCTCCGGCAGGTAGCCGGTTAAGCCAAACGCTCCTTTGCTGATAAATTCCATGGTCCAATCCTGGTTGTTCCTGCACCGGTAGACCATTCCAGGGAGGTTGCCCAACAGGGTGACGAACTTGCGGGAACCTTCCTCTAGCTTTACCTCCATCTCCTTTTCATGCTCCTGCCGGGCCACGGCTGCTCCAATGGCTGCCCCAATGGAGTGTAAAACCGTTTTTTCCAACTCTGTCCATTGGCGTTCAACGGTAGAGTCGTTGAAGCCGATGTTGCCCCAGTGGTGCTGCCCTTTGAAAATCGGAACCATGATAAAGGACCGGACACCACTTTCCTCCAACAGTTGTAGCAAATTGCCTGAGGAGGTACTGTAGAAAGCCGTAAAACATTCTTTGGCTTCCATGCGGTCAAGCACGCCATCGTAAAGGTCATATTCAAGATGGATGAGCCCGGTGATGTTGCCCGGAGGAGGAACGGTAGCAAAATAATAGTTTGCAGTAGCGGATTGGGTGACACCTTCCGAATTGGAATGGTTTTCATAAATGAAACAGCAGCCAACTTCCAAGGCAACCGTAAGGTCACGAGCGACCCGGTTGAGTGCATTCCCAAGGTTGGGGTTGACAATGAGTTCGTTGGTTACCTGCGCAATCCCTTCGATGAGGCGATTGTTATTAAGTACTTCCATGGGCGCATTCTAAGAAGAGCCGACCAGGTATGTTCCTGAGGTTCCTCTAATGAAAAGAGCATTCCCTTAAAAATAAGAAATCTTGAAAAACGAGCCCCGATATGCTGGGGAAACAAACGGACAAATAGTTAGCAGTCGTCCCGAAGGTCGATCACATCGTCGAAGGTACCCTCGTCGATCTGGAAAAGGGTTTGCTGCAAGGCAGGAGCGGTGTTGAGTTGGCTGATCTCAAAAAAGTACTTGGTGCCATCTTCGGTGAAGATGCGCGCCATCACCACTTCCATTTTATCCTCGTCGATGAGCAATTCGAGGTAATCGTAGGAGGGGTTTGTGGTTTTAGGTTTCAGCTTGACAACCTTCACTGCTTTGTCTTTGTGCGTCTCGTTGGCCAGGAGCTGATAGTTGAAATCTTCGATCTTAGGATTCAACAAGGTTTTAGGGTCCAAAAAAGAATTGGCATCGTCTTCACTTTCCAGGCAGTTGATCTGAAGTTCGGTTGCGTCCATGCCGAGAATGGTATACCGGTATTCTCCGTCACACACCAAAGTGTTTTCTCCCAGCTTGATTCGGTATTTGGCTCCGGAAACCGATGCTTTGCCGCTTTGCACCTCATCCAGTTCTTCGTTTTGAATCCGGTAACTGAAATCGAAGGTCACCTGTTGGATCGATTTTCCCTTTTCCGCCAGGCGGTTCAACAAGTCTTTGGCATCCGGTGAGTTTTGCTGGGCCATCAGGGGGTTAATGAGCATCCAGCAGCTAAACAACAAAAGGGAGAAAATACGCATGGCGAAGCTTAAAATTAATGGCCACAAAACTAAGGAAATTTGAGTGGCTCCTTGTCGCTAACCAAATAGGATGCCAGTTTAGAAATGCCCTTGGCTCAAGGTGCGATTTGCAAAGGCAATACTGCGTGGTGGGAGCTTTCGTTTACCTCGATCCAATAGCTTCCCGGAGCGGTTTCCGGCAAAGAAAAATCGCCGGTGATCGATCGGGAAAGTGGTTGTCTTCGCCCCAAAAGGTCGACGAGGTATACCGTTGTAACGGATGGATCCAGGCCCTTGATGCTTAAGGTTTGCTCCGACTGCACCGGATTGGGAAACAGTTGCCAATCCGGTTTGTCCTTCGCCTCCAACAAAGCCGTAGGGGCAAGGTTTACCGCAAACCACCATTGGTCTATTTCCCCAAACGCTTCGGGCACATCGCCCGCCTGTACTTTGGATTCGGCCAAGACCCAATCTTTGCCATGCAGGCCACAGCCCAGGGCTTGCGCTATGTCGTTGTCGGAAGACCCAAAGGTGGCATTGGCGTTTACGTTACCGTTGCCGTCGATGGCCAGCATCCACAAATCGAAGTTGCCGCGGTTGGTCAAAATGTCTCCGTCAGCGGAGTAAGTGTGACCTACTATATAATGATGGGTTCCCGCGCCATTGAGTTGTAAGTCGGAAACCGATTCGTTGGCCGATCCTCCGTAGCTTACCTCGGATATCAGGTTGCCCGAAAAATCAGTCGAGACCAACCACCAGTCGGCCCCTCCACGGTTGAGCGAAATGTCTACATCGTCGGAGAAAGTGGAACCTGCTAAAAAATAACCTGTAGCGGTAGCCACCATTGAGTTGGAATATTCGGGACCAGAACCTCCGTAGTGTTGGTGCCAAAGCGATTGCCCGGCCGTATCAATCTCAAAGAGCCAGTAATCCCAGTCGCCGTGGTTGGAGGTGAGGTCGAAATCGTGCGAAGGGGTGCTGCCAAAGCAAACGTAGCCGTTGGCCGACACCAACACATCCATGATGTAATCTTCCTCAGTGCCTCCGTAATTTTGCTCCCAAAGCAACAGGCCGTTCGCATTGAGTTTGAGCAGCCAACCGTCAAAGTTGCCATAGTTTCCGCCAATGTCGCTGAAATCTCCTTTGCCCGAGCGGGTTTGCCCCACGATAATCAACTCACCGGTGGGTGTTTCCAACAATTCGTTAGGGCCTTCGTTGCCTGGTCCACCGTAGGTATAGCTCCAAAGCAACTGTCCCGCAGGATCAATTTTGAACACCCAAATGTCCATGGCACCGTTGTTATCAGGAATATCGCCATTAGAACTTTGGGTAAAGCCTACTACCGCAAAATTGCCGTCTTGGGTAGCGATAATTTTTTCTGAAAAGTCGTATTGGCTGCCCCCGTAATTGCGGGTCCATTGGTGATTGCCCGAAGCATTGTATTTGCTAACGATGGCATCGTAGCCCCCTTTGGAAACAAAGCCGTTGAATTCACCATCGCTGTGTCCGGCCATCAGGTAGCCTCCATCTGGGGTAGCCACTACGGAGAAAGCATGGTCCGATAGGGAGCCACCGGCTACGTTGTTTTCGCCAATGAAAAAGGATTGAGCGGTGGCCTTCGATAGTGGGAAGAAGGTGGAAAAAAGAATTCCAGCGAATAAATAAGTGAACAAAGCCCCTCGTTGCATGGTGCAAAATTACCGATTATTTCAAAGGAAAGTGGAAGCCAATTATTGACCTTGTTGGAGGTTAAGCCTACATGAGAAGTAATCAGGAAGGGTCCCCCTGGGCGCTGGGCGCCAAAGCCGCCAGGGCTTCTCTACGCTTCCGTTCCAAGTAGGCTTCTGTTAATTTCGATCTCTTGTAGGTCCTGGGAACGCTTATTGGAACTCCTCTGTATATCCAGGTCATATTTTTGCCAGAGGCTTCACCGGGCATCAGGCGAACGGGTGTCGGTCTTGGATCAAGAGCACTTCCCTCACCATCACTGTCTGAATCGGGGTAATCTGAATTTCTAAAATAACCGTTTTGGCTGACGGAGCCTGTGGCCGGCCGTTGACGCGCCAAACGATGGGCTACTTGATTCTCTGCGGGTGTTTCCGCAGGGGAACCGCCCTGGAAATAGGCACCCGAAAGGCCATTGCGGTCGGCTAAATCAGGATGGCCGGCTTCGTGATGCGCCTGACATCCCAAACACGGCGTTTTCGGTCCAACGGGCCCAATGCGAACGGGGTTTTCCTGATCGGCCAAATACCGGGCTCGAAAGCGCGATTGTACCCGTTCAGCGTGCTCCGTATCCAGATCGCGGTCTTGGCTGCTGTGCTTCACCACCAATACTCCGGGGTTTTCGTGGTCGGCTTTGTAGTGCTCCAATTGCGCTGCAAAGTCTTCGGCATCGGGATCTAAGGAAAAGATATTTCCTTGGAGGGCATTCAATACCAGTTGAGTGTTGGCTAAATCGGCATCATTTTCTCGGTTTTCGGGAGTGGCTGGCCCCTGCTGCCAGGAACGTGCAGTGGCTTGTGCCCTTTCCAGTTTTTTTTGATAGCGTACTGGTCGTTCAGTATCATGGTCCATTGCCGGATTTTTGGCCCGATCGCTGTGGACCAAATTGTGCAAACTACCTTCTTGAACAAGCAGGGCTACCAAGGCTTCTTCTGAGCTGCGATTGTTGGTATTGAGCATTAATTTATTGCCTACCAAACTACTTTGCACCTCTACCGGCGAAGTATGTGCTTCATCAGGTCGTGGTTGAACTGCATTCAGTACCAAATTGGTGATTTGACGTTGGATTTGCTCGGCCCTTCGACCTTTCATAGTGATAGGGGCTTCGTAGGCCTTTCCATGTGCTGCACTTACCAAGCCTTGTTGACGTGCACCATGCTGTTGCAACAAGGATAACAGCGGTGGAGGAGCTTCAGCAGCAGCTGCACCACCGGTTGCTGGCGGTTGGCCTGCCATACTTCCACTGCTACTTGCTGCCGTACCATGGGTGCCATGGTGGAACAAGGAGGCCGGTGAGGCTGCCGGAAAAGAGGAACTTTCTTCTCCGAGCAAGGCAGAAGCGGCCAAAAGCGCTCCCACTCCAGAATGGTCTTCGGCTGCTGCGCCATCGTTATCCACAGCTGTTGAAGGCCGCTGCAGAGCAGATGCACTAAAAGGAGGAGGTGCGTCCATCTTCTCCTCATGGCTCACCTCTCCCGGTATTGGAGGGTAGAAGGACGCAGCTGATGCTGCCGCGGAAGCGGTGCTTGAAGCCAATGGTGCACTACTCCCGAATAAGCTTTGTTCCAATCCGCTGGAGATTCGAGGTCGGCCCTGTGCCAACGGTGCTGCTGTTGCTGAAAAAATGCCAGCCTCGGCTTCACCATCACTTGCTTCGGCTATCTCTGCTTCTGCCATAGGAGACGATTGCTGTCCCAAGGCAGAAAAAAGTTGCCTAAACTCCTGCGTTATGCCAGTGCTGGCTCCCGCTTCGGTTCTCTGTGGTAACATCGGAGCTAACTCGTGGCTTTCTTCCAGTGGAGGAGCGGCCATGGCGGCATCACTGGCGTCCGCTTCCTCAGCGCGTGCTATGGGTGAGGCTGTGCCCTCTGTGGTTCTCCTTTCCTGACCTCTGGGAAAATTGTTTCCCCTGTATTTTCGCTTTTCAAGCGTAGGAAGTGCGTTGCTTTTCGTTGCCATGCCAATGTTAACACCAATTTAAGGTAGCCATTTCAGAGCAGAAGGAAAGACCTAAATAAAGCATCAAGTTCCCGTAAAAGATGATTGACTTAATGCCTGCTTTTCAGCCTTCTTTTTTCTGAAGTTCAGATATTTCCGGTTGATCTTCGATTTGAGCCGACTTTTGGGCACACCTACTCTGCCACCATTGAAGCTCCAATACATTTCTGAGCCAGGGTCTTCATCGTGTTGGAGGCGTATGGTTTCGGGTTGGAAGGGAAGGCTTTCGCCCTCATCATCGCTATCCGAGTCGGGGTAATCCGAGTTGCGGAAGTAACCTTTTTGACTAATCGAACCGGTGGCCGGTCGGTTGCGCACCAATTGCAATGCTGCCTGCCGTTCTTCTGGTGTAGTAACCGGAGAACCATCCGAAAAGTAGGCACCGGAAAGCCCGTTCGTATCGGCCAGGTGCGGATGGTTCACCTGGTGGTGTACCTGGCATCCGAAACAAGGGGTTTTGGGGCCGACGGGCTTGGTGGAAAATACATCTTCCTGGTCGCCCAGGTGGTTGCTTCTGAATCGGCTTTGCACCCGCTCGGCGTGTTCGGACTGCAAGTTGAGGTCCTGACTGCTGTGTTTTATGACCAAAACTCCCGGATTTTGCTGGTCGGCTTTATAGGCAGCCAGTTGTCTTGCAAAGTCTGCATCGTCGGGATTCAAGGTCCATACCCTTCCTCCCATGGCAGCGAGAATTCGCTGTGCGCTGACCGAATCGTTGGGGTCTTCTGGTGTTTGTTGCCATTTGCGTTGCCCGGCCAGGGCCTTTCTCAGTTTGCTCTTGTAGCGCACCGGTCGGGCGGTATCATTATCCATGGCCGGTTGGTCGGCCCGATCACCAAATACCAGGTTTTGCAGGTTGCCACTTGCAAGGAGCATCTGGTGTAGTTGATTTTCTGAACTGAGGTTGTTGGAATTGAGCAATAGCTTGTTGCCAACGAGGCTACTTTGAATTTCAATGGGGGCTTTGTGGGTTTCGCCCTGTCTTGGTTGCAATGCATTCAATACTAAGTTGCCCAAATGCCGTTGCAACTGCTCGGCTCGTCGGCCACGCATAGAAATAGGCCCTTCATAGGTTTTGCCGTGTACTGTACTTACGAGGCCTTGCTGTTGCGCTCCTTTTACGGCCAGCAAAGAATCGAAGGATACATCACCTTGTGGTGCCGGCGGAGCGGTTTGTGGTGCCGGTGCCAACGGTGGTGCAGTAGGTAGCGCAAACAGTGGAACCGGAGGCGCTAAAGGTGTTCCCATGGGGGGCATTAGGGAATCTTGATGACCCAAAGGCGTGGAGAAATCCCCTCCTAAAGGACTATCATCGAAGGCAAAGGGGAGCCCAAAATCTTCTCTGAAAGGATCATCCCCCGGAGTGAGTAGAGGTGATGAAGATCCTGGGAAAGACGGTTGGCCCATCAGGCCTTGAGGCAGCATCTCTGGAAACGGACTTGGCTCAAAAGGACTCCCCGGTTGTAGTGGAGCACCTGGAGCTCCTTGAGGAAGCAAGGCACTCTGGTCTCCATGGACCTCTCCCGGTACCGGAGGTAAGTCAGGCAAAGGAGGTAGTTCTTGTGGGAAAACGTTCTGTTGGCCAAAAACAAAAGGCTGTGGAGCGGATGGAAAAGCATCCCCTTGAGGAGAAAAGGGGGAAGCACCACCATTAAATTGAAAGGGTGAAGTTTCTAAGGGAGGGGGTAAAAGGTCGGGAAATAGCGGTGGGTCTCTAAAGAAATCCCCGTCTCCTAAGTCGGGCAAGTCCTCCCTTCCCATACTTTGAGGAAGACCATCCGCATTCATTAAGGGGAGGTCTAAATCCACTTCGTCTCCCCCAAAATCGAAGAGATCATCCAAATCCTCCAATGAATCGTCATCTGGCGCTTCTGTTTTGAGTCGCTTTGTAGGATGCATTTGAGCTCCATAGTCTCTGGAGCGTCTTCTTCTACCAAGAACAGGGGTATTGAGCATATTTAATTACGATGGATCACCAAGATAACGAATTCGATGATTTCGTGAAGACCTAAAAAGCAACCAGGGCAGCTTCTTTTGGAAACTGCCCTGGTTATTTTTCCCTTTTTGTAGTCGCTGATCAAAATTGGGAAAGGATGCTCGGGTTTTGGAGCAAGCAAATGGATTCAAAATCAATCGTGTGGGAAGAATGCTATTGGCAAACTTGGTAGATCATTCCTTTCGTTTACTGATGCTAAAATCGCTTACTCTTGGGCCATTCTCAAACCAAAAACGGGAGCATCTTTCCCGATGAAATTGCAGAAAAGCTATTTATGAGCTTGATTCATAAGCCAGTAGGTGGCTGGAATCTTACGTATCGAATTGGTAAAAGCGCTCTTTATTTGATTAAAGTTGGAGGGTGTCCTTGAGTTCGGCACGCATTTTTGGACTTACCGGAACCGACGATCCATCTTCCAATAAAAGAAAACCACCATCGGCCCGGGAGTATTTGCGAATGCATTTGCGGTTGACAACATGGGATTGATGGCTGCGGATAAAACCCTGCTGGCACAAGCGGTCGGCATAGACTTTCAGGCGCTTGCTCACCATAATTTCCCGACCGTTGCGCAAGAAAAATCGTGCATAACTGCCCGAGCCTTCCACCCGCAGAATATCCGTGAGATGAATGATGTGATAGTCCAGGCCCTCTGGCAAACTGATGGTGGCACTTTGGGTAGAAAACCGTTGCAAGCCTTCGGTCAATTCCTGATAGGATTGCTGGGCATGTACCTGGCGCACCCGGTGCACGGCAGCTACCAGTTTTTCCGGTGCAACTGGCTTCAGAAGGTAGTGCAACGCAGCATATTCGAAAGCTTGGGAAGCATATTTCTGATAGGCAGTGATGAAAATTACCGGTGGCAAATGCGATTCAGGCAAGGCTTCTACCAGATCAAAACCACTCAACCCCGGCATTTCAATGTCGAGGAAGAGCAGGTCGGGTTTGGACTTTGAAAGACTTTTCAAAGCCTCGATGGAGTCGTCGAGTATTTCTATGGAAGTGATTTCGGGGCAATGCCGGTGTATTAATTCTTCTAATAAAGCGGCAGCGTGGTACTCGTCATCAACAATTAGGGCATGCATACATTTTCGGTCTGGTTAGTACACCTTGAGGGAAAAAGCCGGGCAAAACCTTCAGAGGGTTGATCCAAAGGAACGCAAGAAGTTAACATTAATTCTTGCAATGCAAGGCTAGTTATGCTGATGTCATTCGCGACCGAAAGGTTGTTTTTGGTGACTGATTTTTTACTATTCCCTTAGCGAAAAGTGATGCGATCGATTTCCAATTGAAAATCTCCGGCAGGCTTGTTGGTGAGAATGATGCCCATGGATTTCACGCCTTTCAGTTCTTCATCGGAAATGGTTTGGCTGTTGACTTTGCCCATCACCCGTTGGCTAAAGTCGCGCAAAGGCAAAACAATCTCGCTCCACTCACCAGCCGGGGCATTAAAATTACTGCGGTAGTGGGGTTGATAATAGGCCAGGTTGGGTTCTAACATTACACCATAGGTGCGGCCATCGCCTTTCACCCGCAGCACCAATTCAGAAAATTGAGAAAGGTCTTGTTCTTCGATGTGTCGGATACGGGTAAATCCTCCGTTGTTTTCAAAAGAGAGCTTTCCACTAAAGAGCATCGACTCCTCTGAGAAGTTGAGTTTTCCGGAAGAGCGGCCGCCCATCACACCATCATTCACCACGACCCAGCCTTCATGTAAGGATTGGGAGCCAAAATCGTAGAGTTTAGGAGCAGTAGTAGTGAGGAACAAGCCGACAAATAGAATAGCAATGGTTTTCATAGCAATAGGTGTAAGATTGAAAGTAACCCAACAGCGCGCGTTGCTAATCGTTCGGCAATTAACATGCTTTAACAGCTTTTTGGCATTTGATGGGATTGATTATCAGGCAATAAGTAGGCGCGAGATAAAAAAATGGGGACGCTTGGTTAGGTCTGCTCCTTCACAGGGCACTAAGGATTGAACTGCCCGTGGCAAGCCGCCAGGCACACGGGATAAAACAATCAATTCAATGCCAGAAACCACAACCCCCACCACCTACAGGGTGGTGATTGATTCCATCGGCACCGCCACGCCCAAGGTGGCCGGCGTGTTGGCCGAAGCTTTGTCTACTCCCGCCGAGCGGATGTTCAAAGCCCTTTACAATGCTCCTTCGGTGATGCTCAGCGAAGTAGAGCAAACCATTGCCGAGCAAACCCAAACCCTGTTGCAGGAGTTGGGCCTCGAAATACGGGTAGAACCTGAGGATGCCCCAGAGCCCTTAGCTGCCGAAAAAGTAGATGTATGCGTCTACGTGCCCGATGCGGTGAAACTGCCGCGCATATGCCAACAGCTGAGTGCTTTTTTGGGCAACCAACCGGCCGATGCCCTGGCCCTGCTCATTGAAGAACCGGCCATGGTGCTGGGAGGCGTTTCGCCCAATACGGCAGAAGCCTTGCGCCAGCGCCTCGATGCCGAAGTAACCACCCTCCGCCCGGAAGAATGCTTGTACACCCTGGTGTTTGAAGGCAACGACCTGGTGATGCGTCAACAATTGCAGCGCTACCTCGACAGCCATAAGGTAGAGGCTGACCTAAAAACCAAGCCCCAGGTAGAGCACCTGGATTATACAACCGGGATGAGCATTTGGAGGCGCTTCCAGTCCACGGGCTATGTGAAGTTGATCAACGAAGATTTAGAGCGCTTCGAATTGGTGCTCGAATCTGTGGATGCTACTGCACCCGGTTGGCAAAAAGCCCTGGTCGAATTCACGGGCATGCCCGAAGAAATTGTGTCCGAGGTGGTTGCAGCATTGCCCATCCAGTTGGAAGCTGGCCTTACCCCCGAAGTGGGACAAGCAGCCCTGCAACAATTGACCGATGCCGGTTTGCAATGCAGCCTGCATTCGATCTATGCCCAGGCTTACCGCCTGGTGATCCACGACATGGGCGATTTTAAGAAGGTAAGCAACATCCTGAGCTCTGTGGTGGAGGAAGCTGATTTGCCCCGCATTGGCCAACGCAGCTGGCAGTCGCCCGTACCGCTCAATGATTTGATGGCCCGCTACACCTTGGCACGGCTCGAAGCCGCAGGAGCTACTGTAGAACTTGAAACGGCTCCACGGTCATGAGCAAGCCCAACCCAGCCGCCATGCACCTCGGCATTGCCGAGCAAGGTAAAATACTCGCTTTGAAAGGCGACCACAACGAAGCCCTGCGCCACTACCGGGAAGCCCTCCGGATTTCGATGGATCAGCGTGCGGGTGACGTGTTTTTTCAGCATTACGCCCAGTGCGTGATGGAAAGCCTGGAACTGGCCGGGCAATACGAAGAGGTAGTACGGTACTGCCGCATGATGCATGATTTTCTCGACCAACAACCTGAGGGGGTAGCAGCCGTTCAACGGCACCGCGCCCACGTTTGGGAGCGGGAAGCAGTGCAGCACTTGTTGTTGAAAGATCCCGAAGCCGCTTTAGAATGTTTGAAAGCGGCTCAGCAACTCCTCGGAAGAGGAAAACAACCGCTCACCGACCAATTGTTGGGCTGGGTGCAGCGCGGACTGCGGGTCACCCAACGACAAATAGAACAGGCCCAGCGCAACAGCAGCTACTTTGTTGTGCGCCAGGGGAAGGTGCGGCCCGAGTTGGCCATCGCTTTGCCCAAAACCGCCGGGCCTTTCTAATTCTACGTGTATTTCTAATCAATATCTAGATAAACATGGGAACTAAACTTCTCAAGGAAGGGGCGAAGCTCCTCCAGGAAGCCGATGTATCCAACATCGTGTCTTCCCTGTCCATCGGCATTGCCGAAGCGCAAGCGGCCATGGATCAGAATTCCATCAAACAAACCCAGCTCCTGGCGGCTGATACTTCTGTTGGAGACGGCAGCAAGTCGTTGCTGGAAATGGGTTTTTCGGCGGCATTCTACCATTTTCAGTACGCCGATGTATCGGCCTCGATCTCGCTGAAAATGAAACAGAAAAATGAGATCGAGGTAGATGCCGGAATTGAAGCCGAGTACATCAAGAAAACCGGAGTAGAGACCTACAAAAAGGACTACCTGAAAGAATCCAAGGATGCAAGCTATCACAAGGGATTCAAAAGCAGCCGGGAGTTTTTGATGCAGGCCGATGAGTCCAAGAGCCTCAAAGTGTCCAGCTCCAGCGTGAAAATGGACCAAAGCCAAGGGTCGATGACCAAGGTGGCGAAGTTTGAAGAAAAGCTGCGCCAATCGGCGGAAGTGAGCCGGGTGTTCACCGATGTTCGTTCGCAAGACCTGGCCGTGGTGAATCAAACCAACACTTCGGCTGGTGTGGTAGTCCACAATTCGGGCGGCTACATCACCATCACTTTGCCACCGGCCATCAACAACGATTATGGCCTGCTCAAAGTAGAGGCCTATCCTGCTACAGCGGAAGAAGTGGACCTTGATGGACCTTCCGGAAGTACTGCTACGGCCAAGTTTGACATTTTCACCGATTTTGAAACAACCTACAACGCGGCCAAAGTGGCGGTGGGAACTGGTGGCATCGCCATTGGTTTTTCCAAAGACGAAATTCGCGATGGCAGTACAGTGATTGACATGCCGTTGGAGGTAAACTTCGAATGGGACCGCGCGGTGATGAAAGACAATTACCACGACAATGCAGTGGTGTTGCCTTACCTGGAAAAGCTGGTGTACATTTTGAAGCAAAATCCTTCGGCCGAGCTCGATTTGGTGGGCTACACCGATGGCAGTGGTGCCAATTCGTACAACCTGCCGCTTTCCGAAAAGCGGGTGATTCACATCAAAGAGTGGTTTGAAGGAAAGGGAGTGCCTTCGGGGCAACTTTCTACCGAATTCAAAGGCGAAGTTTTGGCCGGTGGCAGTTCCAACAAAGACGTGGAACTCCGCAAAGTAACCATCGCCCTCAAATCGGATGATGATTTCATCTACTTCGAAGGTGGTTATTTTGACCACACGGCAACTCCCGCTACGGCAACTGCTTCCGGAAATGTATTTCTGGATACGGTAGACACCAGCTCACCGGTTACCAATTACAACATTGAGTTCACCCTGGGCAGCCATGGCACTTTCACCTTTGCCAACATGGCCAACTTGGCGGCCATCGTGGCGCACGTGAGCCAAACCCAAACGTTGAGCGATGCCTTCAGTGCCGAGGTGGTGAGCAATACCGCTTATTTACTGCACAACGAAACCATGCTCAAGTTCAGTTTGCTTTCGGCTTCGTCCGAAGACATTGAGGTTTCGTCGAGCTCGTCCAATTCTACCTCCAACCAGCAGAGTGCTGACTCGTTTGTGATTGCCAAGTCGCAAAACAGCAAGTCGCGCGTTGCGGAACAATCGGAAAAAATCAAGGACCCTAGCAGTTTTGCCGTCGGTGGTTCGGTCGATTTCAGGACCGCTCGTCAGTTCGACATCAACGTGGAAGGCAATGCCTCCGTGTCGGTGCGGTTGGTAAGCTTGCCTGCCCCCTCCGAATTTTTGGAAGAACTCAACAAATCCTAACCCTTAAAACCGAATAACGATGTCCGCCGGATCAAAAGTCGTGAATCAACTGGTGAATGCACCACTGCCTTTGCTGATTGAGAAATTAGGTCTTTCCATTGCCACTGCGCAAGCCGCATTGGATCAAAACTCCCTCAAGCTGGCCAAATCCATGGCCGATACCGAGGTAGAGATCAATGGGCAGAACTTCAACCTGATCAGCCTGGGTTTTTTGCCCACCTTCTACGCGTATACCGATGCCATGGTATCGGCCAAACTGGATTTCAAAGTGGCCGAATCCGAAGATTTTAGCATTGGTGGCGAGGTAGGGGCGAATATTGGTGTGGTCTCTGTGAGCATCACGGCTTCCTATGCCCGGAAATTCGAGATGTCGGCAGAAGGATCTTCCTCTGTTTCGGCCCGCCTGGTTTCATTGCCGGCTCCGGAGCGGCTCAATGAGTTGCTCTTGGAGCTGGCTGAATCCAAAGCCAATAACCCTTCCGTTGGAGGGTCTGGTTCTGGTGGTGGGTCGGGCAGTGGCTCAGGCTCGGGCAGTGGCTCGGGTTCTGGAAACGGTTCCGGTTCCTGAAGCAATTGATCTTTCTCCGCCCGCTTATCGCCGGGCATTGCATTCTAATCAATCACACAACTATTTAAAATCATAACCATGTCTAATTACGGCAGTAAAATTGGGCAAGACTTGCTCAACGCCCCGATGGGCGACATGATTAAGCAAATGGCGTTTTCCATTGCGGAGGCGCAAACCCAGCTCGATATGAATTCCATCGAGGTGGCGGAAATGATGGGTGGTCTCAAAACCATCTACGACGAAAAGGGCAACGTAACTTTCGAAGACAGCCGGGTGTTCTTTGGCAAAGAGAAGGTGACGCTCAACAATGCCTTGGAGGTGTACAATACAACCACCGATGGTGAATTGCGCAACCTCATCGATCAAAACATTGTGGCTAACCCGATGTATGCCGGTGATATCGAAGATGCTCCGGGCAATTTGCCGGGTACGACCAAATCAAAAAAACAGGTGAAAGCTGCCTCGGGTAGCGGTTCGGGCAGTGGTTCAGGCAGCGGCTCAGGTGGTGGCGCAGGCACCATTGATGTATACCTGCCCAGCCGCCTCTCAATGTTGGAGTTGGGTTTCACTCCCACCTTTTACCAGTTTGTAGATACCATCATCGAACTGCGTTTGAGCATCTCCATCACTGAGGAGCGTTCGCGCAACGTGGAAATCAAGTCGGATACCAAAACCCACTCCCGTTCCACCACCTTTTCGTTCAGCCGCAGCCAAAACGGTATCCATGCCGGTGTTCGTCGGACCCGTTCGATCAACACTACGCAGGTAAATGCTTCCTACGCCAGTAAGTACAACTACTCGGCTGAAGGATCGAGTTTACTCCGCACCAAGCTGAGTCCAATTCCGCCACCGGCGATTTTGGAAGAACGCATCCGCCAACAAATGGACTTGCTGGACGAACGTAGCTAATGTTTTGGCGGTGGATACCGCTAAGATGATTGTATCACTCTTTAAAATCCTTTAATCCATGAGTGTAGGAGCAGAATTATTGAATGCCCCTTTTCCCCAAATGGTGAAAAACCTGGGGGTGGGAATTGCCGAAGCACAGTTTGCCTTAGATCAGGTGAGCATTAAAATTACCCAGCTGATGGCGGGTAAAAAGCTGGACAACAAGGGCGACATTGTAGAGGATCCGAATTCTTATGTGCAACTCAAAGACGGTGGCACCAAGTACAGCATGCTGGCACTGGGTTTTACACCCACGTTTTACCAGTTTGTAGATACCACCATTGAGTTGAAGATGTCGGTGAGCATGAGCCGCTCGGAAGAAACCAGCGCTGAAGTGAAGGTGAAAGCCTTGTTTGTGGCCTCGGTGAATGCCAGTTACTCTCAGAAATACCAGTACTCGGTAGAGGGTAGCTCCTTGATGCGTACCAAGTTGGTGACCGTGCCCGCTCCGGCCATGCTGGAAGAACGCATCCGGGCCGACCTTGGCGCCCCCACCACTACTTAATCCCCATCGCCATGAAAGCTAAGAATTGGAAAAAGTTGCTGAAGAAGCCCAAGGAGGTGGCCGAAGACCTGGAAGCGGGTCTGGCCGCTTTGCAACAGGCTACAGACGGTTCTGTAGCCGAAGCTATGCCTTCTTTGGAGTCGATTGCAGCCAACAATGCCGATTTGCAAGCCTTGCTCGATGAGCGGGAAGGGTTGGAAGAAGAAATGAACCTGGCTACCTCTGGTGGTAGCCAGGGTTCTTCCTGGGCCAACGACCCCCGGTTTCGCTTGGGAGAGATTCCGAGCATTCGCGAGAAGCAACTGCGCGATCAGCAGTGGGCCGATGCCCGGGAACGGGCCGCCGAACGCGCCAAGGCCATTCGGCAAGCTAGCGAACTGCGGCAATCGAACGGGACAGTGCAGGAAGAGGGGGCGCCCGAAAATTTTCAGGTGAACCATACCGAGCTGGAGAAAACGACAAAAGCAATAGAAAAAACTGTTTTTGAAAACCTCTCAGAGTTAGCGCCTGATGCCGTGGAGCCAGCGTTGCGCAGCGGCCTTGGGGCCGAAGGGTTCGACCTGGATTTACAACCGAAAAAGAAAGCTGTGCAGCAACGTTTGCCCTTTGGCAACAGCCAATCGACGAAGGGCCGTAATGCTAAAGGGCCGACAGAAAAGCAACAGGCTGAAAAAGAAAACACCTCTTCCAGCCCGAAAAAAGAAGCTCGCCCTACTAAGCATCAAAATACCGATCGCTCCACTTCAGCCAACACCCCGTCCCACTCGGAGCGGTTGAAGTCAACTGGAAAAGACCAATTGCAAAGTGGGACAAGCTTGCGGCCTACTTCAAAACGGGACAAGCTGGCAGCACCAGGTTTTGATTTGAGTGAAAACAAGCACCAGCGGCAACGCTCCCGCGCTGATGATTGGGAACAACAACGCGGACGCAAAAAGAAAGCCGCCCCCAAGGCCGGCAAAGTATTGAAAGACATCGCCAAAGTGGGCAAGCAAGCCTTCGATACCATCGACAACCTTTACACCACCATCGACGATATGGACCGCAAGATCAAAGAGGCGGAGAAGATGGCGAAGGAAAAAAGCAAGGCGGAGGGCATGGGCGATTTCGATTTCCCGGAAGACAGCAGCATGGGCGGCAGCGGACTGGGACAACTGCGCGACAATCCCGTGATGAAAACCTGGGAGAAGGTGCGCGAAAAGAAAAAAGAACTGACCCAAACCAAAAACGGGTACGGGCAACTGCTGCAAACGGCCTTGAGCACGGGAGCCAAATTTCTCGACCCCGATGCGCGCAGCGATGCCCAACGCCAAAAAGCCCTGGATAAACGCCAGGAAAAAAACAAAGCGGAGCGGCAGGAAGCCGCCCGAAAAGAACGAAAAGCCGAAGAAAAGCGGGAACGCAAACGGCAGGAAAAACGCAACCGAAAGTAAGCCATGAGTACCTCGACCAACAATTCCTTTGCCTTGCAGGAAATTTTGCTGGGCATTTCCGATAGCCTCAACGAAGCGCAAGAAGCTTTGCGCGATGTGGCGCCTTACGATGCCTATGGGCGTCCAAACACTACTTACCAACTCCCTTACCTGGATTTCGACCTGAAGGTGACTTCGGAGTTTGAAACTCAAACGACTACCACAGGAGCCTCTGAAAACAAACGGCAAGCTGTCCGCTTCGGGGCCGTGCGCCAACCAGCGGCAAACGGCCCCGGCTCCAACACCAGCAAAACCGAGGTGTTGAGCACCATTTCGGGGCGTTTCATTGCGGCTGTGCCCAACGAAGGTTTGCCCCAAACCATTATTCAGGCCAAAACTGAAGTGCCCAACAAAGCGGTTGATGGTCGCTATGCGGTAGGCCTTACCATTGAGCTGAGCAACGCGGCCGGCGAACGCATTGCCGATGCGGTGGTGGAGATCAACCTCGACGAAGTGGCGACCGAGAAACTCAACGCGGGCACCATGCCCGATCTACCTACACAAGCGGCTGGGGAGGTGCGCACCGATGCCAACGGGCAAGCGCAAACCACCATTTATTTCCCCGCCAGTGATTTCGACAAAGACAATTACTTCATTTTCACGCTCAACATGGGCACCGTTGCCAAACGACTGTCCATCAGCAAAAACTAAAACCATGGCTACCAAAAGCTCCAAAAGTTCCAAAGCAGCTAATCCCAACGAGGGAGAAGCACAAAATCCCGATCCTGTGAAGGGCGAAGGGATTTCTAAAAGCATTTTATTTACGGCTACTCTGCGCAACCCCTTCGACCAATATTTGGAAGGGAAATTATTTACCATCGAAATTTTTGATGCAAAGGCGCAACAATGGTCTGGCCTGGCGGTGGACCTTCCTATTTCTAAAGGAATGTTGCAATACGACTTCCCTTACCTGGTTTCTGGCAAAGCAGTTGGTGAGTGGGGTGCCAGAGTAGCCCAAATGATTGAGTTCGGTAGTTTTCCGCAAGTTCGTTTGGTTCATGCCCCCTCCGTAAAATCGGAATGGACCGAAGTGTTGGCCTTTGGTGGATTGCTGGCTCCTCGCGAATCGGGCGCAACCGGATGGCACTTGCACTTTGGCAACCTGTGGGTGTTGGATGGCAAAACCATGCACCAGCACCTCGACGGGGAGCAGCCGGCGTTTGAATACACGGTAGCTGCCGTGCCCCGGCCGCGCGGCAACCATACCCTTTTTCCGGCTTTGCAAGCCGCACTCACCAACCCGGAGGCGTTTGAAGATTTTAAGGCGGGAGAAGGGAAACCCAAATTTGAGGGGACCGAAAAAGCCACTACGCAGGAAGGCGAGCCGGCTAAAACTTCAGATGCGCTGTTTTTGGCCAACCAACAACTGCAATTGCAGCAGAGCGAGATTACCCGTCTCAACGAAGAACTGCGCCTCAAAAACCAGTTGATCGCTGCCTAAGACTCGGAACTGCAACAAAAGCAGGTTTCGGTAGATCAATTGCAGCAAAGCGTGGATGCCGGACAGACCAAGGCTGCACCCGTCAACCAGATTTACAAGCAATTGGTAGAGGAAGTGAACACCGCCTCCAAAGCCACCAAGGCCGATGAAAACAATGCCTTCACCTTAGGAGCGGTGAAGTTGAACCTGAAAACCTTTGTGCGTCAAGACGATGACGGCATGAAATTTCAATTGGTCGATGCCGGTACCGCCAATCAGTTCGATCAAAACTACATCAGCGACCTCACCATTGATGTGGTGGGACAGGAACCCGAACCGGTGGGCAACACTCCTTCTATTGTGGTGCCCCGCGTCACGGGATTGACTGAAACGGCCGCCCGCAAGCGCTTGAAGCAATTCGGCTACCGCATGGAGGCCATTTATCAGAGTTCGGAAAATCAAATTGTGGGACAAGCCTTCAAACAAACCCCGGTGGCGGGAGACGACCTGCCTTCGGGAGAAACCATCACCGTCATTTTTGCAAAAGCCGCCGGCAGCTTTGCCTAAGGCCACCTCATTCACCTTTTAAACTTCTATTACCATGGCAAACAGTGCCCTTGATTATATGAAAGACGTGTTGTCGGCCCCCTTGGGCGAATTGATTTCCTCCATTGGTGCCGGTGTGGCCGATGCGCAAGCCGCTTTGGATGCCGCCTCCCTGGCGCAAACCCTGGAGATTTACAGCGACACCGACAATCCGGTCGCCCAGCAATTGCGGGCAATCGGTTACCAGCCTACTTTTTATGCCCTTCCTGAAACAGAGGTGGAGGCACAAGTGGCCTTCTCCTTAGCGGCCAGCGGGAGTAGCTCGACTCCAGGTACCAACCAGGTGGGACAAGGCAAGGCCCGGATGTACGCCACGCCGATGAATCCATCGGTGACCAACAAGTACAACATGGAAACTTCGGCCAGTGCCAAGTTGAAATTCAAAATTGTTCCTGTACCTCCTCAGGGGAATATTGCCGATTTGCGGGTGGTGCCCAACGTGGAAGGCAAGACCAAAGCCGAGGCGCTAAACCTGCTCGACACGCTCAACCTCAACTACAGCATTCAGGCCGACGATGATGGCAACCAGCCAACCACGGATGACTCAAGTGTGGTGTTGGGACAAACGCCGGCACCTGGCGAAGTGCTCAGCCAGGGAGATGCCGTGGAATTGCGTTTTCACGCGTAATCCAGCGGCTATTCTTGCATGAGTTTCGGGAAGGCATTGTCTTGTTGGTAATCGACAATGAGTTCGATGACGCGCTCCATGATGGCTTCGTTGTTGGGGCTGCGATCTACCAAAGTGGGATCTTTGGAACGGTTTAGGTCGTTTTGCAGGTTGTAGATCAGGGTTTTAGCAATGGCGTTGCCTTGGTCGAATTTATCGAGCTTGTAGTGGTCCTCCAACAGTGCTAAGGTGATGATATCGTAATGGAGTACTGCATCGGGAAACAATTCCATGCATTTGTCCAAGGCGGCACTGGCCATGTCATTTTTCCCTTGTTCGATGTAGGCAGCCACCAAACGGTGAAAGGCTTGCCGGTAGACATGGCCCATCAACTTTTCCCGGCCTTTCATGTTGGCCAGCCCGCTCCAATCAAAGGTTTTTTGAAGATTTTTCGACAATACCTTCGGGTCAACCGAAGCGATAGCATTGCCTTCGACCGGTGTCTTGGTAGCAGTTAAGCGGTAGGCCAGGCCTTCCAGTTGAAAATATTCTTGCAACCCAAAAAACGAATTGACGGACATGGTGGTGGTGAAGTAAATGGGCCGCTCGGGGTTGTTGTGCAAGATGTCCAGCAGCATCAGGTGGCCTCTTAGAAAATAAGTACCCTTGATGCTCCATTCGATGGTCTGATCGCCCATGGGAAGGGTAAAACTTCGGGAAGGAGCCATGGGGTATTGGGTATCGCCGTACGGCACGAATTTATCGTCCTTCTTCAGGAATTCGATTACCTCACCCACCGGGCTAGCTTGCTTGCTTTCCTGATTGACCATCACAAACTGCCGTTTATCATTGGCAAAGTCGGCTTGCGTAAACGAGAGTTGCAACTCGGGTGCTTTGCCAATTTTCTCCCGCAAATGATCGATGTAGCGCGAAGTGCTCAGTAAGCTCAGGTTTATGACGAGCACATCGGGCCGCACACCGTATTTCACTTGCATGTAGAGCAAGGGATAGGTATCGTTGTCGCCATTGGCAAACAAAATGGCGTTGCGGTCGCAAGAGTTGAGGTAGTTTTTGGCCACTGCCCGGTAAAATTCTGAGTAGAGACCGTCCGCCAGTTCTTTTTGGGCTTCTTTCTCGTTTTGATGCGTACGCAAATCCAGAAAAGCCGTGAGGTGCTCGTTGGCTACCTTCATGCCGATGTTGCCCACAATGGTTTTAAACTCCGGGTCGCGCTTTTCCAACTCCGCATATTTCTCGATCGCCTTGTGGCGGTACTGCCGGTACTGCGCCAGTTGTTCGGGTTGGAGGCTGTTTTTGCCTTCCGGCAATTCGAACTTTACCTTAAAATCCGCCATGCCCGAATTGTTGTGCAACAAGTTGGAGGCATAAGAAGAATAAGCCCGGCCAAGGGCGTAGAGGTTCGAATCCGAAATCGTTTTGGCATCTCCAAACGCATCGATCATGTCTTTGTCCCAACCCGTGTAACCGTAATAAGGACAGAGTTGGTAATAGCGTTTCGAAGAAACATTGATAAAAGAAGCCAACTCGCCTGCATTGTCCTCGTTTTCGCCAATCATCGTAAAAGGCACCGGCGTGTATTTCTGTTTCTGGGCGTTCCAAAAAAGTTCGCGTTTGATGACTTTCGGAGCGCTGTTGTAGTCGATGAGGGCCACGTGCCACCCATCGGGGCGTTTTTCAAAGGCCAGTTTAGATCCGCTCGGCTTGTCTTTGGTTGAATAAAGGGCATAGAATTTTTGCACCACCGCATCGTAATTCGGAAATGGGACAGGATCGGGTGTGCCCAATACCAACAAACATTGCAGGCTGAGGAACAAAGAGAGCAGGAGTTTCATACCGTTGAGTTGTGGAGCCATGAAAATAGGAAATCCCTCCCTCTTATTTCATGAATGACTTAGATGGCCTCTTCATAAGGGAGCGTCACTTCCACCCGAGTGCCTCGTGCTTGTCCCGTTTCGTCTATCAGGTCGTGCACCTGCACCGGATGCAGGTTCTCTTGGTTGAGGATTTCTACCCGCCGGGAGGCGATCATCATCCCAAAAGAACGGCCGGTCTTGCGGTAACTTTCGCGCTGTTGTGCGGCTTGTCTGCCAATGCCGTTGTCTTCAATGCCAATTACCAAATGCCCGTTTTGTCGAACGGCTTCTACTTGGATGGTGCGTGGTCCTTTTTTGGGTTTTAATCCGTGCCAAATGGCGTTTTCAATGTAGGGCTGAATCAAAGTTGGCGGTAGCACGACCTTTTGTAGATCGACCGAATTGGCGGCCGTTTCAAAAGTGATGGCTGGTCCTGAGAAGCGCTCCGATTCCAAGCCCACATAGTGCCGCATCAAGGTCAATTCTTCAGCGAGGCTGACTTTGTTGCGTTCTGAGTTTTCCAACACGGTGCGAATCAACTCGGCAAACCGTTGCAGGTAACTTTCCGCGTCTTGCGGCTGGTTTTTGGTGAGGTAGAACTGCACCGAAGCAATGGAGTTGAAAATAAAGTGCGGGTTGAGCTGGGCTTTGAGTGCCCTCAGTTCGAGCCGCGACATTTCCAAGGCAATTTCTGCTTTGGCCTGCTCCCGCTGTTTTACTTGCCGAGTGCGGAGCAACACCAACCCGTAGATGGCCACCAGCGCCACCAATCCACCGGCCGTGCGGAACCACCAGGTTGCCCAAAACGGGGTGGCAATGTGGAAAGCCGCCGACACCTTTTCGCCCATGTCCACATGACGAATGCCCGTGCGCACCTCGAAGCGGTAGTCGCCCGGAGGAAGGTTGGTGAACTGAATGGAGTTGTTTTCGGTAGCGCGCCAGTTGGTGTCGTAGCCCAGCATGCGGTATTCAAACTCCAAGGGCCGCCGACGGTAGGAGATGCCTTCAAAACGAATTTGAAGCTGGTTTTCATCGTGGTGCAATTGGTATTCCTCTTGCAAGGGCATCAGCGAATCGTTCACCAATACCTTCCACACCAAGGTGCGTGGCAGGGCCAGTGGAGGGCGCAAGCGATCGATCCTTTCCCGAAAGGTGCCAATTTGCGATCCCAGGTACACATGCTCCCCAGTGATGGCAAAGTTGCCTTGAAAAATACGGTTGCCGGCCAGTTCATCATACGCATAGTTTTGATGGATCCAGCCAGTTTCAGTGGTAGTAAAACGACTGAGCCGTCCTTCAAAGGCCATGCGAAACCAAAGTTCATCTCTGGAAAGCATCAAATAGTCGCCAATGCGAAAATTACTGCCATCAGGTGCCTGGATTTCTTCCATTCCCTTGGCGGTGAGGCGACTGAGTTTCGAATCGATGGATTGCAACCAAATTTCTTCTGGTCGGCCAGGAGCCGCAAAAACAAATCGGATACGTTTGGTGAGTTCGGCGGGACAAGGTTGCAATGGGCGAACGAATTGTTGATCCTCCAATTTCCAAAGCCCGTCCATACACCCTACATAAATGGCTCCTGCCGGGGTGATGTGAAAATCGTAAATGTGATTTCCGGGAAGCCGGGCCTTCGAAAAAGGGGAGATGCTACCGTTTTCAAGGCGGAACATTTGCGTTCGGGAAGCTCCAACTACCGAACCGTCGGGCTGCGCCTTCAAACACCAGGTCACCTGTCGGATGGGAAAAACCTCCGGGTCGAACAGGTAATTGGTCCATTCCACGCCATTCCACCGGGCGATGTGGGTACTGTAAGACAGGTAGAGGTTGCCCCCGTTAGAGTCGTAGGTAGCCGAATAAGGGTAGGGGCGTTTTTCGGATGCGGGCAGTGAAACCGGCAAGGGTGGAATCAAGGTATACATCGTATCTGGTTCCAGTACCACCACCTTATTTTGATCCTCAAACAAGCAAAACACCTTGTCGCCGTCCGAAGCTATTTGTGCGGTGCGCTCCAATTCGGGATAACCGTTTTCTTTGCCAAAGCGTGGCGTATGGGGATAGGGCATACAGGCAAAGCCCAGGCCTGGCACCCGCATCCAAAGCCCACCAATGGGGTCTTCGGCCAGTATGGCCGCGGTTTTTCCGGCAAACATTTGATCCCTGGGCCGTAGGTCGTTGCGGCTGGCCCGCCAAATGCCATTGCTGGAAGTGCCCAGCCACAAGTTGCCCCGCGAGTCCTCCAGTAATTTGCCAATGCGGTAGTCGTAGTCCTGTACTTGCATCAACTTTTCTTCCGTGAAGCGGTACACCGATTGGTTGCCCGTGGAAAAAGTGAAGGTGCCGTCTTCGTGGGGCAGCAAAGTAGATTCGGCAATAGGGTGAGCATCTTTCGTAGGGAAGAGCACCCGGTAGTCCTCCACCGAATCGAACCAATACACCGCCATGCTTTGGCCAATCCGCGATTGTTGGTTGACGTGGAAGTGCAGCGGAAAGCCACGCTGGCCCACCCGGATGATGCCAAAGCCGTCGATGCCGCTGGTAGAATCGATCATGGCAGTTACTTCACCAGTTTTGCTGATGGTATGGTAGCCGTAGTCTCGAAGACCAAGGTGAAGCGTGCCGCTATCATCCCGGTGAATGGACTCGAGTTGTGTGCTGACCAAGAGCTCCAGCTTAGCTGCCTGGTGGTAGGTAACGGCCGAATCGCCGTCGAGGTAGACCAGTTCACCGTTGTTGGCCAGGACCCACAGGCGGCCGGCCAGGGCTTTGTGGATGGCAATAAAGTTTTGATCCCGCAAGCGAACTTTGCGTTGGATGGATCGAAAATCGGTACCGTTGAAATAGAACAATCCGTTGCGGGCCATGTAGATCATGCCGGTAGCATCCACCTCAATGTCGTAGATCGAGTTGGGGTGAATTTTTCCCATGTAGTATTCGGCGGTCCAAACCGAAGGCAGGGGTTGTTGGGCCCAAGTGGCCGTGGCGATGCACAACAGGCATGCAGCCAGTAAGCGAGTGTAGGTCATGGAGGAACTGGGGATTTGTGGGGTTAGTTCATTTT
>ERZ1740068.162-NODE-162-length-41393-cov-13.805216_pt1 | contig 41393 bp, 40 predicted proteins | sample MGYA00581735_ERZ1740068 | MGnify/ENA primary metagenome ERZ1740068 (study PRJEB43018, sample SAMN04849740) | marine metagenome | isolation source: floating plastic debris | place: Pacific Ocean | collected 2008-08-30 | study: EMG produced TPA metagenomics...
TTTTATTATATAATTCCTGCCTAATGTCTCTTCCCAATCCAACACGTCAAACACCTCGTATACCAAAAATATTTACCCTTTTTTATTTTTTTTTTTTTTTTTTTTTTCTCTCGAGTTTTGTTTTGTGGTGGATAACAAAAAAAAATTTGGAGCATCAACCGCATGGACGGAACCAGCTTGGTTGGCTTCTGAGGGCAACAACGCTCTATCTAAGAAATGTACTCCACCACAATTTTGGTCAAAGCTTCAGGAAAAGGCACCTTCAACAGTGAGGACGAGGCTTGGTAGTACTCCGACAGTCTTGCCCTATTTAGCTTGTACCTTTGCTCTTTACAAGGAGACGTCACCAGGTAAGAGACCTCCATGAAGGGAATGGGGCGCAGCGTGCGGGGCATGTCCACGCCAAGACATAGCCAGTATTTCGTTCCGCCTTGGGCATTGGTCAAGACCCTGACCTCCAAAGGTCTGGCACTGATCCGGAAATACGTGTCTTCGTTGAGGTCTTGAAGCTCTTGCTTTGTAAAGAGAGAACCACGCCAAGGAAGCAGCTCGTTCGCTTTGGCATCAAACATGAGGTTGACCGTAGGCTTGGACGTCAGGGGGAGGCGCTTCAACAGATTTCGGAGCAGGGAAAACCCATATTTGCGCATCCACATTTTGTCACATACGCCCGTGTAGGCCATTGACATGATGTTGACAAACACCGCATGACTAAACCTGATCTTAGAATCTGGGGAAAATTCGTTGAACAGACGGTTGCAGAGGCTGCGCTGATACGGAGTAAGTTTCTTCATGTAGTTGAATCCAGGGGATTCTCTCTGCGAACCAGAATAGAGAACCTTCCAAATCTCCAGCATAAACCCTCTTATGAGTTGGAATTGAAGTTCTTGTTGGAAGGCATCCAAGCACGCCTGATGAAAGTCCAGGTTCGGTCCCGTGGGGGGTGTGGAAAAGAGGTCCGAAAAAGAGCCCTCGTTCTCCTCGCAAAGTTTTTGCAAAGTTTCGAAACTTGCTTCCAACTGCTTCAGATACTCTTCAAAGGAAGGCAATTGCCGCATTGCATCCGCTATGGTAACCACCTCTTCTGGAGGTGGTGGCCACAGTGCGGAACACGTGTCTGATACACGACCCTCGCAGTTGGGTTCCACATACTCGAAAAGAGGATGGTCGCAGTCGACCAAGTTAATGCGAATGTAAGGCCTGAGAGGTGGGTCCGGGACGGCGCTCAATCGCTGGGGACGGGGGCCAGAAGGGGGTGGGGGCGGTGGTGCCTGCTCCTTGGCGTCGTGGGCTTATGGTTCCTGGTCGGCGCACAATCTCTTGGGTGGGGTGCCGGCCGCATCGTCTTCCGAGCCAAGCGCGTCCGCCCCTCGCTTCTTTTTGGTCAAAGGGGGCGGTGGCGGTGGTGGTGCCCGCTCCTTGGCGTCGTGGGCTTCTGGTCCCTGGTCGGCGCACAATCGCTTGGGGCGGGTGCCTGTGATTTGGTCATCCGTGTGGGACACGCGTGCCTCGTCGCGGTCGCGCTTGCGTTTCTCGTCGTGGCTTTGCATCGTCGGATGGAATGTGCGGTCAGCTGCCGAAGCGTTTTGTCGTTTTTCTCAAAAAACCTTTTCAAATTGTATGGGTTTCGAAAAAACCGTTCTTTCAATGAATGATAAGAGTCGCGTGCCTATGCCTTTGCCGCGTTGGCCTCTGGCGCGGGAGCTTGCAAGCGCACGATGCGCCGGGCCGTGGCCCTCGACACCGAAAACCTTGGAGGGCGAAAGGTGCTCACCAGTTTCAGGGCTCTCTCTCGGTCTTGTTCGGGAAACATGGCCACGACGCGCCACTGGTTGCACGCGCGGCGGAGGCCGTGGCGGGCGTACTTGCGGTACAGGCGGTCTTCGTACTGACGCAGAGAGGACCACAAGGTGTTAAAGTCGAGGTCCATGTAGTGTCCGTGAGACTTGCCCAAGTACTCTTGCTGCCAGTCGGACACCCGGCGTCGGCAGACGTAGAGACGCACCGTGTCCTGGAACACCTGGCGCAGGAGCGGGCGACCCCACAAGCGCATCTCGGCCTTCCGCCTGCCAACGCGCGAACCGGCCTCTCGGAGGTGGAGGGTGGTGTCCTGCTGGTTCTCTATCGCGCCAACCACAAAGGCCGAAACGGCCACTTCCGGATGCTGCTGCACGATGCGTATGAGGCGGCCCAGGGTGTCCGTGTCTTTTTCCTGGGGGGGCGTCGCCGCGCTGCTCCAGTAGTGCTGCAACAACCACGTGACCAGGGCCGAGGTACCCTCTTCCACCGAGCCGCGCACGCCCTTGGCGCCGCCCAACAAGTACTGCAGGTTCACAAAATCGTCGGTGTTAACGCACTCCACCAGCTTGTTGCGCTGCTGAGAGTCGATGCACCACTGCTCCATGGCCACCACGGCCGCTTCGTTGCAACAGGCCGGACTGGCGACGACCCGGAGCTGCGCCTTGTCCCACCACGCGCGCTTGCGGTGGTACAGCCAAAATCCCAGGGTGAGGGCCAAAGCCCCGCCCATAGAGTGCCCCGCGATCACGATACGACGGCAGTGCGAGGCGTTGGCGCCCAGCCAGGTCAGGGCGGCCTCCAGTCCGGGCCAGACCTGCATCACCTGCTGCGCGTAGTAGTAGTAAAACAAAGGCTGGGACTCTTCGCCCTTTGCTGGGTCTACGAAACGGTCGTGCAACATGTCGTACTGCGGCCCTTGGAAGAGAGGGGTGTTGCGGTACCCGTGTCCGTACTGGGGGATCGCGTTGAACTCGTTGGACGTGCCGCGCAAACACACGTAAAGCTCAAACCCTTGCTCTCGGGTCAGATTCTGGCGCAGCACGTTTACGTTGACGTTGCCGACGACCACGCGCTGGAGCAACTCGTGCCGGCGCTCCCACGGCGGCAAGTGGTACACGGGACGGCCCCGGTCGTTCCACACCTGGATGGGCGTCCGGAGAGCAAAGCCCGACACCACGGCGTCGTCCGGCATCGTCACAAACGCCTCTTCTCCGCTCAGCACCCGGTCCATGTGCTCAAAGGCGGCCAAGGAAGCGCCCGCGACGTGCGACTGCATCTGCTGCACAAAATAATGGTTCTTGTACAAGAAGCGCGTCGCGGCCACGGGCATAAAGTAGGGTACGCTGTACCCTAAGAACGCGAGCTTGGTGCCCAAGAACAATTCTTCTCGGTCGGCCGGGCGGGGCGAGGCGCCGGACAAAGCGTCGACGCAGTACTGCTTGTGTGACCCACTATGCATCTCGGTGAAATGGTTTCTCAACAGGCGCGACATGACCTTCCATACGCTCAGACCCCGAAAAGCACTGCCCAACACGTCCCGGGAGACATTCAACCGGCCCGACAGCTCCGACGGAAGCTGCTGAGAGGCCTTTCGCAGGCCTTCTATCAATTCCTGGGACGGAGTCGGTGGCGATGGTGTCCGTGCTGGTGACAGCACGGTTTTCTCCGCCTTGACCATTTTTTTTTTTCCTTTTTCATTTTTCTTTTGTTGGTTGCGTGATTGGCGCAAGCCCAAGCCAACGAGTCCCAGCACTACTGCTCCAAAGCCATGCAAGGCTTTCAGAACAGAGCTCGCGTGTTTAAAACGCTGCAACAATTACGCCCTCCTCGCCGAAAGGCCATGAAATGCCTGGAGGTGTTGATCCCTGGAGACTGTTTGGTCGAGACGATGCAAGCCCTTGATCCAGATGAGTTGAAAACCCGAGTGCACCAAGGCTTGTCTGGTGTGCCGAGAGACCTTTGCTCTCTGGTGGCTTCGTACTTGCCCGCGGTGCTTCCGGTATTCTGGCATTCTCTCACCAACGAAAAAATGCACCTCACGGAGAGCGTAGCCCAACGCATCATGAGCGTGTTGAAGTACGATCCCAATTTATACGACGAGCGCGGCCATACCGCGGTCACGTTTGCTCTTTCGCGAGGCAACACACGCGCGGCCGAGATATTCATCGAGCACGGAGGGCGAGTCGACCTGCCTATTCCGTTTCACCCCCAACAAGGCAATTTGCTCATGGTCGTAGCCGCCCAAGACCATGTTTCGGCCGCCCAAACGATGTTGTCAAACTACTTTGTGCAACGCGAGATCAATCACACCGACGACAACAACTTGTCGGCGCTTCACGTGGCGGGAAGCGTCCGCATGGTGAATCTGCTATTGGATCACAAGGCGAATCCCAACCTGCTCTCGAATGGAACCGAGTTTCCTTCCCGGTTGAGTTCGGCGTGTAGGAAATCTTCGTTAGAAGAAGTCCAGCTGTTGTGTCAACCCCAGTACCACACCGATTTGGAGCTCCAGCTGCCGGGCGAACAGACCGCGTTGCACGTGGCCGCCATACACGCCGACTACGAAACCCTACAGGTTCTCTTGGAGGCCAAAGCCAACATCGATGCGCGAGACGCGGCTGGCCTTACCCCTCTGATGAAGGCCGTGCAACACAAAGAGTATCGAAACATGGGCACGCTCTTGCAGCGAAACGCCAACCCGGGCGGTGCGCACCACACGAGCCAAAACACGGTGTTGCACTTGGCCCTGGGGAACAATGTGTCTAGTGAATTTCTGCAGGACCTGCTAGAAGCCAAGAGCGACCCTAACGCCGCCAACTGCCGAGGCGAAACACCCTTGCACGTGGCCATCCGTAACGACATGGACAGAGAGGCGGTAGCATTGTTGTTAAAGCACAAGGCAAACCCAACACTTGCCAGCCGCAGCGGACGAAGCCCGCTACAACTTGCCATGGATATCGGCCATCTCACCGCTACTCGTATCCTGACGCCAAAGAAATAGAAAAGGCATTTGTTTAATCATGTTTGAAATACGGTCTTGTCCACCGACATGAGCTTGTAAAAGTGGTTTCCATCTTCTTCGGTGTGTGAAAAATTCTGCAGCACTGGGTGGTCCATTTTTTGGGGAAACATAAGGACGGTGTCAAAGGTGCAGCTGTGCACCAAGCAGTAGAACCACCGCAACACCGTCAGCAGGTCTGTTTGAACAGCAACGCCGCCGATGGTCAGCATGTGGTGTCGGGCCGTGCTGTCCACCACGACGGTGTTTTTGCCGCTGTTGTCCACCCCGTGCACTTTCGTCACCCAACTGCATTCGTGCGGAAACACCAACTCGCGAATCAGGGTGTTGAGGCACACGTAGCGGTTGGTCATGACGGGTTTCGCTGGTCCTGAAGTGGTGTTCTAGTGGGCCGGCACGCCGTGAGCTTTTACGAGTCGAGGTTCCAAAATTTTTTTATTTTTTTCATTTCCACACAACACGGTTTTACGTCCGGTGGTTTTGGTTAGGGGTTTTGGCTTTGTAGGTAAGGGTGGAGGACCTGGGATAGCCAGGCCGCTGTGTCTTGGTGTTGGTTTTTGGTGGCTTCCGCGTGAGCGACGTGCAAGGTGTCTACGTCCTTGTCCTCGTCACGGGTCATGCGGTTCCAAAGACCTTGCGCCACCGGGAGCTGTCCGTGCAAGCAGGCCCGCGCAAACAGGCGTCTCAAAAAGTTGGGGGTTCCCACGTAATGGGGAAAAACTTGAGCCAGCCACTTGACGAATCGGTCGCGACCGTGTTGCACGGCCAGCTTGGCTGCCGTCTTTTGTAGAGGCTTTTCTACCGCGAAAGCTTCGCAGACCCACTTGAACATGGACAAGGAATTCTTGACGCAGGCGGCAGACATCATGCTTTGCGCCACCAAGGGATAGGCGCTGGGCTCGACGTGCTCGATCAAAGCCGCGGCCAGACGCGTCCCTCCTTCAAGGAAGACGACGGGCATCGAGTATTCGGGGACGTGCCGGGCGCTCCACACCAGAAGATCCTTCTCTCCCCGGTGAGAGGCTTCCTCGGCGAAGGCCTGCCATTGCCGACCGCTCCACCCCAGCCGCTCTTCCTTGGTTCCTTCTTTTTGCAGAATCCAGTGCAAGACCCGGAATTGGTGGTTTTGAAAAGCCCACCAGGCCGCCTGGCCGACCTGATCGGGGCTGGTGCGGTGGGCAAACGCGTGCAGCCACCAAGCCACCAAGGCGACGTGGCCCGAAGCACAGGCCTTGAGCAGCAGATTCATCCACTCGTCCGCGTTTCCCAGCGTCAGGTGGGGACAGGCCTTCACCAGTTGCGTGACAAAGTAGATGCGTCCTTCCGCAAACGCCGTGTCCAACAGCCGAAACGAATCCGCCAGCTTGAGACGGTTGGGGTGCCACAAGCCTTGCTGAAGGATCCATTCGGCGACCGGCCATTGCCGGCGCTGGCACACCTGGAGCATCTGGACCGGACTGAGTTTTTGTGCCTGGACCTCTCGAAATTTTTGGGCCAGCCATTGAGCTACCGCCAAGTTGCCTTGGAGGCAAGCGTTCGCAAAGCATTGCGTAGGCAAAAAATGACTCGACGGAGCTACCAGCCGCTTCGTGCGAGTCACGTGACGACGAGCCAGAGGATGAAAGCGGTATCTCCGCCTCCAGCGCCTCGGCGCGCCGGGCAGGCTGTGGTGAACGTGCACGTGCAGCTTCATGGCAGAGTGTACCTTAACGCAACCTAGTGACTCACCCAGGGTAGAAATGCAGCGATTCGTCTTAAATTCTGAACGGGATCCCGTGGGAAAAAAAATAAAAATTATGTCTTGTGCAAGCTTTGTGGCGCGATGCACCACGGTTGGACCGGAGCGATCCAAAAGCCTTCTTTTTGCAAGCGGCTCCATCGGGCTACGAGTTGACGCGGCTGGTGTGCCCAGGGTCGGAGTTCTCGGTACAAGCGGCTGGCGTACGCGCCGTGGGTCAGCAACACAGGCGAGCGCGGCCAGGGCTGGGCTTGCCAAACTCTTTGCCAAGCCGAAGACCACCTCTTGGCCGGAGCACAGTGAATAAAGTCTTGGGCGCACGGCAGCACCGCGTCGGGCAGTTCGGCGTGGCCCCAAACACCGTACCTCCACGCGCTGCTGACGTGGGACAAGGACACCGTCCAACGAAACGGAGTGCTGACCAGCATGGTCCAACCGGGCAGCAAGGCGGCCACGCGCAAGCCTTCCAACCAGCTCTCGCCCACTCCGCGATACCGGAACACACGAGTTTCGGGCCACACGTGCCGGAGGCGGTCGACCAAGACCCCAGGGCTCTGCGCGGCCTCGTCGACGGCCAGCACCCGGGCGGGAGACCCTTGCCGCAGAAATCGCGTGTTCTTTTCCGCGTAGAACAAGGGTGACAAGGAGGTGTTCGGGTCGTGGGTGGTGGTGGTGGTGGTGGCGGACAAGACCCACACGGCTACACACATGCCCAACACTAAAGTCCAAGCCGCGAAGCGCAGCGCTTCTTTCATGTATTGTTATTTTTTGGGACAGCCAGCAGAAGAGTAAAAAAAGGAAGAAGAAGAAGAAGGGGCGAACAAAGCAGACACGAGGGGATGGCACGCTTTGGGGGATTGCACGTAAGGAAACTGCGTGCGGTACCACCGGGCCATGTCCACGAACGGCGTTTGGCATATTTGAGCAAAGAGGGTGTCGTTGTTTCCGTCGATGTGCTTTGGAAAGTTGTCCACCAGCCAAGTGGCCACTCCGGTGTGTCCGTGCAAGCAGGCGTCGCGGAAGCATTTGTTGAGCACCATGTGCGAGCCAATGCTTTTGCACCAGTCGCGCGCCCACTGCACCAATTTCAAGTGGCCGAAGCGAGCCCCCAGCTCCATCACCTTGTACACGTGCTTGCGGCGGAAGCCCGACGGAATTTTGGCCCCCACCGCCCGCAGCATCTCAAAGCTGCCTTCGCGACACACCTTGTGGAGCACCCGGCTCATCTTGGCGAGCCAAGGCAAGGCGGTCAGACACTTGGCCTGCGGAGACGTGAGTAGCCAGCGCAGGATCTTGGGGTCGGTGTGTGGCATCGTGGCGCGGTGCAGAGCCATGTCCTGGTCGGGCTGGGTGATATACGGCTTTTGCTGGTGCTTGGTCACCAAACAACGCACCGCGTCCAGGCAATCACTGCTGCAGACATAGTTAAACGCTCGCGACAACACGAGCGGGTCGATACGGGGCAAGCCCGCGATCCACTCCACCACCTTCCACTGGTTGCAGAACAAGGCTTGATTGAGGTACACCCCGGGTTGCAACTCGAGTCCGTACTTGTCTTGGAGGTACTTTATCAGTTTGAGGTTGGACCCTTGACAACATCGGACCGCCAATTCTCGCAAGACTCCTTTTCGCGCGGCTTCGGGATGGAACGTTATCAACCAGTCGAGCACCCGAAACTTGGAGGTGTGTTCGCCGCACACGGAAATGGCCGAACAAGAGAGGGGCAGGTTTGGCTCTTGGCTCTGTTCGAGCAGCCACTGCGCCAGCTTCAGGTGTTGGTGGCGGCACGCCATGCGGAACACCCGGGGCAGGGTGACCGTGCGACCGTGTCGTTGAGCCACCCCCATGAGCCATCTCACCGTCTCCGCGTGGCCGTGTTTCGTGGCGCGCAGCAGTGCGTGTTGGAGCTTGGCGTGGCTGGCGGTCAAGGGAAAACGTTCGAACCACCACTGGGCACACGCCAAGTGCCCCGCGCCGCAGGCGCGCAACAAAACGTTGTGCATGCCCGTGCCGGGATGGACGAGAAAGCTGGGCAACAACGGCGACGCCAGGTAGTGCACGGCTGGGGCGTGTTGCCGAAAGTACGTCAACAGCTTGGTGCCGGTGTGGGCCGTGGCCCCGGTGGTGGGCACGCTGTCCACCACATCCAGCACACCCACGGCTTTCTGGGCCGTGTCCGACAGCTGCTCGAGAACGAGCACGCCAGAGTCGTCGTCCCCCTTAAACTCAAAACACGAGGCAACCCATCCACCGTACGTTCGGGCCCGGACAGCCGTGCACCATTCCGTGTTGTCGGACCGGGCACGTTTGGCCTGGGGTGGCGGCGGCTCTTTTCGCGAGGACTTGCGCTTGGGCATGTAGAGTTTGGCTTCCTTTTTTTTTTTCCTAAACTGGTCTTTACTTGACAGCTTCTAAAAGCACACCTCTCAGGACGTGCCCTTGTCCGTTTTTCCCCTCAATTAAAAAAAAAAAAATTATAGAGTCCTAAACATGTCAGAGGCAGATGTGTCTCGCGGAACGATGCACGCCCTTCTCGACCAAGTCTTTCGAGTTCCGCCGTCTTCGTCTGTCATGCCTCCCGACGTCCCCGTCTCAGACCACAGCGCCTTGCGAGTCGAGGTTGACGTGTCCCAACCCGCACTGCGTTGGATGCACGCGGACACCGCGGCCTGGTCTCGGTTGGTCATGTCTCCGTGGCTAAGACGAAAGGGCACTTTCACATTTTCCCACCGAGGAGCCCTGTTTCAAAACCCCCAAGAGCACAGGTTTGCCGCGACTTGGCGTGAGATGTCAGCGTTCGTCGGTGGAACACAGCGCGGAAGGTATTGGGGAGCGCCCGAACAAGAACGTCAGTGGTGCCATTTGATCGGAGCAGCCGTTCACGATCCGCATCCGCCGTTGCTCTGGAACGACCACACGTACGCAGCGTCCTTTGGTCCGGTTCGGCAGGCGCTGCAGCAAAGAGGTGTGCGTACGTACGTGCAACGCCTGGACGTGGGCGAGCCCCAATTTTGGCTGCACACCGCGTCTCGCTTGCTGCCCTACTTCCAACGCATGTACTTCCTGAGCACGCTGGAGTCCGGTTTTCCGTTGCCCATGCTGTATTTGGTCTTGAGCGGCAGGCCGGATGACCATGACCTGGCTGACTCCGAAGCCTTTGATCCAGACGGGCCACCGCTCTCTGTTGTTCGGGCCGGTGTCCATGCGGCTTTCGTGAAAACCGCGCAAAGGTTTCATCAGAGGGTAGAACGCAACGTGTTGAGGCACGAATGGTTGCAATACTTTCCCCAAAAAGATTCTCGCCACTTTGTGTCAAGGGAAGAGGCCTACGATCCCGAACAGCCCGCCTTGACCAACAACAACCCTTCTCTAGGTTCCGTCATGTTCCAGTGGTCAGGCAAAATAGATGAGGCGCCAGACGTGTTGTACCAACCCAGCCAGGAGTCACTGTCTCCGACCTATACGTGTCCCCTGTCCCCGAACGAAGAAGACGCCCCTGTGGCGGCTTCGGCCTGGTCCCCGGTGACAAACGTTTCGTGTTGAGTGCAACTCGCCAAAAGAATAAAGACTAGTTTTTGGAAGTCGGGTAACACCTCAGCCCAGGAAAGGAAAGGAAAGGAAAAGAGAAAAAACAATACTTCGAGAGCATGGACGATTTTCCGCCTCGAAAGAAGCAAAAAACGACCCAAGAAGAAGTGTGTACCATATGCTTTGACCCGGTGGTGGTGCCGGTGACCACGTGCGGCGTCTGTCGGGTGTGTCACGTTTGCATGGTCAGCCTTCGACCGGAAGTTCAGCTCACCCCAGCGGCCTTTGGCGAAGGGGCTACGTTGTGTGAGGCACGCCCGTTTGTTGTGCCTTGGAAGTGTCACTTGTGCCGGACACCTTGCTCCCCCCAATTTCGTTCCGTCCAGAAGAACGCCCCAGAGCAAGATCGTTTGGCGTCGACCGTGTCGTGTCCCTATTGCGAATTTAGCTCGAGCGTGTACTCTGAGTTTCTGGAGCACGCAAACGCATGCCCCCGTGCCTCGATCGCGTGTCCTAACGGCTGTGGGACGGTGTTCCGCGGCAGACGCCAGGCTTGGGACCAAGACATTCTGCCGCAAGTGCAGAAACACCTGCGTACGTCATGCCCACGACTCAAGTGTCCGGGGTGCAACTTTAGAGGGCACCCTCGCGACGTGGACCGGTGCGTGCGGGTACACAGGTACCAAGACACATTCCGGGACACACGGCTACATCGGGCTGGTCCCGTGAGTGATGAGGACCGTTCCAACGTGGACAGCGTTGAGTTGGCTCTGGGCATTCTTTTGTCATGCGGCGTGCTGCACACGCGAGGGCGATAACAGTTTTGAGATTTTTTTTTTTTTTTTGTTGGCTTGGATCCCAACATCTCGGAATAAAAAAAAAAAAAATGAAAGAGACTTGGTGGATTCAGATTCGGTACCGGGCTCTCGCCGCAGGGTCTGTGACTACCTTTTGGTAGGTGCGTTCCAAGAAAGGAAAGACCTTAAGCGCCCAATCGACCACGTCAGAACGCTCGTACCCTTGGTCAAGGTGGTGCACGGCCACCTGCAAAAAAAACGAGGCTTCGTCGTCCTTGAAAAGGTCGACCACGTTGTAGTTTTCTGCCCACCAGCGCGCGGCTTCCAGTTGGTTGTCGTGACAAAATTTCACAAACGCTATGCCGATCCAAGTCTGAGTGGGGCAGGCGTTGGTATGGTCAAAGGTCTGGACGATCCAATCCACGGCCTCGTAGTCGCCTGCTTGGCAATGGTATCGAAAGTGAGCTCGGCAGTCCCAACGCAGCGCTGGCACCCGACGCTCTCGGGCCTGGTGAAAGATCCATTGCTCCATGTCCAGAGACCGTGTTAAAGAAAATGCCTCAGACCACCAACCCGCAGGCACCAGCGGTCCTTGGCAGGTGACCAACCACTGCGCCACTCGGACGTTGCCGGATCCCACGGCCAGACGGCGCAGGTTGGTCCAGGCTGGGGCCGTGAGCTTGGCTTTGTTCGAAACGTACAAGAGCTTTACCGGCCCAATCAGACCTTTCTTGATGGCTGTGAGCAGCAAATTATTTCTTTCGTCGTCCTCCAAGCGTACGTTCAGATAGTACAAGAGGCGTATTTTGTCTTGTACCATGGAGGAGCAAACTTCCCAGGTTTGCGAGAACACGAATTTGTGCAACTCGTGTTGTGCGGCCGGGCACAACAACTTCCACACCTCGAGCAGAAAGTCATAGTGGTGCGCCCGGAAGGCTGCTTTGAAGCCGGTCAAAAAGTGCTGTTTGGCGCGGGGAAAGGAGACCCAGGAGATCACGTTCGAGACGCTCACAAAGAGTCCCTTTTCAAAAGTGACGCGCAGCAAGACGCAGTGTCCTTCAAAAGGCAGCACCAGATGCTTGTACGCCCATTCCACGAAATCTTCAACATATTCGTCTTCAATATCGGTAAACACGGCAGGAGGAGGCAGTGTCCAACGCTTGGCGTCGCCCCGAAACCCCGGACGTTCCGAGATCCACTTGAGCACATGGAGTTGGCACGTGGTCAGAGCGCTCTGCAGGGCGTCAACCGGCATAGAGTCCAACAAGGAATATAGCCAGGCCACGACCGAAAGGTGTCCGGCCTCGCTCGAAGCACACACGGCGGCTTTGAGTTCCGACGGGTCGGCGGGAAAACACTTGTGCCAAAATCGGGCAAACTCCAAGTGTCCGCCCGCGCACGCCAAGCGCAAGACGGCCTGGGGCTGTGCGGGCAAAGCCCCGGTGTATAAAAAAGGTGGCAGCGCTAAGCATCGGGCGCCGGCCGCGTGCCGATGAAGAAAATACAAACACCGGTGCGCCGGCTCAGAGCGGTTGAGGCGGTGTTCAAAGTAGTACACGACACGCCAAGCGTCTTGGACCTCGGAAGTCATGTCGTCAAACAAACCTTCGGGGGGCTTGGGCAGGCTGCAAAAAGTAGAGTACTTGACCGAGACTTGTACACCAAACTTCCAGGTAGGATGAAACGCGCACACAAAAGCTTCCGTGGCCTCCTCTGGAGCGGGGTCGACGTGGAGGCCCAAGGTGCGCCTGGGTCGATTGCGTCGCGACAGACGTCCGCCTTCGTCCCGTTTGCGCTTCTCGACAGCCAGTCTCCGCATGGTGGAAGTGTGTGCGGGTAAACCAATAAGGAACCCAGAAGGTCAGGCAATCACGGAAACAATTTATTTCTGTCCGAAAGAAAAGTATTTCGTTTCGGGTCACACGATGACACTGCTTTGTCGACGGTGAAGAAATAAATAAAAAAAAAAAAAAAAAATTGTCACTTTTCGAAACGTGGGGCTTGAGCATGAGCGGCGCGAAGCGCTTGAAGCTCCTGCACGCTTCAGATCCTTGGATTTGTTTCTATGCCAGCCCGACACCGCTGACGACTTTGCACCTGGCGTCCGTGCCCACCCTTCTCTTGCCCAAGTCCACGATCTTGCGATGGAACATACCTTACTTCTCCTGCCTGGTGGAAGGCGTGGGGCTTACCTCTGCTGCAGAAACGGCCCAAGTTCGGCTCTACTGTTCGAGCCTGCAAGGGTCAGGAGCCTCGGCCTGGAACTACTTGTTTGACGTCTTGTGCCACGGGTCGGCTGGTGTGCCGGACCCACGTCAAAGACCAAATGTCTTTAACGTGGCCATGCTGGTCAACTACGTATTTCCATCCAAGGACCATCCACTGGCGCAAGCCATGTTGGAACACGTGCGCCAGACGACCACTCAACACGTGGCCCGTATGGAACCGTCTTGGGTGAAGCAGCTCTTGGACCTGGGCGAACACCAATTTTTAAGGCGTATGGTCGGAAACACGGTATGCCAGGCGTCCAAGTTTTATCTGCCCGATGACGAATCAGACCTGGCCGCGTACTTGCGCTTGGGCTCGGCGTTGCGGGGTTTCGCCGACGAGGAGTATTGGATTCGGTGGTCTCGTTCCGTGTTGAGTGTTCCGGATCCCTGCATGGCCAGGTGGGCACTGGTGTCCTTGTCGTCGGCCAAAAAGGAGCAAGTCGAAGCCTGCCTTGGCAAGTGGATGGGAGGATTTGACATGGCCGCGTGTTTGCGACGACACGCAGCGGTGCTAGCGGGTGGTGCGCTGGTGGCAGCACTTTGTTGTCCGGACGCGGCGTTGCCACCGGATTCCGACATTGACGTGTGGGTTTTGGGAAAAAAACTTAAGACTCTGCTGTCCATGGTCCAAGACGTTTTGGTCGCCTTTCCCGACTGTGTCGTTGTGCTGCGAGGCCCTATCGTGCAGCTGGTGTGTCCCCGGTGGACAGCGGCGCTCCAGTTCATCTTTACCGACGCGGTTTATCCCTGGCTTATCACCCACCACTTTGACATGGACTACGTCAAGGCGTACTTTGACGGAGAGAGCGTGTTCCAACACCCGGAGTGCGCGGTAGCGTGGCGCGACGCCCAAGTCACACGCATGAGAACAGGGAGCATTGAGCAAAGACGCATCGACAAGGCGCAAGAAAAGGGATTTGCTGTACGGGTACCGGAAGGCACGCATGTGTTTCCTCACCACGCCAGCAAAAGACACCGCTATTTCCGGCCACACCCAGACGACCCGTGGGAATACGTCCAAGCCGTGTGGCGGGCATTGTGGCCCGGGTGCGACGTGGTGAGAACTTGGCCAGAGGTCGTGGCCAGCTTTCGCGGCTGTGTGTTTCGTGTGGGGTCAAACTCTGTGGCGAACCAACGGCAAAGAGCGCGCGATACGCAGGGCAGCGTCATACAGATGCTGGACGATGTGCAAGTCTTGGCTGGCCACTCCTGGAGACAAAGCTTTGATGTTCAAAGCAATTTCGAGTTCCATCGTATCCCGCTGTATTCTGAGCACTACGTTTCACACTGTGTGGAACTCGAAATGACGACGACAAACGTTCGCTTCGCGCGCCGACGGCTGTCACACCAAAAACACTGCATCGCCTTACATCTTCATCCCGAAGACCACAAGAGCATCCGCGCCGTCTTGGCCGAGATTTGCACCAAACTCGAGGCGGCCTTGCAGAAAAAATTCCAACGAAAACATTTAGCTGGGATGTTTCCCTCTTTTTCGGAAGAGGAGGGCTTGCGTGCCAGGGTGAACTGGGACACCCGGTGGAATTTCGTGGGGGGAAAAACGTGGGACTTGACATCCAACTGCACCTTTCCCTGCGCTACGGTTCGTTTGTCTTTCGCTAGCGTCCTCATCCTCGAACACCTTCCTTGCATGTATGCACGCGCCGTAGTACCCGAAATCACCGTTTACGCCAACAAGTACGTCGCGAGAAGGCATCAGAAAGACACATACGCTTTGTACGTGTATCGCCACACCAAGTAAACGTTTTCCACCTTTTTAGTTAAAGCCATCACAATTACTTTCCTCCCTTGCGCGTTCATGCCAAACGTTGGTCTTTTTGGACAAGGAAAAAAATTCAACAATCGATAGGAGTCGGAAACCTATTCAGAGAAGAGAATCCGTGGCGAGAGTCCGGAGCGAGAGCTCGACCATCGACCAGCACTTTTCCAATATGAGGTGCGCCGAAAAAGACGTTGTGGCTGGAGTGCTTCTTTTGATCATTTCCGTGGTGTGCCTGACCATCGGCGGCATGGTCGTCGACGCTGACCTGAGGGCGCAAGGCCATCCTACATCCGCGTGCGTCGGGCCTTTTACGATGGTGAAGAAGGACACCGTGAATGATCATCGGCACGTCTCCGTGCGAGCCTTTCAATTGAACTCTACGACAAACTTGACCACGCAAGTGACTTTGGTGTATCCTCCACTGGACCCTCCGGATCGGTGGCGCTTGGTGGTCACCCAGAAAAGCGAAGTTGACAATTATGTCCCAGGCTTGGCGGCCCAAGACGGTGGTATTGAGTGCCGATGCAACCCGGACACTCACAAGTGCGTCACCGAACGCTTGGACATGATCGTGGGCTATTATGTCCTTTTGATTTTTGGGGTCCTTCTGAGCCTTGTTTTTCTGGTGGGGTTGGTGTGTTTTGAAGGAAAGTTTGCGGTCGTCTATGACGAATGCCTGTGATTAAAAAAAAAAACCACAAAGTGTCCAAGTCAGCACCACTTTGATGGCTGAAACGAAAAAGTGTGGCACCACCTTGTACGACGCAATCACCTCGCATAACTTGACCAAGGTAAAACGCCTGTTGGCCCAAGGCCGGGACCCCAACAGCGCCTATTCGAATCCGTATCGTTTCGGTGTGGACAGAGTCAAAATACCTTTGCCTCAAAAGCAACGCCTGGCGTTTTTGTGCGTGGCCAACAGATGGAGGGACAACCATACCTTTGGCGGCGTGAACTTTGACCCCGAGTTGCTTCCCGTTATCTTGGATTTGGCGTTCCCACGGGCCACTACCGCCTTACACTTGGCTGCTGGGTTTTCCTCTCCCGACATTGTACGCGCGCTCCTCGAATACGGGGCGCGTCTGGAAGCCAGGGATCGCTGGTCCTTTACCCCTTTGTGCCAAGCCATTCAATCTTCCAACTTTGAAAATTTGGATCTCTTGTTGATGGCCAAGGCTAACCCAAACGTAAAAACCTCCAAAGGGGAAACACCTTTGCATCTGGTCTCTCGAGACGACCTTGGACTGTCCGGAGTAGAACCGCTTTTAGAGCACGGTGCCCGAATCGACGCCAGAATGAGAAACGGAAGGACGCCTCTCTTCTTGGCGCTGTTTTACAAGCAATATCACACTCTGAGAATACTCATCGAGCACAAGGCCGACATGACGCTCAGGTACAAGAATGGAGACACCATTCTTCACTTAGCCGCGGCTCGGTGTTCTCGCAAAGACGACTACGATAACTTGCAATTCCTGATCGAAAGCAAAGCCCCGGTGGACTTGAAAAACGACAAAGGCGAAATCGCGCTCTGGACGAGCATTCGAAGGCGTGATCGACTAGCCGGGTGGAAACTCCTCCAGGCCGGAGCTTGTGTCAACAACCCAACGCCAAGGATGAGCTCCCCATATCCGTGACCACTCCACACGAGAGTCCACGAAACGTACGAAATGTTCCGAGCACAGAGCAGACGCCAACCTCGATGTTCCGGAGAACACCGGATCACTTGATACGGCATGAGGTGTTCACGACAGAAACTTAGATTGTGTGACGCGAGTTCCAAACCAAAAAATAAATTGAATCTCGAAAAATGTTTTCTGGAGAGGCGGTGTCAACTCGTGCACGCATAAACTCAAAGTCCGTCTAAAGTATTCCATGGAGCAACACACAAGATACGTTCTGGCTCTTCGGAGTCACTTCCGTTCCATATACTGGGTGCTGTATGTCTCTTTGGCACCCATCTTGGATTGGGATATCTTTACCTTCTTAGTTGAGTTTGTCGAAACACCAACATCAACACGCAGAAGTTTCAAATTAGAACAGCGCATCATCGACTGCCACCGTCAAGCAGAACAATGGCTCTTTCGCCAGCCCCACCTCACCGTGAGCGTGTTGCTTCAAGCCTTCTCTTTACTCGAACCTGACGACGCGGACGCAAACTTTCGACACCAACCCGTCTACTGTGGACAGGTCGAATTTCCGGTGGTGAACTTTGAGAGACGCCTTCGTAAGATGCTTCAGCAGTATGACCAACAAAAGCACCGGTCTCGAAGTGGCGCCGTGCTTGCGTGGCGGTTTCTTAGACTGCACCCTTTCGTCGACGGGAATGGAAGGATGGCGAGACTGCTAATATCGTACCACTACGGGCGTCGAGTTATCATGAAGGATGACCACGGGTCGTTTGTGAGGTTTTATCTGGCCGCGTCCGCATCGTCGCCACGAGCTTTCGTGCGTTTGGTGCGAGCGCGTGCAACACGAGCCTTGCCGAGAGTAAACACAGAACTTCTAGTTCAGAATGCCGAGCAGTACGTATATACTTCGTGTACGTCTACGACAACGTACGAACCGCCCATATATGTCACGGACTGCTGTTGTAGATAATCATAAAGGATTATTACTTTTTATTTTGTTATGGTTCGAAGACTTTACGCCAGCATGTCGGCGACCTCGGAGCATATTCGGTCGAGCACGCCGTCCGCCAATAGTCGGTGGTAGGTTGTCATGGGGTACATCTTCTTTCGCTTGTCCGTTTGGTCCAATACTTTTTCGATCATTAACAAAATGGACCGGCTTGACCAGGTAGTCGTCCAAGCACTCTTGCTTACCTTAGATTACGTTGGCACTGCAATTGATGATGGTGATGCGGTCTAACTCGTGTTTGGCCTCTTGCTCCCGAATCGCGACGGTGGCTTCCTTGCCAGACATGAATGGCATGAACGAATCCATGAGCACAAAGTCGTACGGGGTTTTTTCTTCTACCGAGCGCCACCACCGGTACATGTTATCTTCGACCCTTCCGCCCTCGTATATTTTTCCATCGGGCCACAGTTTGGTTCCTTGTCCGCTTCTTCTTTGACCACCCAAACTTTACCGGAAGACAGCAACGGCCTCGACCAACCGAGGGCAAAAAAATAAAATAAAATGTAAATGTGGCGTGATTCGCGAAAAGACCGTTCAGGCGCCAATCACCCAATAACGCCCAAAGTCGGGGAGCATGGAAAAGGGCACGGATCGGTATGGTTACGAGGGAGATTTGAAAGAAGGACATCCACACGGACAAGGTCACAGAACGTGGGCCAACGGCGAGGAGTACAAAGGGCAGTGGAAACACGGCCGACGAAACGGAAAAGGTGTTCAATTGTACCCCAAAGGGTCGAGGTACGAAGGGGATTGGAAAGACGACGAAAGGCACGGCGAAGGCCAATACTTTTATACAAATGGAGACCGCTACCGAGGATTCTGGCAACACAACCAAAAACACGGACACGGCGAATACATGTTTGCCGACGGATCAATTATTCAGGGAATGTGGGATAAAGGTCAACGAAACGGTCTCGGCAACGTGTACGGTTCCAAACGACAATTGGTGGCGCAAGGACACTTCCAAAACGACGTTTTCACTTTGCTCTGGCAACTTGTCTTTGATCCTGTGTCTCGGGCGTGGCACTATTCTTCTCCACACGGGGGCGCAGTTTCGACGTACCGCTCTCGCATCTCACGCTTGCCGTATAGCTCTTTCTGGTTTCCTGAGTAATAATAAGAATGTGTTGCGATGCATGGCACCACCACGTGAGTCCGCCCCTGGTTTGGCAGTTTTACGGGGTTTAGGTTTTTGACTCGGGTCCCGTCAGGGGACAGCGGGGGTCAACACACCGTCTCCACCATTCTTGCGCTTCCCTCATTCTCTCAAAAACACACCTGTGCCTCACTCCATCATGGCCCAACCCACGACCACTTGGACTGCCCACGAAGTCCAGTCTCCCGAACTTGTGACGATGTACGACACCACGGTGACAAGACAGCCGGACCCCGAGCTCCCCACCAAAACGGCCAAGACCATGGTAGTGCTGAGCCAACCATTTTCCGACCAATCATTCACCCGTTGGGGCTTGGAAATCGAAAGGGCGCCGTTCTTGTTTCAGTGCGGGCTCTTCACGGAAGACGCCGAAAGCTTTTGGCCGACAGACCAAAAATCGAGCCCGACCCGAAAGGACAGCATTTCGTTCAGCTGCGACAACGTCTTACGCAGCGGCTCTTCCTTGCACTGTCGCCACCCGGTCGTAAGCCGGTTCCGCGCCAACGACACGATTTTCTTCTCTTACGACCCTGACAGCGGACTCCTGGGAACGCAACGCCGAGGCGAACAAGGCTGCAGCATGCAACTGTCCAAGAACGCTGCCTACACTTTTTTCGTCAAGTTCTGGAAGCCCAACACCATTCGGGTGCGCTTCTAGTAAAAAACAAAAATGAATCAAGTCGATGTGGTGTTACTCAAAATGTTGGTGGCTCGAGTTTCGGCCAACCAACTTGATCGGAGTCAACTCCCTTTTCCACACAACACACGCGCTTTACTTGGGCGTGGCATTGTCCGGAAAATTGTATGTTTCAAATGTTTGGGGGTGGGCAGACAGCCAATGTTGGCCAATAACGTCCATTGGTAGTCAGACACCTGGACACCGGACGAGCACGGGAAATGGAGACACGGGAAACGTCGCCAAGGCCTGTATATTGCTAGTCGCAGGAGCGAACCCCAACCTCAAGGACTTGGAGGGAAATTTACCTTTACACTTGCTGGCGAGTGACGCGTCAGAACGCGTCGCATCCATAGAATCATTGATCGAATACAAGGCAGATATGAATGCCTCTAACCATCGCAACGAAACCCCTTTGAACCTGGCCGTAAAGTGTCGATTTCATAATGTTGTAAACACATTATTGGACGTCAAGGCCGACCCCAACAGCGGTCAATCGTCGCTGTTGCTCGCCATGCAAAGCCTTCCTTACAGACGCTTGGTTCAAAAACTTTTGAATTGTCGCGCTCACGTTAACGTCGCGGACTCTCAAGGGCGTTCCTCACTGCATTACGCATGTGGTACGTCAAGTTGGCATTTGGTGGGCCAATCCCAACGCTCCAGACCATACGGGTCGAACACCGTTGCACTACGCGACGTACACCTGTGTCGTCAGACTTCTTTTAGATCACAAGGCGCCGATCAATGCCTGGTCCCGGGTGGGAAAAACAGCTCTGTATGTGGCCTGCGAAGACACGAACACTTTGATTGTGGAGTTGCTTTTGCACGAAAAAGCCCACGTAAATGTAGGAGACCAGGCTCAAACTCGTCCTTTGCACGTGCTGGTCCGTTATGGAGTCAGGTGTGCCCAATCGGAGCGCACACTTATCGACTACAAAGCGAACGTGAATGCCAAGAACAAGGCGACTGCGTACAACCCCACCCCTGAAGACATGCAAGACTTAATGCGGCAATGTCAAAGAGAATAATAGTTTGTGTTTGTATCTTACACAAACGAACATACTAAATGGTCATTGATGTGCGCTCTTGATTGGAACTGTCCCAACCTCTTCGACGTAAAGACCTCCTACTGCGGACACACAACGATGACTCCCCACCAGAGTGTCGTTGACGTACGCGAAGGCAGCACGCTCGTGCCCAGTGTATAGCACACGATGTGCTTTGTGCATCCGTAGCTCGTGCAATCATGAACAGGGGAGAACCTCTGAAGAACGAGAACTACACTTTTTACTTTGAGTTGGAACCCGTTGCTGCCGCCATGGGATATCACGCCTTTATTTTTCTGTAGTACAGTCGTTCACCATGCATATTTTGATTATCTCTATTGCGAATCCATTGATCGCCAACAAAGCCAAGAAGTTCCATGACTTCGATGTGTCAGAAAGATCAACTGTTCACAATGTTGCCAATGGCAACATTGAATTATATGTATTGTAAAACAAGACCGGCCAGGTCAGAACACATGTGTGTTTTAACAGCACGCGTCATTCGTTTCCGACAAGAGTTGTGGATAGTCGTTTGTGAGCGCGCTTTTAATCTCTGTCGACAAGCAAGACACAGTTGTTGTCTTTTGCCGCGAGTTTGATGTTCGGAAATGGTTCTCCACACAAGAACAAGCTCGTCTTGGTACGACGACATGTTGATCAAATGGTGGCCCAACCGTTTCCTGTTATACCGTTTAAACAAATCTACAGCTGTTCATATGAAAAATAGAAAAAAAAAGTTTGGTGTTGAAACATAACATGTTAGAAATTCGCGTACAACCTCAACTTGTGGCATGGCAAGACGTCGCAACCACAAGCGAGCACTCTGTGACACACGCTGCTGGTTTTCTGCGTGTCCAGGCTTTGGCCAGCCTCGTGTGGTGAATCGGGTGGACGGTTCTTGCCGCGTGCTCCACTCGGGCCGATTCTTGACGTGTATTCAAAGCGGAACGCATGGTGGTCAAACGATATGCTGGCGGATCTTTGTGTGCTGCCTTTGCTGGACTCGGCTCCTATTTCTCGGTGTGAAATCCGTCAAAACCGGACTTTGCGTGGGTTGGAGCTATCCGGAGTTGTACGGCATCGACGTGGGGGACACCTTGTACTTGGAACTCGATCCGGTCCAGGCGCTGCTAACCTTGTGGTCGGAGATGCTTCCCGCCAGACACTGGGCGCTGACAGCGGCGCCCCGAACGGACGACTGGACGCTGTGCTTGGGAAAAACCCTTCCGTACACTTTGTCGTCACTGGAGACCGGAAGGTGAACCATAAACAGTCTTCTAGCATGGCCTAGCAAAGGTGAATGTCGATAAGGTGTACCTCTGAGCTCTGGATTGCACTCGGGGCCCACCTTTAATTGCTCCCGGTTGAGGAGTGTGTCCAAGCAAAGGTAGATTTGGGTGGCAGGGTCGTTCAGGTCGCTGGAAGGCTCGAAAAAAGGGCTCCGAACGCGCGATACGGCTCGCTGTAGTGTTGTCACAGGCATGACAAACGAGCGAAGCCACTTGGCGAAATGGAAACCGATATTTCACACCCAGATATCGATGGTTGGATTAAATCGGTTTGGCCCAGAACCAAAAACCTCATTCATCATGTCGTGTGCGAAATAAGCGAATAAGGAATCGTGTCAAATCACTTTTGAGGAATCCCTACACTGGCTATCCTCTTCATGGGTGTTCACAAAGCCGTTTTTCTTTCGCCTTTTTAAAAAAAAAAAACCTTCTTCAAGCAAAACATTTCTAGTGCGTGTGGGAACTGGGAAAACCCAGAGGCTATTGGTTCGTTGTGCCCTGGGACATTTGGGGTGAGATCGTTAAACTATGGAAAGATACCTGAAGAAACGCAAACACCAACACCAAGGCGGAGTCGAGAAAAAGACCAAGTGCCGCCGTTCAAAAGCGAATGCGTTCCTCCATTGGATTAAACATGAAGGCCGAATTCGTTTTGAACGAGTCATGAGCACCATTCCGATGGGATTTCACCTCGCACATCTTGTCAAGTGGCCTGAAGAAGCACGTGACCCCGAATGCACCACGGTGCCGCGAACCTTTACCGAAATGAGTGGTCCTGTCCGGCTGCCTTTCGGCATGGGTGTAAGGTACATCGAATCTTCCCTGAAGAGCAACGGGCCCTATCAGTTTTCAAACTTTATCTTTACGTGCTGCTTTTATAAGAAGCGTTTGGGAGACCATGACTGGTGTTCTCATTGCCTTTCTGTCCGATACAAACTACCTCTCGAACCAGGGGGACGACCCCACCACATATCACCTGAACCCAGCTATTGGTACGAGATCCGCAGATCCAAATCTGCAACCTTTTCCCACCCGAATCTTCGTGATTTCATGTTTTACAAGTCCCACCTCTTCGAGGTGGACTCGAAAGTTGTGTGTGATTTGCTTCAACGCATACAAAACTTTCGCCATTTCATGGACAACATGGCGGTGTCCACATACTACCTGCCTAAGGACCTTTGTCGAGAAATAGCTACTTTTGTGTTTGCTCCACCCAACGTCGAGGTCATGGTTCCTAAAGTATCGGAGGAAATATAGAGTTCTTGTACCACCATTCCATTTCTCCAAAGTCGTTGTCAAGCCTGTGCCACCCCGAAAAAGTAGAAAGCATGACCACCATCCCAGTTCTCGCAAAGACGCATCGTGGAAAAAATTTCGAACTGGAAAAAATTTTACGCAGCTTCCCCCCGTCGTGAACCAGTCGGCTTACACGGATCCGGCGTCGCCTGCCTCGCCGTCCGCCCGGTTTGTCATTGACACCGAGGTGTGGCGGTCGATGGACATCGTGCGTCTGAACCTGCTCCGAAGCTTCCGCCAAGTGGACGGAGACCCTTTGGTCCAAATTCTGCGCGAGGTCCGGGTGGGCGATCTGGGTCCGACAAATCTGCGGCTGTTGCAAAGCCGGGTGCAAGCCGACGCCAGCATCTCCAAAACCACGACGCCGACCCAAGAAAATCAAGGAGAAGGTAACTCGTACGCAATCCGGCCCATCAAGATGTTTTCCTACAAGAAGTTGGTGGAACGCTGTAACCAGGCGGCCCTCAAGCGGTTTGAGGAAAAGGGAGTTCAACTGCACAAATTCGCGCCATCGTTTCGCGTGATTCGTTTTGACCCCAACAAGCCGTGTCACCCGACCGAGTTCAAGCAGGCGCAAGGCCTGTGCGACCCCAAACACTGGCCGTCCTTGTTTCACAATTTCCCGGTATCGTTCGTGCACCTGGCCGTGGGGTGCTAGGTCATGTTGCGATGCAACGACCTCATGGAGTACGGCATCTGCAACGGCACCATGGGTGTCGTGACGGCCGTGACGCCGACCCACGGGTCGGTGTTGTTTGTGGTGATGACCGAGCCCATCAACGTACCGCGGGCCGTGTTTTCGTCGCGCATCACCCAGACGTGCAGTATCGCCATGACGCAGTTTCCACTCAACCTGGCCTACGCGACCACCATTCACAAGAGCCAGGGGCTGACGCTCGATTCCGAACAGATTGACGCGCAGAACTGCTTCGAGGCCGGACAGCTGTACACCGCCCTGTCGCGGGTGCGCAAATTGGAACACTTGCGCCTTCTGTGGTTTTCCGAGACTTCGCTCAAAGTGAACGAGCGTGCGGTGACCTTTGAAACCAGCGCAGAGTCGCAACTCGTTCACCTTCCCGAGAACCAAAAGGTGCAAAGGGCGACAGAGTTGAAGAATTTGAACAACACCAAAAATAATCGACGGGAGCGCGAACAAGACAGCGAACCTCGTCCGGGCAGCAAGCGGCTCCGGATGCAATAAAAGGCACAAAGCACAACCGTAGAGTGTTCCCCAGTTTATCAAATCGTAGTAGACGCTGTCTTGTAGGCTTTTTCGATAAAATCAATCATGCGTTGTCGGCGGTAAAAAGAATGTGGGTTCCGGTCGTCGTACCGAAGACACGTCGGCGTCGTTTTTTGTTGTGTCCGCCCGGTCTGTCTGATAAGCTCGATCGCCGTAAAAGAGCTTGATCGCGATTCGTCAATGATGCATCAGCGCTCCGGTTGAAGGCGAGGCCACGGTTCACCAACAGAAAGAGCCCAGAAACGAGAAGCCGAATTCTTTTTACCGAAAGCTTTTTCTCGAATGAATTATTCAGTCATATATAAACCAGGAAAGTTACGACCGGACACAAGTCCATCAGTCCATTACCCCTTCACAAAAAACGATCGTCATGACGGAGCCAGAAATAAGTTGCAATCCGTGTTTTTGTCGGCGCTCTCAGGATTCGGAAACGCTGTTTTGTTGTTGGTGCTATGGCTACAAATGGAAGAACATCAAGGAAGGCACGTGGTGGTCTGCTTGCTGCTGTTTCGCCTCTGGACCGGACTATGGTGGCCTCTGGTGCGCGTCTCCTGTATTTTGCTACCGAGAATCGAGGAACGCTCGAACAAGCGTCCAACTGCTTCCGCTATGCTGCATCTTTCTACGCAACCATCACGGAACGTTTCGTGTGCTCTCTCCCGTGGTGTGCGGCACCGAATACTCAGACACCCAACATTATTTGTACGGCGGCGTTTGTGCACGCACGCGACAAGGAGATACCACCAAGTGTCGACCCGTGTGTGTGCATTGTCATGAATTGGAGGCTTTTTTCTCTGTACCGGCTCTTCCTCAGCCTCAGCGCATGGTGCATGAGGCAGATTAAAATGTGTCAGAACGACCAATTTTTCACAACGTGTAGCTGTCACCAACACCGACGTAATTATTGTATGCGTCGTGGACAACCCCCGAGTTGCTGTTCACGGCCACTGTCATTGGGTGAGGTGGCTATGTACATTGTTAGATGCCTCCTCGGTGTTGGTCCAGGTACATGTTCCATATCCGTGCATGTTATCGTCGACGCACTCACCCTTGTACTGAGAACCATTTTTTCCATCCGCCCTCGTATCGTTTTCCATCGGGCCACACTTTGGTTCCTTGTCCGCTACCCGCTTCTTCGTTGACCACCTAAACTTTACCGGAAGACAGCAACGGCCTCGACCAACCGAGGGCAAAAAAAAAAACAAAAAACAAATTCGGAACCCCTATCCAAACTTTGGTGCGGGGGTGACAGTCCTAATTTTTTTTTTTCCTGTGTCTCTTGTTTGCCGATGACCTCGAACGACGACAGCATGTCGCAAGCCTTGACTCGGGTCCCGGCCCACCGTGCGGCCTGGACCACTTGGAACGCGCTCCACCCGAATACTCTGGTGCCCGAGTCTCAATGGTACGACTGGGTTTGGTTGCTGCATTATGTGTCCCCCCGGAATCCGGCCGAACCGCTCCTGGGGGTGAGCGCTCTCCTGCGTTCCGTAAAACCCTGTATGGACAAGACGACCTGGTCAGGTGTCCCAGCCCTGCTGCGCTTGAGCCAGCATCCTCACCTGAAGGACTGCGTCCCGGATTTTCCGCATCTTCACGACTATTTTGAATTGCCGTCTTCGCCTCCCGTGCTGGCCAAGTACCTCGAACTGGGACCTGTGCTGGCGCGCGACCCCAACCCGGAGTGGTGGGTGCTATGGAGCCGTTCCGTATTGCTTTCGTCCGAAAAAAGCGTGGCCGAACGGGCCTTGTGTTCGTACGAAAGCTCCAAGTTGCCGATCCGCTTGCAAGCGTGGCTGGGCGGTTGGGATCTGGCGGCTTGGGTCCGGCAGCATCCCAACGCTTTTGTGTTTGGCGGAGCCGTCGTGGCGGCCGAACACGACGTCGAACACGTGCGTCGGGGGTTTGACGTAGACGTGTGTATTATGAAGGAGGACCAAAAAACGCTCCTCAGTCTGCTCGAGACGTTTTGTCGCACATTTCCGGACGCCGTGCTGGTGGTTCGTGCGGGTATCTTGGACGCGGTGTCTTCGGCGTGTCAAGCGTCTTTGCAAGTCGTTTTTACTCGGGAGGCTTGTCCTTGGACTCTGGTGACGCACATTGATTTGGATTACGTCAAGGCCTATTTTGACGGACGCACGGTGTGGCAAATGCCCGAATGCGCCTTGTCGTGGAAAGACCGGACGGTGCGACGCGCCACCAAAACCTCGGTGTCGTCTTGGCGTTTGGAAAAAATCGCCCACAAAGGCTTTGTTCATGCCCTGCCCCTGTCCATCGAGGCCAAGCAACCCACGGACAAGCGTTGGAAGTACTACAGGCACCAGCCGGGAGAACCGTGGCTGCACATAGAAACCATCTGGAAGGCCTTGTGTCCGGGTGCCCAACTGAGTTCCCAACCTCAAGAGGCCGTGTCGCTCTTGTTGCGTGGATCTTATAGCTTTTTGGCAGCCTACGGTATCGCCGGTCGGTCTGTGCCAATGCCGCCCGAAGAGAGCAAGGACACATCACCTTTACGGTTTGTGAGGATACCCAAGGCTCCAGGCACAAAGTTTGGCGGGGCTCTTCAAGCCCAAGGAAACGTTCCCCAAGTCACCCTGACGTACGCCCATATGAGGCTTTGTCGGTCCCGAGAAGGAACTCTGCATCTCTACGACCAACTTCAACACCGGCACCCAGTCCTGAAGCCGTTAATAGCTAAAATTCGGCAAACGCTAAAGATCCCTACTGTTCTCCCCCTTCCCGTGGAAAACAGCTTTTTTCGCGTGATGTTTTGTGTGTCGGACAAGACGCAGTGGTTCTTGACCAACGGGCGTTTGACCTCCCGTCCTCCAGCCAATAGGCGAAAAGCATTGGACGTGGTCAAGATACAAGCACACCTTTGGCTGTACTGGACTGATAAATGGATGTGGTTTTCGGTAGACAAGGTATGGTTCATGGAGGCCGCTTCCAAAACACCGGAGAACAGCCAGATACGCTATTTCTCTTCGGGGGTGCCTTTTGGGTAACCGTTCTGGGTAATCATAAAAAAATGTTGGAGCTCTTTTTCGCTTTGGCTAGATTTGCGTATTAACCTCCAAAACAGTTCCAGCGCAAGCGCCGTGCTCGACAAGACGAAGCACGACAGAGAAATGATTCCCCGCCTCCATTGGGTTCGCATCTTGCCTGACCGACCTTCAGAGAAGAAAACGGAGAGGACTCTACTTGCGGCACTAAAGACTGTCGAACGAAGAACCCTTGTCCCCCCCAAAAAAAAAACAATGGTGACCTCGCATGCCTCATCCTTCCGAATCACCAAATGTCTGGGCCTGCAGAGCCCGTAACCCGCGACCCCGTGATAGACGGATTGGTCGGCCTGTTGAGATATTGTCGCAGCCGTCCGGACGAACACCTGGAACTGGAATCCAGAGTGGGTCAGTTTGACTCGAGCTTGAGCTTTCAAGCGGGATTTCACGACGATCACCGAAACATAATCGAATCGTTGCAGAGCGCATTGAAACAAAACACAGAAAAGCACCAGGATCGCTGGCAAACCCAGCCGGGCGGCATGCTCATGCACATGTTCTACCACAACAACTTGCGTCGGACTCTCTTGTTTTCAACCTCTCCGCCCCAGAACGTGTACATCGTGAAGCACAAGCTGGGAGAGCTCAACATACACACCGACAGGCCCTACCACCTTCGGTTTTCTCTCAAAGGGGAAACGCCGGCCGACATGACCCCGGGTCACTCCAACGGTTTTCACACCGCCGTCGAAAGGCAGGCGCCGCAGAGCGTTCAAATCGGGTCCCGGCACAGCTTCATAGAATGTGTCACTTCCCCGGTTCACGGCTGGCAGGTTCGTTTTCGGTACGACCTTACCAAGCTTACGCCTCCGGGCAGGAACAAGATGGAAGCCATGAAGCACCAATGTCGTTGGCACTGCGAAATCGAGCTCGTGTCGCCCCTGGCGCCTTTGTCGGACAAAGGGGAAGAACGTCTTCAAGACCAATGGATTGCTAAATTGTGGCTGGCGCGGTCTTGTGTTTTGCTGGGCACTCATTACGTCAACTCTGAGGGTGCACAGTGCGCCTTACCCACACCCAAGCTCAAGGTTATTCACTGACGTGATCTCACTCCGGACTCTCCAAAATAAAAAAAAAAAAAAAAAACATCTGAACAGAAGTTGTTTTGTTCTGTGTGGAGAGGACATGGGTGATTGGTCGTTTGACTTGGATGCCCTTGAAAGCTTTCAGGTAAACCCGGGGGGTGGACCATTGTCGGGCGGTCTCAGCAGCAGCAGTGGCGCAGGAGGTGCGGACACAAAAGAGGATGTGGAGCCAAGGAATGGTGCGGACAACACCCCCATCACGCAAATTTTATCGTTAACACGTACGGTGCGACGACAGCAAAATCCGCTGCCGTTTGTCCGCATGGTCAAGACGTGTTTCGGAGACGAGTTCCGGTCGCAGTTCGAGATTTGGTTTCAAGGTTTTTGGCTGACGTGGGTGGGAAAACGGAACCTGAAGAAGGACGCGGTGACCGTGAAAGAGCTGTCCGACACCGAGAGGGTGATTTACGCCCGCATTCGCCACGACCTCGACTTGCATCCTGGCAGACGAAAACGTGTGTTGGACTTTATTGGCCAAAGCGACGTTACCAAACGTCTGATTAACTATTTTGTGGTGCATTACCCTCTTCACCACGGAGGCCTGGCGTACTACCTCGACCGCAGCCGGTACCCCTACCGCATCGTGGGTGAACTCAACCGGCCGGAGAACGCGGAAGCCCTGGCCCTGATCGAGCAGGGTGCACCCGTAGCTTGGATCAATTTCCACCAAGAATACAAGAATTGCAAGAACAAGCACGGCCGTCGCAACCTGCACGCGCCGTACCGCCGGTCGGTTACGGTGGCTCCGTCTCCTCCCCACGAGACCGAAGAGATAAACCTGTGCGAAATGAATTTTTACTTGTGGTTAGACGACGTGGGCGGCTTTGAGCTCTTCCGTGCCTTGGAACAGGACGTACGACAGCAGAAATCTTTGTTCGAGAAGAAGAAGCGCCAGGATTCCGCCCGCAAAAGGCCTCGGCCACGCAGAAAGCACCACGCGCAACAAGAAGGAAAAAGCGCCAAACTGTACCAAGCTCGCCCCTTTTGGGTGAAACGGATGTCGGGCTACCGGGTCATGCCGTCTCGCAAGCGTGTGCGGTTGGAACCTTGGGTCGCCTCAGCCCCAAAACTAAACATAAAATGAAATTTTTTTTTTGGCGATTTCATTGCGACGAAAAACAAAAAGCGTTTAGGCTTCCGCTTCCGCTTCGGCTTCCGCTTCGGCTGGCTGCGGCGGGGAGAAGTGGACCACAAACTGGCTGGGGTGTTCTCCGGTCCACAGGTCAACGGGCGTGTTGGAATATACGTTGCGGTTTATCGAAAGTATGCTGTCGCTGTCCCAGCCGGTCGGCAGCATGAGGTGCGATACCTGGTACGCGTCCAGCTGCTTGTTGTAGGCAGACCCCGCCACGTGCAAAAACAAGGGTCGGCCGTCTGCCGGGTGCCTCTGAATTAGCCCCGTGTTCTGGAAGACGCCTTTCTTGTCTACAAAGCCCACAAAGCCGGGACGAAAATCCACCTGGTGGAAAGGCGTGTCCATGAAGGCAAAGCCCAACTGGTACAGATCTTTGTCGCCGTGAAACAACTCAAAGCTCAGCTTGTGGTGATCGCACATCACCTCGACCAGGCGCAAGGCGGCAATGACGTTGACTCGGGTTTTGTCGAATAGCATCTGACCCGATTCGTGTTCGTAAGTGAGGTTCACGCCGAGGCGACGAATGAACAGAGGGCTGGGCTTGCTCATAAAAGTGCCCCAAAGCTTGACGGTCCATTCAGGCTGGTAGGACACACGCAGCCGGCGTTGTTCGTACATCTTGACGGTGTCGGGCCAGAACACCGCGCCTTGGTCCTGGAAAGCCGGCATCCGAAAGAGAGGACGGACGTCTTCTAGGACCTGGTTGTCCGCGTCCAAGAACAGGACCTGGGAAAAGTGGCTCTCCAGTATGGCTTGGATCTTGCACTTCCAACCGATGTGCTGACCCACCTCTGTTTGGCGCAAGTGGCTGACGGTGACGTGGGGCTGACGGGCGGCCTCCCGCATGGACCAATGCTCCAGTTCGGCCTCGTCCAAGGCAAACACGTGTACTGGCAAGCCCGGGCTGTGGCGTGCGAGGCGTTGAATGTTGTGCCAGGCCAGAGGCCCGTATTTGGGGCCGCCGGCTACCATGACCACCCCGGGGTATTCGCCTGGCTCAGCCGCCAGCTCCTTGTGCCTGGCCAGCGATTCTGGCGTGCGCAGTTCTTCTCGGGCGTTCCGCACGACGCGCTCGAGTCGGTGGATGCGTGTCATGCGCGGCACGGCGAGAACCAAGGACAAGAGCAAGGCCGTGCCCACCACCACCAGGAAAAGTCCCGGGGCCCAGGAAGCCCAAGCGAGTCCTGTCATGGTCTTGATTTATTTATGTTTCTGGGCACGATAAGCTGAACGCCGCCCCTGGGTCAGACAATTCCCGGAAACCAAACCGAGCGCCAGAAGAAACCCTATCCCATGGACTGGGCCATCCCCTTGTCGTATGATTTTACGTCTTCCTCGCTGTCCTCGCTGGCTTTGTGTCGCTTTTTGTGCCGGAAAAGCAACTTGTTGACTCAGAGTTCACGGCAAAGGGTGCGTTGGAAGGCCACGGTGACCTTAAGAGACGTGTTTCCGGCCCTAGAGCGTCGTGCTCAACGGCGTTCGTCGCACGGCAAGGCCGTATGCCAAAACACCGACTGCCAATGGGCGTGGGAGGTGCACGACACGCAATCCGGGGCTTGGGAGCAAGGCAACTTTTCGGGCCGGGCGTCGGTGGAACTCTCTCCTGAACGCGATTACATTTACGTGACGCTTTGGGCGGTGGGCAGGTTCAGGTGGGGCTCCCAACAACGTTACGGCCGGGTCGTGTTGCGCCGGGTGGGGCGTGCGCGCCGCTGGGTGCTGACGCAATCGGACCGCGAAGAATAAGGAACTTTAAATATTTGTACATAAAGAAAAAAAAAAAAGCATGAAAACCGTGTTCCTCAGCGTAACTGTGATGGCCTTGTTGGCCTTGAGCGTGGCCTTGGTCGTCTTGTTTGTTCGCGAGAGCGACATCAACGCGGGCCTGTTGTCATCCACCTACCACGACAACAAGGTGGCCGACCTGAGCGCCTGGGACCGGGCCCGCCAAGCTTTTTCGAAGAGCGAAGAGAGCGCTGCGCCCTCGAACGCTGCCGAACGTCGTGTGGTGGCCTCATCAACCGTGGACGCCGAATTGAAGCCACCTGTGCACGCCTCCCGAGTGAGCAACTCGCGCGTGACCCCGCTCGTGTCCTATGTCCTGTGGAACAAAGATTCGGACCGCGTGCGCGAACAGCTCCTCAGCCTGTTGCCCGGAAAGGAGGCGCGTCCGGTGGAAGCCTGGGTAGTCGAGTCTTTTGCAGACGCGTGGAGACTTTTGCCCAGCCTGCCGTCGCGGTTCGCGGTGCTGGTCGATCCTGACAGCGTGTTGGTGGCGCCGGATCAGCACCAAAAGCTGGCCCGTGTGCCCACGCACACAGACCTGGTGGTCGTGCGGAGCTACTGTCATCAGACCCGCACGCTGTTGCCTCGGGTGTGGAAAACATTCCCTCACCCGTCCTGGACGGGCACGCCGTGGTGCAACCTGATCGTGCGTACGAAATTCGTCCGCTCCCTGGAGCCACAAGAACCTCTTGAGGCCGCCCACCTCATGCGGTGGCTCCTGGCGGCGGCGAATCCCCGGGAGATCTTGTGGCTGTCCGAAACACACTGGACGTGCTCTCAGGCCATGACTCCGGAAGTGGACGACGCCCTTCCACGCACAGAAGAGAACGTCACCGTCCAGCTGGAGGGCGGCCTGGGCAACCAAATGTTCCAAGTCGCCACGGCCATGGCCTACGCTCGGGACCACGACAAACGCTTGTGCATGGACCGCACGTTGCGCCAAGTGTCGCCTAACGCCAGCAGCCCGCGGCCCACGTACACCGACCACACCTTTCGCCTGGTAGGGCCCGACCACACCCGGGGTCGCTTCAACGAGTACCACGAAAAAAGGTTTAATTATGATCCTGTGCCGCACTACTACGGAAACGTGCGTCTCCACGGGTACTTCCAGAGTTGTCGGTACTTCCACCACCACCGGGCCGCGATCGTGAAAGCGTTCACCGCGCACAACCAGGTAGAGTACGACTTGCCCGGCCGGGCGGTGTCTCTGCACGTCAGGCGAGGCGACTACGTCAACCACAGCAAGCATACGTCGCAGACCTTGGCCTACTACGCAGCCGCCATTACCGAGGCACAGGAAGCCTGTCCCGGAGCCGTGTTCGTCGTGTTTTCGGACGACGTAGCGTGGTGTCGGCGTCAGCTGCCCCGAGCCTTTGCCGACCAAAAATTTCATTTCTTGGCGCCAGAGGTCTGTCTGACCGACGAGCAAGAGATGCTCTTGATGAGTCAGTGCGAGCATCACGTCATCGCCAACTCCTCCTTCAGTTGGTGGGGGGCGTACCTGGATCTCAAGCCCGAGGCCCGCACGTGGGCGCCGGCCGAGTGGTTCTCGTCCGAGATCGACGCCTGGTCCGACGTGTACTGTCCGGGTTGGACCGTCCTCTCCGGTGTGTCATCGTCTTAAGTCGTGAAGGCGCCGGGCGGCAGGGAGCTCTGAAACGAAGTGGACACCACCACCGCGCACACGGCGGTCACCGTCGCCAACGAGGACAAGAACACGACGCTGACGTCCGACCACAGGAGACCGTAGCCCAGCCACGCCCCGGCGATGACGGTGTACAGCACCAAGGCCGTGAACGACACGTTGTGAGAGCTTTCGTTGTCGATCATGGTGAGGATCTGCAAGAGCAAGGCGGCGCTGTAGGCCAGGCCGACGCCGAGCATGAACACCCGGTAGTGGCTGGCCAACCGCGGGTGTGTTTTGTGGCGGGAGCCCAGAGCGTTCTGGTTTTTGCGAGTCATGGGCAGACCAGGAGCCAATTTTTATTCTTTAGATCCGCCCAAAAGTTGAAACATAAAATATATATGGTATACGCTTCCCACACTTCCGTTCTTGGTCTCGGGCAACCCGTACCGAATTGTGACATCACGTTTACCACATTGTTACTGGCACATAACGTGGCCATGTCCGGACCGAGCCTATGTTCGGCCCAAGCGACGAACTTGTCTCGCATGGCACAGGCGATGGCCGACATGCAGTCGGAGTGGGAGGGGTTGGAAAAACAGTCCAAAAGGCTCAAGACGCAACAAGACGATCTGAAACAGAGAATGAAATCCACGCTCAACGTAGGTAACAGAGCAATGACGGTAGCTGGACGCGCAAGTCATGGGGTGACGTTGTTGTGCTGGCAATGCCTGTGAAGGCGATTAAACAGTCGACAGAAGAAATTCTGCCCTTGATGTCGGCCTTTGCCACTTCCGAAAGACCACCCACAACTCCTCCTGAGCCGAAATCACCGGCTGTCCGTGCTCAGACCATGCCACAACCTCCTCCAACGCCGTTCCCTCCTCCGGCTCCCGTTTCGCTGCCTTGTGGCATGTGCACAGACACACGGTGGGTGTCCGTTTCCGCTTCGCTTCCGTTCGTGGAGTCCACCAGCCTGGCGGTGACACATTCTCGGCCGAAAAGCTCGGACGCATGCTCGTCCGCACTCTCCTTTCGTCCCCACGACGGAAAGGAAGAAGACCCGGAGGTCACGCTGCCAGAAGAGAAACGGGTCACCGTTCCTGTCGCTCCGCAGCGCATATTCGTGCTGCCATCACCCCCGCCGGCTACAGCCCAATCCGCTGCTCCGCTTTATGTTTCAAACCCGCGACCTCCTCCACCTTCACACACACCGGCTTCCGTGTTGCCTCTGTGCATTATACCTATCGCTTCTGTTCGAGGGGTCACCAACACCGGCGGCAGCTTTTTGGCGTTTGTGCTGCATCGCATGCGCAAGAAACTCACCGTCATGATCATCAACGGGGCGTGCCAACCGGAAGTCTTTTCCCAAGTAGACGACCAAGACTACGAAAAAGTGCAGGACCCCGGAGAAGTGGCCATATTTACTAGGTACTTGAGGGAAAGAAACTTGGAGCTAGAGGTCGACGACCCCCGCACCAACGTGGCCAAGTTCCCTTTCGGGAGCCTGGTGAAACACACGGACGAGCCTCGCATGATGTGTTTTGTCTTGTACTCCTTCCCTTGCGCTACACACCGGAGGATGTACTTGACCTGCAAGTTTGGTCGGACACGGAACAAGCAAGCTCACCGAAAGGAATCTATCACCCACCTCTGTAAGTCGGTTTTTTTTTTTTCTGAGTGGTTTATTTGGACGATGCAGGGTAAGGGTGTGTTAATGGTGTTGGATTTCACAGGGCTGCTGCCAGAGCCTTGTCTGCAAGGGCCTTTACGCTTTGAAAAGCTGAGACAGCGATTCGACCAATGGCAAGGATGTTCTTGATCTCTGCCAATCCGACAATAAATCCACAAACATACAAGACTTGTAATAATACATACACGAGGAAAAGATAAGATAGCCCTTCTCCTCTTTAACAGATAGAGAGAATGCGTCTTCTAACCACTTCCCCGGGTTCTTCCGCGGCGTGGGCGCTTGCGGCGAGATTCATCTTGGTGTTTTCGGGCTCGTTTGGCTGCTCGGGCTTGGCGTTTTCTTTTGTTTACTTTCTCGAGTGCCCGGCAACCCTCAGAGGAGCACGAAGCGACCGAGGACTTGCGGTGTCCCAAGGACATAAACTGTTCTTGGATTTGCCGGAGGGTAAAGACGGGTACGTCGGGCACGTAGTTCCAGTCCTTCCCTCCGTGACGTCTAGCAAAGGACGGGTTTGAAGGCAAGACTCTTGTAGGAAGGCCAAGTTCCCTCTCCACCTGTTGCAAATCTTGCCAAATCCTGTTGTGGCACCGTTGGCGAGTGCCTTGGAGATATTCCTCGCTCTGTCCGCAAGCCAGGACGACTTCCCCGTCGTCCCCCAGCACCTTCCGGGGAAAGATCGCCCAGTCGCCTTTCACGTCGAGCACGTCCGGTACCGCACTCACGTTGGCGATTTTGTCGTTGATCGCGGGATAGGTGGTATGGGGGCACGCGTACGAGTGGGTTTTCACTTCAGGAAGCGGCTGGTGGCGTCGCCTGTGCCTGTTCCGCAGCGCAGTTTTCATCCATTCCCGGAACTTGTCAAAGGGAATGGCATACACGCTGGCGCGGCTCATTTCCAGGCATCCCGCTGAAAAGCGAGCTTTCATCCGACTACCGGCGACGAATTTGGGCTTCTTCTTCAACTTCTTTACGTCGTGGTCTTCGAGGAAGTTGTGGATGCAACCGGTGACCCGGGTGATGTAGTTTTTCCCCATATTGCCAATGTCGAAGAAACGGGAGTCAAGCTTGGCCCAGAGCTGTTGAACGTTGTGCTCCAAAATAGCCAAAGTGAACGTGGTTCCGTTCTTGTCCCTTATCTCGACGTAGGACACCGGACACATGGGCGCGTTTTCGGTCGTGTTTCCGCCATACCTCAAGAGCATCTCCAGGAAAAGCTCAATAATGAACTGTTCGGGAGTCGTGTGTTGGCTCCCGGCCCCATCCTCCACGATGGGCGCTGGCTGCGCCTCCATGATCACGTCTTGTTGCAGACTCGATACACCAGACGCCCGTAGCGGGTATAGCTCTTCCAAGGGGAACAAGACATTCGCGCCTGATCCCGCCCCGGCTCCGGCTCCTGCCCCAACGCCAGCTTCGCCCAGCCCCGGGGTGGCGACCAAAATCGGTCCCGGCATACTTGGTCGATAAGGATTTCCTGCGGTAGCTTCTACCAGCCGCAACAGCTGGGTCACCTAACCCACACCATGAAGCATTCGTCAATACGATGAGCCCGCCCCATAAGGTTGTCAGATGGAAGCACATACCAAGTGTTTGTAATCTTCTTGCACCGATGCCAACCGGTTCCGCAATTTTTGCAACGCCAGAGCAAAGTTGGGAGAAGAGCTCACAGACCCGGGAGGGCTGGTGAGAAGCAGCGCCGACACATCAAAGGACACGGAATGAGGCGCGGGCGGTGGAGGAATGCCTGTTCCATCGGAAGATGGCGGCAGGGTGCCGCCAGCTGTTGGGGGCGTCGAGGGCAGAGGGAGAACGCTGCTGGCGCTGACGGGCGTAGCGAGGTTTTTTTTCTCTTCAATCCGGGACGACTGCAACGCGCCCGGGTGTAATATCTGCAAGCTGTCATACACTTGTTGGACAGCCGCTTGGCTCATCGCTTTCAATAAAGTCGTGTTTGATCCCTGGGCCACTGCATCGCCTAAGTCCACTGGAGTCAGGGGAAGCGTAGCTTGACCCGAAGCCTGGCCCCAAGACAAGGCTGGGAACAAAGGGTTGGAAGACATGGGGAAAAGACCACGGAAAAGGAAAGGAAACCTTGGAAGGGGTTTGGCGGTGTGCTGCCATGCTCAGCCTGTACAGAGCAGAGCGCGCACAAATCCTTAACACCCGTTACCTCAACGTAACGACTTTATTAAACCCATCACGTGTTGATCCACGTCTCAATATTGCGAGGTTACCCGGAGGTAACGACACTCTAAAACCTATTCGCTTCGGAAAAACGTGTGCATTTCGGGCGGTGGAAACGATTTAAGCGCAGAGAATTCCTTCAGTTGCTCCAACCGCCCTCACCCCGCACCATGGCAAGTTCCTCCTCTGCTGCTGTTCCCGCCGAGACGACCGCCGCGCCTCAGAGCCACACAGAAGACGGTGTGCCTTGCTTCAAAAACAGAGGCAAACGCCACTCGCCCCAAGACATTGCCCAGATTGGGGAGCTCGTTTGCGCCTCTTTCCCCGAATACCACGAAGGCAAAGCAGGCGCCGCCAAGCCCCCCACGGCCTTTTATCAACGCTTGGCCGAACAAACGGGCCGTTGGTCCCTTTCCGTTTCCCCTTTATGTTTAAATGGTTTTGCCCCCCCCTAAATTTTTTTTTTTTTTTTTTATGTATTGTTGGTTCTAAGGTTTTTTTTTTTTTTTTGTCCAGGGTCTCTACCGCCGGCACCACGTTCGCTCATCTGTGCCTCGAAAGTATAACACCACCACCAGGAAGCCCCGAACAACTTGGACCGATGAGGAAACGAGTCACCTTCTCGAGTTGCACAGACAATACGGCTCTCAATGGCAGAAGATTAGAGACGAACTCACGGCGCAACGCTCACCGGGCAAGCCGGAGCTGACCGTCAAGCATGTGTCGAACCATTTCCACAACCTCCAGAAACTCCAGGACAGCGAAAGGAAGTCTTCCGAAAGCAAAACGTTCTTGGTAGAGTGCGAAGGTCAAGAGCACAGCGTCGAAGCGGCCAACCGGGTCTCTGCCGCCATTCAAGTTGGCCGGCAAGGTGTGTGTGTGTGTCCGTGTGACTCGTCTTTGATTCCATTCGACTTATTCTTTCGATTGACTTAGCGCTGCGCCAAAGCGACAAGCCTGTGGGGTCTGCCGTTTTGGTTTGTGTGGTGGATGGACGAGACAAACACACGTTTGAAATCTATTCGGCTGAACAGGATATGCGCCCAGGCAGAACCACCCGCACCATCATCTATCGTAGCATGAAAAAGGCCCGAGTGTAGGATCTTGGGATCTGCTTCTTCTATATTTTATTTTTTTTTTATGTGGTTTCCGTGTGTTTGTATCATTATTATTACCCTGTCTATCTATCTATCTATCTGCTTCTCTAGGGCACGTGGTTCTGGAAGAAAGCTTGACCCTTTTCCCACGTCGGCCTGGTTTTTTCGTTCTCGCATTTGGAAAACACGCACGCAATACGGGGATGCAGCACCTTGAGGGCCATGGCGAGAAAGACGGTCGTGACGTTTTCGACGGATAGACGTTTTTCGTCGGTGTAGTGCTGTCGCAGCTCGTCTTCGCGCTCGGCCGAGATCATAAAGTACTTGCGGGGGCTGTCTCCGACGCCCAGGTAGTCCGTGAGTACCTCCGTTACGTACTCCGTCGCGGCTTTGTCCTTGTCCACGTTTTTGTACACACCGACTGCCCACTTTTCGCCTCGAAACTCTTGGATATAGCCTTCCCACCGAATTACGTCTTCAAACAACAAGCGCGACCACGCTCGAAACGCCGGAGAGTCGACCTCCATACCGTTTACGATAACACGAGCCCCGGGCTGAGCTAGGGCCTGAGCGACGTACACGGCATAGAATATGTCTTCCGCGCTGCCGTTCTTGCCCGACATGGTGACCAAAGGAAACCGATGCCGGTGAAGGAAGGTGCCGTCGGCCTTCTGCAGAGCGGCCAATCGCGCGGCGTGATAGACGGGATGGTGGGGTACGGAAAGGGTGGACACCCCGCTGAACAAGGTCTCTACCATCTGGACCGCGTGGGGTGTCGTCGTTTGGTTCGGATCCGCAGCGGCAGCGCGGGCCGTTTGGGCCAGAGAGCGTTGCACGGGCATGACTCGGTATTGGGCTCGCGTTCTTTGTCGTTGTTCTGCGATATCTTTTTTTTGTTGGGCACAGCAAAAACCTTGGCAGACCGGTCGGTGGGGCAGGGCCCTCCAGAAGATGAAGGCCAACACAACGGCCACGAACAACCAAAGCCACATGCTGGTCGTCATCATCACAGACTGGTGTTTGTCTTTTTTTTTTTTGGGTACGCAGGAAGAATTATAAAGATGACTTTGTTATGAAGGACCGCAACCACAACAAATGTGGCTTTGCCGTGCCAAAAAGTAGAAAGAGAGATTGATGGGAGGGGGGAGGGTTTCGGCTCGGCCTCCTGGCGCAGAACTCAACACCAACCCCCCAAGAGGCTGGCCCGTGTGGGTTGGTTGTCACGAATGGTACTTTTCGGGCCAAAAAACTGAGAAATAATCCCATGGTGTCAACTTGGTTTCGCGTGGCTTTGGCGTTCGAGGCGCGGGTGGCGTGCCACGCCTTGGAAGACGACCAAGTGACGGTGCGCAAGGAGCCATACATCCTGATCGTTCCGTACGTGCGGCGAGACCGCCTAAAGAAGACCAAGAACCAAAACAGGTCCCTTGTGCCTTCAGGGTTGATCCACCCCGTGCATCGCACGGTGGGGGCCTTGGCTCGGCATGACATCCCTTGCAAGAAGACGCCCGAAGGCGTAGCCATCGGGTGGTCGCACCAGTTCGACGCCATCCGAGTTGTGCAACAGGACGGCTGGACGGTAAAAGACCACGTCCCCAGGCCCGTGTGGGAATGCGTAGAACATGCGCCGGACGGCTTGGCAGAAGAGGCGGACGTGGAGCGCCGGTTGGGTCCCAAGCTCTGGGGCTTGCTGCGTCCTTTCCAGAAAACGGCGGTGCGCTTCGCCGTGGCGCGGGAGAAGGCCTACATCGCGGACGAAATGGGGAGCGGGAAAACGCTCGAAGCGCTGGCGACGTGTCGGGCGTTTCGGGACCGTTGGCCGGTGGTGGTGGTGTGTCCGAGCTCCTTGCGAGACAACTGGGCGGCCGAAATCGAGCGTTGGTTGGAAGTTGACGACGTGTTCATATTCTCCAAGTCCGACGACCTGGCGCGAGTGCCTGATCACTTTTCCTTTTTGGTCATCTCCTACAGCCTCATCATCAAGCCACCGGTTTTGGAGTTTTTGCTCGAGACCAAGTTCCAGATCGCGGTGCTGGACGAGTGTCATTACATCAAGAGCCGAGCGGTACAGCCCGTGAACAACTCTCAACGGTGCACGAGCGCCTTGCGGCTCATGCGTCAGGCTACCGTCGGCTTGTTGCTGAGCGGCACTCCCTTTTCGTACCCTTCCGAAATGTTCACTCAGCTGCGCGCCTTACGTCCGGAAGTGTACCCTTACCTGTACCACTTTGACAAGCCGGTGGCGCTACGTTACCGCGGGGTGTACTTCGCCTCACGATACTGTGACCCGGAGCGACTTCCTCAGCTGGGCCCCATGGTGCCGCCCCAGTGGAACCTCAAGGGCTACGCGCGGGGCGAGGAATTCACCGCCTTGCTGTCGGCCTTCATGATTCGCCGCCGCAAGCACCAGATCTTGCCGCAGCTGCCCGCCAAGTGTCGCACCTGTATTCGTTTGCCGCCTCTGACGCTGCGGCAAGCGGCACGCATCGCCAGGCGCCTGGAAAAGGAACAGGCGAGCCAACACAGGCACGGCGAAGACTACATGCGCGCCTTCGAACTGACGTGCAAACTGAAAATCTCCAAAGTCATCAACTACGTGCAAGAGTGTGTGGTAACCGATTTTTTGTCAAACGCAGAGCACCGGGCGATCATCTTCTTCTACCACAGCAAAATGCGAGACGCCTTGATAAAATTGTTTGTGAAACGTGGCGTGTCCTATTTTCTTATCGACGGCACCACCGCCATGAAGCTCCGCCAACCCATGGTAGACGACTTCCAAGCCACGGACAAGTACCAGGTGGCCCTCTTGTCCGTTGAGGCGGCCAAAACGGGGTTTACGCTCACTCGGGCTTCCATGGTGGTGTTTACCGAAATCATGTTCGGACCCGACACCCACATGCAAGCCGAAGACCGGGCGCACCGGTTGGGTCAGAAAAACCGGGTCAACATATTCTATCTCTTGCAGCCCAAGTCGACCGACGACATCAACTACGGACTTATCCAACGCAAGGAACGCATGAGTTCGCAGCTGTTGGACGGGAAAAAAAAACTGGCAGCGTCCTCCTCTTCCTCCTCTTCGTCCTCGACGGAAGTAAGGTACCGGGTCACGACGAAAAGACGCTTGCGCATGCAAAAGAAGACTTGATCGGACAGCCAGATCAAGGAGACAAAAACTTAATAAACCCAGAAACATTTTGCTAGAAAACTTTGTGGTACCGACCGTCAATGTTTTCGGAACGAACGCCTCTGCCTCGTTTTTGTTCACCTACGTATTATTCTTTTCAGACCCATACAGACCCAACCGACGAGTTTGGCAGTGTCATGATGACCGACACTGATACTGATGCCGAATCTTTCAGCCCATCCCGTACGTATTGGACTGGTGCCCGGCAACCGAGCATCTCGTCTGCTTGGCCACAAGCCTTTCAACCCAGTCCCACGTTTCAGACTCCT